>JAEEGJ010020965.1_pt1 | contig 14128 bp, 13 predicted proteins | sample 8958761 | NCBI WGS metagenome assembly JAEEGJ01 (sample SAMN16246546, study PRJNA631951) | gut metagenome | biome: gut microbiome; feature: rumen; material: RS-attached | host: Bos | place: Iran: Karaj | collected 2018-10 | reverse complement strand
CTTATCCGGACAATCAGCATCAATAATACATATCGTTCCATCTTCAATCTTTACATCGTTCCAGCCACCATTGGGACATTCAATACGAAATGTTCTGTCCTTTTCATCAGAGAGATCAAACGAATAAATTACTTTATTATCCTGCAATACAACTACATGCATATTATCAGACTTTCTTAAATTCAGAATAATCACAATAAAAGAACCAATAAGCATCAAAATAATTATTGCTCCTATTATTTTTACACCTTTAGTCAATCTGTATCACCTCTGCAGGCATTGAACTAACATTTTTTAAATGTTCTGAAATCCCATCAGTATAATATATTTTTTCATCTTCTGATACGACAATAAAATCATAATCGGTAAAATCCTTCATTATTTTCGAAGCCTTATCTAGCCCTGCAACAAATACTGCAGTTGAAAGAGCGTCACAGATGATACCACTACTGCCAATTACCGTAACCGAAACATAGCCGTTATCCGCAGGATAACCGTCAAAGGGATCTATTATATGACAGTATCTTCTCCCGTCTTCTCCAATAAAGAAACGCTCATAGTTTCCAGAAGTTATTACTGCTTTATCAGCAATTTCTAATACACACATATCCGTTTCAGGGTGAAATGGATCTCGTACAGCAACTTTCCAGTCCGAACCATCAGGTTTTTTTCCGAGAGTCTGAACATTACCGCCAAGATTGACTATCGCTGATTCAACTTCATATGAACGCATGATATCAAGTATCTTGTCACCTGTATACCCTTTTGCGACTGCTCCGAGATCTATCTGAACATCATTATCAAGTTGAATATTATTACTGTCAGTTTTTACTTTAGAATAACCAACGTTATTTAAAAGCTTGTTAATTTTAGTCTTATCAGGAATTTTATAATCCCCTGTTGTAAATCCCCACTCCTTAAGAACGGGATAAACTGTAATGTCAAGGCAACCATATGTCTTTTCACACATTTTAAGTGTTTGATCTATCACTTCTGCTGTATCATCGCTCATTTTAACGTTGTTTCCATTTGAATGGTCAATCTTCCATATTTCACTTGTCTCAGATGTTGCGGAAAGCTCAGATTCAAGTTGCAAAATTCGATTTTCAGCATCATCAAGAGATTGTTCAGCATTTTCACCGTAAGCCGTCATATCCATATATGTATCCATTGCGAAAACATCACGTGTACAGGAAACCGTTTTTTCTTGTATTGTATCTGTTTCAGATTTACATCCGCCCAAAGTCAACAAAATACATATTAAAGCTGCAATTTCAATTATTTTATAAGACATTTATTTTCTCCTATGATAGACTTTAATCATTATATCACATTCTGTTAGCTTTTACAACCATTGAAGTTAACCTTATATAACATAAAAGCGGATCATCAGATCCGCTTTTTTAAATTATTTCTTGAGTAAGCTCTTTCCTGTCATTTCAGCAGGCTGTGGAACTCCCATTATATCAAGCATAGTTGGTGCAAGGTCAGCAAGCACACCGCCTTCAATAAGTTCTCCTTCAACACCTACAGCAATAAGCGGAACCTTATTTGTTGTATGAGCAGTGAACGGACTTCCATCTGGCTCCATCATCTTGTCTGCGTTACCGTGGTCAGCTGTAATAAGAGCAGCACCACCTTTAGCAAGAATCTTGTCAACCATACGTCCAACACATGTATCCGTAGCTTCAACAGCCTTTACAGCAGCATCGAAAATACCTGTATGTCCAACCATATCGCAGTTTGCATAGTTAAGTATAATAACATCATACTTGTCTGAATCAATAGCTTCGCATACAGCGTCACAAACCTCATATGCACTCATTTCAGGCTTAAGATCAAATGTAGGAACATCGGGTGACTTTATAAGTATTCTGTCTTCACCCTCAAACTGTCTTTCCTCACCGCCATTAAAGAAAAATGTAACATGTGCATATTTCTGTGTTTCTGCAATACGGAGTTGTGTTTTGCCAAGCTTTGAAAGGTATTCACCCATTGTCATTGTGAGTTGCTCAGGAGGATATGCAACTGTTACATTAGGCATAGTTGCATCATACTGAGCCATGCAAACAAAACTTACAGGGAAGAAACCATTTCTTCTCTCAAAGCCGCTGAAATCAGGATCAACAAAAGCACGTGTAATCTGTCTAGCTCTGTCAGGGCGGAAATTGAAGAATATTACACTATCGTCAGCTTTTATCTGAGCACCACCATCGATAACAGTAGGAAGCATAAACTCATCTGTAACTTCGTTAGCATAAGAATTCTTTATAGCCTGAACAGGGTCTGACTCCTTAATACCTTCGCCGTAAACAAGTGCAGAATAAGCCTTTTCAACTCTGTCCCATGCGTTATCTCTGTCCATAGCATAAAAACGACCTGAGATAGTAGAAATCTTTCCAAGGCCTATCTTCTTAAGCTCTCCTACAGCTTCTTCCATGTACTCAGCTGCCGATGAAGGAGGAACATCTCTTCCATCGAGAAATGCATGGATATATACCTTATCGAGGCCATTCTTCTTAGCCATTTCAACTATACCATACATATGCTCCATGTGGCTGTGAACTCCGCCAGGAGAAAGAAGTCCCATAAGATGAAGAGCACTGCCTTTTTCCTTACAGTTGTTCATTGCGCCAAGAATCGCCTTGTTATTAAAGAATACTCCTTCTTTGATATCCTTGGATATCTTAACAAGCATCTGATATACAATACGTCCTGCACCAATATTTGTGTGACCTACCTCAGAATTACCCATCTGTCCGTCTGGCAAACCTACATCGAGACCACTTGCTCCGATGATAGTATTCGGGCACTCAGCAAAATACTTATCCAGATTAGGCTTCTTAGCAGCAGCAATAGCGTTGCCATATGTGTCGGGATTGTAACCGAAGCCGTCCATGATAATAAGTGCTACAGGTTTTTTTGACATATTTATCCTCCTATAAAACTTTTTAAATACCAATCGTTTTTTTCGACATAATAAGATATGCTGTTTTCTTCACACCAGTCAGTTAGCTTTTTTAGCTGATACTTAACCTCAAAAATACGAAAATCCGTAAGATTCTGTCCGCCATCGTCAACAGTCCCCCAGAACCAAATTAGAAAATCCTTTTCATCTGTGATACGTTCAAAGAACTGTGCAAGCTTTTTCCCAAAAGTCTTTGTAAAGGCTCTTTCTGCTTCGTTTTTTTCTATAAACGGAAAAGGTATAGGATCTTCAATAAACTCAGCCTCATCACTATCCTTATCAACTATAATATAAGAATAAGGATCAAACCAAAACTTTTCAGACTCAGCTCTAACAAGTCTAAAAACTTCATAATCTATTTTCAGTACCATAATTCAATGTGAAGATATTTAAATTATGGGGCGGATAAAATCCGCCCACAATAATCATTTTTTATGATCAGCCGTTTACAGCAGCCTGAACGATTACATTGAAGTCCTCAGCCTTGAGCGAAGCACCGCCGATAAGACCACCGTCAATGTTGGGCTTTGCAAGAAGCTCAGCAGCATTCTTTGCATTCATAGAACCACCGTACTGGATTGTTACAGCGTCAGCTGTAGCTTTATCAAAAAGCTTTGCGAGCTGTGCACGGATGAATCCACAAACTTCCTCAGCCTGATCTGGTGTAGCTGTAAGTCCTGTACCGATAGCCCATACAGGCTCGTAAGCAATAACAACGTTCTTTACCTGCTCTGCTGTGAGTGACCAGAGATCAAGCTTGATCTGACGAGCAATAACTTCCTCTGTAATATTGCACTCACGCTCCCACTTAAGCTCACCAACGCAAACGATTGGCTTAAGACCAGCCTCAAGAGCAGCGATAGTTCTCTTATTTACAGTTTCATCGGTCTCACCGAAGTACTGTCTTCTCTCACTGTGGCCGATAACAACATACTCAACACCGAGCTCAGTGAGCATATCAGCAGAAATTTCACCGGTGAAAGCACCGCTCTTCTCGAAGTGAACATTCTCAGCACCTATCTTTACGTTGCTGCCAGTTGTTGTGTTTATAGCTGTTTCAAGATTAGTAAAAGGTACGCAAGCAATAACCTCAATCTTACCCTCTGCATTAGCAACGAGAGGCTTGATAGCCTCGAGAAGTGCTTTAGCTTCAGGACGAGTCTTGTTCATTTTCCAGTTTCCGGCAATAATTGCCTTTCTTAATGACTTATTCATGTTATTTAACTCCTTTTATCAGAATTTGATTTCATCATCATCGTTATAAGGAAGCATTTTAGCTTCTTCATAAGTATTGTTGCCATTATTGCAACCAATCTTTACGCCTTTTTTTATCGGAGAAAGAAGAAAACCTGTGATAACTCCTGCAAGAAAACTACAAATAGCAAAGAGCCATATTGCAGTATTACTGCTTTTTATTTCCTCAGTAAATTTGCAGTTGCAATTACATTTTTTCATAATAGTATACCCTCCTTATGGCATAATAGCGAATAATCTATCCGAAAAAGATTATGATATCCAGAAACAGAATTATTCCAACCATAAAGAAGCAAGCCAAATTAACTTCAGTCCCCATCGGTGGCCAAGGAATATATTCCTTAATCTCTTTGGGCGAATTGCGATTCACATATATTATCGCTTTATCGCCATATACTGTGAATCCGTCTATTTCAGACGTAAATTTTTCACCTTCAAAGTAATATCGTGCATGATATTTAGCTGTTTCCTCATCTTGCGTAACATCAGCTCTCGTTCTGAACCATTTTCTGCGTGACGGTGGAAGATTCAGTGTTTTTCCAAGTAAACTCCGAACTCCACACCATATAAGAAATACAGCGAAAATATGTACAGCGATAACAATTAAGAAAATTAAAATATAGCCCAAAGAATTCTGTATGCTATCATAATTTTTCATAAAATATACGCTCATTATATTAGCAATCAAGGGCGAATATCTCTATTCGCCCTATTGTTCTTTTAATGGTTACTTTTCAGCGATAGCTGCAACACCAGGAAGAACCTTACCCTCAAGGTATTCAAGTGAAGCGCCACCACCTGTTGATATGTGGCTCATCTTGTCAGCAAATCCGAGCTGAATAGCAGCTGTTGCAGAGTCACCACCACCAATGATAGTTGTAGCATCAGCCTGTGCAAGAGCCTCACATACAGCAACTGTACCCTTCTTGAGAGTTGGGTTCTCAAATACACCCATAGGACCATTCCAAACAACTGTCTTTGCAGACTTTGCAGCATCAGCAAAGATTGCAGCAGTCTTAGGTCCGATATCAAGTCCCATCTTACCAGCAGGTATCTTATCAGCATCAATATATTCTACAGCGATCTCTGCATCAATCGGGTCAGGGAATGAATCAGCAATAGCTGTATCAACAGGAAGAAGGATTTTCTTTCCAAGCTTTTCAGCCTTTGCAAGCATTTCCTTACAGTAATCAAGTTTCTCTTCGTCAACGAGTGAGTTACCGATAGAACCACCCTGTGCCTTTATAAATGTATAAGCCATACCGCCGCCGATGATAAGTGTATCACACTTCTCAAGGAGATTAGAGATAACATTAAGCTTATCAGCAACCTTAGCACCACCAAGGATAGCAACAAAAGGTCTCTCAGGAACCTCTACTGCATTACCGAGATACTGAATCTCCTTCTGCATGAGGTAACCTACAGCAGTTTCCTTAACGAATTTTGTAACACCTGCTGTTGAAGCGTGTGCTCTGTGAGCAGAACCGAAAGCATCCATTACGAATACTTCACCATCGATAAGATCAGCAAGCTCCTTTGAGAACTGCTCGCCATTCTTTGTCTCTTCATCACCGCGGAAACGAGTATTCTCAAGAACTACGATTTCACCGTCGTTCATTGCAGAAACAGCCTTCTTAGCATTTTCGCCAACAACAGTATCGTCAGCAGCAAAAGTAACCTTTGTATTAACAAGCTCGCCAAGTCTCTTAGCTGCGGGAGCAAGTGAGAACTTAGCCTCAGGACCATTCTTCGGCTTACCAAGATGTGAACAGAGAACTACCTTTGCTCCGTTCTCAATAAGCTTATTGATAGTGGGAAGAGCTGCCTGGATTCTGTTATCGTTTGTAATAACTCCGTCCTTCATAGGAACGTTGAAATCAACTCTTACGAGAACCTTTCTGCCCTTAACGTTAATGTCTTCTACTGTAACCTTGTTTAATCCTGCCATGGGTATGACATCCTTTCGTTATAATAAATTACATAATTTTATGTTGTTATATTATTAACAACGTACATTTCTATTTTACACTATTTCAAGATATTTTGCAAGTATTTCCTCAATATTTTTCATCTTAAACATGAAAACTTTTTGTTACAGAACATAATATATAAAAAATGCCCTGTTTTACGCAAGGAACTCCATGCTGATATCATAAAATAGGTTTGAATTTGTGATTATAGCTGGGTGATCTCCGCTTTCAAAGAGGTGCATTTTGCTGCCTGAAATCTGTTCAAGCATTTTCCCGTAAACTGTTTCATAGTAATTATCAGAAATACTATACATGAAGCTGTCCTTTTTGCTACCTGTTAACAACACTTCTGACTTAAGTTGTGAAAGCGGTCTGTGAAAAAACCTTCCTATCTCTTTTCCATGCTTTATAACAGCTAAAGTATCGTTTCTCACAACATTTTCCCAGTCTTCTCCATGCATAAAAGCATAAAACCCTTTTGCTCCTTCGTCATTCATAGCTTTATTTCGGTCAGATAGAAGATTTTCAGTAAATCTTTTATCTGACTTTTCCCCCTCGAAACTGTCGGCAATTACCTTAGCCACGAGTTCTGGAGCTTCAAGCGCAACATTCAGTGCAACAAGCGCACCGCCGCTACTACCTATTAAATTAGCTTTTTTATAGCATTTGTGTCTCAGGAAAGCTATAACCTGCTTAGCTTCATAAAACCATAAATCTGCTGGAAATTCACTTAGCCTATCAGAGTAACCGTGTCCAAGGAAATCCAGCAGAATCACCTTAAAATCATGAACATACTTTCTTGATAACTCGCCGTACATTTTAGACGAAGCAGTATTGCCATGCAGAAATAATAAAGGGATTCCACTTCCGAACTCCTCATAAAAAATATTTTTACCATCAAAACTAAAATAACTCATACTATCTTTCCTTCTCATGTTTCAATGTATTTCCTTTATTAATTGATTATAGCTGATTTGATATGTTATGTCAATCAAATCAATATTTCGAACTCTGTATTGACAAGTCTGCTGATAAACTGTATAATTCTATTAAATCACAATATTATATAGTGAAGGAAATTGTTATGGATAAATTCACCACAGTAAGAAAAGTATTTGAAAACAATAAAAATTCCGAAAATGCCACTACAATGTCAGCATATATGAAGAACCAATTTGAGTTTTATGGTATTCCCTCTCCAGAAAGGAAAAAACTTTTCAAGGAGTTCATTAAATCCGAAAAATCATATAAAATCATCGATTGGTGCTTTCTTGATAAATGTTACGAAGATGCACATAGAGAATTTCAATACCTCGTTTTCGACTATCTTCTTGACATGAAAAAATATATTAGTTTTGAGGATATCAAAAATATAAAACGTTATATTACTACAAAACCTTGGTGGGACACTACCGATTTCCTATGCAAGGTTATAGGAGATATCGGCTTAAGAGACACAAGAGTCAGCAAGCTCATGATCGATTGGTCAATAAACAAGAATATCTGGCTGACAAGGACAGCTATACTGCATCAGCTAGCATACAAAAACAAGACCGACAGCGGATTACTTGAAAAAATTATTTGCAACTGTCTTGGAAGTGACGAGTTTTTCATAAACAAAGCCATAGGATGGGCGCTCCGCGAATACTCTAAAACTGAACCAGAATGGGTAAAAACCTTCATAAATAAATATGAGGGATCTTTAAGCAGTTTAAGTATAAAAGAAGCAATGAAATATATCATATAAAAAATACCCGAAAGCATTCCTTATTACAAACTGCCTTCGGGTATTTTAATTATATTATCACTTGAATACTGCAAGCAGGAATCCAGCTGCGATAGCTGAACCGATAACACCTGCTACGTTTGGCCCCATTGCGTGCATAAGAAGGAAATTTGAAGGATTAGCCTTCTGACCTTCCATCTGGGATACTCTAGCAGCCATAGGAACAGCAGATACGCCTGCCGAACCGATAAGTGGATTGATCTTTCCGCCTGAAAGTTTATACATGATCTTTCCAACGAGAAGACCGCCAACTGTAGAGAAGCAAAATGCTGTAAGACCAAGAACAACTATTTTTATTGTTTCAAGAGAGAGGAAACGCTCAGCAGCAGTTGTTGCGCCGACAGAAATTCCAAGAAATACAGTTACGATGTTCATAAGAGCATTCTGTACTGTATCCGAAAGTCTCTCTGTAACTCCGCACTCTCTCCAGAGATTACCAAGCATAAGGCAACCAACAAGAGGAGCTGTCGAAGGAAGAAGAAGAATAACAAACATTGCAACAATAACAGGGAAAATTATCTTCTCTGTTTTTGAAACCACACGATTCTGCTCCATTTTAACTTCTCTTTCCTTCTTGGTTGTGAGAAGCTTCATAAGAGGAGGCTGTATCATAGGAATAAGTGCCATGTAAGAATAAGCCGCAATAGCGATAGGTCCAAGAAGATGAGGAGCAAGTCTTGTTGTAAGGAAAATAGCTGTAGGACCGTCAGCACCGCCGATGATACCAATAGATGCAGCTTCGTTACCTGTGAATCCAAGACATATAGCACCAAAGAAAGCAAGGAATACGCCCATCTGAGCAGCAGCTCCGAGAAGGAGGCTCTTAGGATTTGATATAAGCGGACCAAAATCTGTCATAGCTCCTACACCCATAAATATGAGAGATGGATAAACGCCAGCTTTTACGCCAATATAAAGAATATCAAGAAGTCCGCCGTTACGCATAATAGCGCCATAACTATGGTAATCAGGATGATCGTGATTCAGAAAATTGTCCCAAAGATCAAGATGATAAAGTGCATCTGACGAACCAGAACCAAAATAAGAAAGGTTTACGAGCAGACAACCGAATGCAATACCAACAAGGAGAAGCGGCTCGAACTTCTTCTTTATACCAAGATAAAGAAGAACGCAGGAAACACAGATCATGATGAGGTTTTTCCAGCCGCCATCAATGAGAAAGCTATGGAAGCCAGAACTTTCCCATAGGGTTTTAAGGGTCTCAAGAATGTCCATTTATGCGACCTCCTTATGCTATTACAACAAGTGGAGCACCTGTATCAACAACAGAACCCTTGCTTGTAACTACCTGAGCGACTGTTCCGTCCTTAGGAGCTACTATTTCATTTTCCATTTTCATAGCCTCGAGAATAATGAGAATCTGTCCAGCCTTTACAGTATCACCCTGTGCAACGTCAACTCTGATGATATTGCCGGGCATAGGAGCTGTAACAGTTTCGCCAGCTGCAAGGTTTACAGGAGCAGCCGGTGCAGCCGCTGGAGCAGCAGCAACAGGTGCAGCTGCTGCAACAGGAGCAGCTGCTGCGGCAGGTGCAGGTGCAAGTGCCTCGTATTCATCAAGAAGAACAGCCTTTCCCTGCTCAACCTCTACTTCATATGTCTTACCGTTAAGAGTAACTTTATACTTCATGATTATTTGACCTCCTTAATGGAAATAAAGTGCAGCTCATTGAGCGGCTTCTGCATTTTATCGGCAACTATAGCCATTATCATCGCAGCTTCCTTATCAGGAACGTCAAAGAGCTTTACATGACCTGCCGAACCTGGTGCAAGAGGAAGTTCCGCCTTTGTTTCAACAACAGAAGCAGTCTTTTCGGCAGACTTCTGTGCTACAGCTTTCTTTTCTGCCTCTTCCTTTGCATTTTTCGACTTAAAGTAAGCACCTGTGCAGTAAAGAACTATCATAAGGCAAACAAGTCCTGCAAAAACTACACAGTAACCAAATATTGCTGTTATAGCAGCATCGCCGATTGAAAGTTCCTTTACCTCTTCGGCAGCAGCAGAAAGAATTGCATTATTTAACATTTTTCTTCCTCCTTACATAGCCTCGATAGTATAAACAGCTTCATTTTCTTCCTTAGCTTTACGATCCTTGAGGAACTTTATTGTCTGATCTGGATAGCAGATGTAGCTCATTACATCCTCTTCGCTACGGCAGAGTTCACCCAAAGCTTCTCTTGCTGCTGTGAACTCCTCACCTGTGCGCTTCTGATCTTCTATACGACAGTCAACAGCCTCGCTGTCTCCAAGAACCTTATCAACAAGTTCCTGAGCAATAGGAGCTGGAGGATTACCGTATTCACCCTTTATATAATTCTTTATCTCCTTTGAGATGTTTTTATATCTTTCACCAACAAGAACATTCGTTACTGCCTGGTTTCCGACCATCTGCGAAAGAGGAGTAACAAGCGGGGGATATCCCATATCAGCTCTTACCTTTGGTATTTCTGCAAGTGCGTCGTCAAACTTATCCATCGCGTGCATATCTGTAAGATTTGCAATCATATTAGAGAGCATACCGCCCGGAACCTTATATACAAGAGCCTGAGCATCGGTAGCAAGGCTCTTAGGATTGAGCTGTCCGTTGTCAATGTACTTCTGCTTAATAGGCTTGAAGAAGTCATTAACCTTATTGATGATATCCTCATTAAGGCCGCTTTCAATGCCATACTGGCTAAGAGCATAGAACATTGTCTCAGTTGAAGGCTGTGAAGTACCGCCTGAGAAACATGATGTAGCGCAGTCGATAACATCGATACCCGATTCAATAGCCTTTGTAAGAGTCATGTAAGCCATACCCGTAGTGCAGTGAGTATGAAGAACGAGAGTCATGTCACCTATTGCGTCCTTGATTCCCTTGATGAGATGTTCAGCCTCATAAGGTGACATAGTTCCTGCCATATCCTTGAGGCAGATAGTGTCAAAGCCCATTGTCTTGAGCTCCTTACACATCTCAATATACTTATCTACAGTATGTACAGGGCTCTGTGTATAAGAAATACAGCCTGAAGCTATAGTCTTTTCTTTTGCATACTTCTTTGTAGCATTGAGAGCCGTCTCAATATTTCTGAAATCATTGAGCGCATCAAAAATACGAATAACATCTATTCCGTTCTTTATTGAGAGCTCAACAAATTTCTCAACAACATCATCATGATAGTGCTTATATCCCAAAAGGTTCTGTCCTCTGAGAAGCATCTGAAGTCTGGTATTTGGAAGATTCTTTCTGAGATTACGAAGTCTCTCCCATGGATCTTCACCAAGATAACGCAGGCATGAATCGAATGTAGCTCCGCCCCAACACTCGATAGAATAGTAACCTGCCTTGTCCATATCGGAGAGGATACCCTCATAGTCCGCATATGGAAGACGTGTAGCCATCAGCGACTGATTGGCATCACGTAATACGGTTTCTGTCAGTTGCACTTTTTTCATGTACAAGCCTCCTCAAAATCTAAATCTGCATAGCAGATAAAATATACATTGTTTCCCAAAAAGGGAACAAGGACTATTGCATTCCTGCAAAAAATCCAATCAAAGACAATTATATCATATTGAATTTGAAATTTCCAGTATTTTTCTAAATTTTATATTTATTTTTTATATTAAACAAATTCTTGCAAAAATCAAACAAAAAGACCTGCATTATGCAAGTCTTTTATTGCTATTTCATAGAGCTAATATACTCTTTTATTGCGTTTTCGGCTGCCAGCCATCTCTTTCTGAATTCTGAAGCCGATATTCTCATAGCTCCGTTTCCTAAAATTATTATCTGTTCCACACCATCAGAGGTAGCGACACGTACCCTGTGATTTTTAGAAAGAGTATGTGTTACTCTCTCAATATATGTATCCGCAGTTTCTGACTCCTTTGTGTAGACAAGGTTGATATTGCAGTACTTTTCTACTTCTCGATGTTTTCCTTTGACCTTATATGCGTCAAAAACAAGTATTAGCTCACATCCTGCGTATCCTTGATAATTACACATTCTGTTAATGAGCTCTCCCCTTGCAGCATCGAGGTTTTCTTCAGCTATCTTTTTTAGATCGTCCCACGAAAAAATAATATTGTATCCGTCAACAAGAAGGTAATCTGGCCCCTCATATTTCGGGAGCCGTATATTCTTGTCTTCGATATTTACTGCTTTTGTTTTTTTGAACGCACGATTTGGCTCACGGTTTATTTTACCATATGTCATCTCGAAAATAGCCATGAGTTCTTCATCACTTACAACTTTTTCAATGTATTTTGAGGCTTTAAGTGACTTCTGTTCATCAGTATCCTCACATTCATTATTCTCTGTTGCAATAGGAAGATGCATATGCTCGTATACCTCGTTCCATTTGACATTGTATCCTGCACCATGGGAGCAAAATATTGAATCTGCACTATTCTCGATATCTCCGTCGCAGTCATAGCCAATCTCAGCTATTACCTTTTCAGCATTATGGCACTCCCTATAGCCACACATATTAAGTGAAATCCTTCCTCTGCCGCGGGTATAAGCGATCACATCCTTCTGATAGTTGTTGAGTTCCGAAACAGGAGCTGTTCCCTTGATCACTGACATTTCACCAACAGTTTCAGGACTATCAAACTCCGCTGACATATATTGCAGGTCAGCAAGAGCCCTTCCAACGTTTTCAACCGGGATCTCTAGTTCATATTCGTAATAGGGTTCAAGAAGCACGGACTCAGTATTTCTTAACCCTTGCCTTACTGCACGGTAGGTAGCCTGCCTGAAATCGCCACCTTCTGTATGCTTCAAATGCGCCCGTCCAGCTACAAGAGTGAGCTTCATATCAGTGATTGGCGAACCTGTAAGCACACCAATATGAGTTTTCTCACTCAAATGTGTTAAAATAAGCCTCTGCCAGTTTCTATCAAGCTTGTCCTCAGAGCAAGACGTATCATAGACAAGTCCACTCCCTGTTGAAAGTGGTTCGAGTAGTATATGAGCTTCTGCATAATGACGTAATGGCTCATAATGCCCCACCCCCTCAACTGGAAATCGTATTGTCTCCTTATAAGCTACAGCTCCGTCACAGAAATCCACATGATAACCAAACTTTTCTGATATCTCCCTAGTAAGGACTTCCAACTGAATAGAACCCATTAGCTGAATATGTACCTCCCTGTTCTGCTCATTCCATACAATGTGAAGCTGCGGATCCTCGTCCTCAAGACGACGCATATCCTTAAGAACATCATACACGTTCTTTTCGTCAGGAATAATAACACGATAAGTCATTACAGGTTCTATATAGGCTCTTTCAGAATTTTTGATACTTCCTATTCCCTGTCCTGCAAATGTACTCGTAAGGCCTGTTACAGCACATACCTCTCCAGCAAAGGCAGTCTCTGCATTTCTGAATTTATCGCCGGTGTAGAATCGGATAGAACTTATTTTTTCACTCTTCTTCTCTCCATCTGAAGCGTTATATGAAATCTCGTCACGCATATTGAGCTGTCCACCCATAATTTTTAAGTATGTAAGACGGGTTCCCTTAGCATCGTAGGATATTTTAAAGACCTTTGCTCCAAAATTCTCACCTCGCTTGGGTTCGACAGTATATTCATGCAAAACAGAGATAAACTCGTCAATCCCCTCTGTTTTAAGTGCAGATCCGAAAAAGCACGGAAATATTTCCCTATTTCTTATAGCGTTTGCAATATCCTCTGATTTTATGGCTTCATCTGAAAGATATTTTTCCATAAGAGCCTCTGAGCAGGAAGACGAGCTTTCAACAATATCATTGTCAGTTCTCGAAAAATCAACGCAATTATTTGATAATTGACTCTGAAGCTTTTCGATAAGTGCGCTTTTATTAGCTCCAATAAGGTCCATTTTATTAACGAAAATGAAAACAGGTACTTCATATTTCTGTAAGAGTTTCCATAAGGTGTGAGTATGACTCTGTACTCCGTCCGTACCACTGATAACAAGTATCGCATAATCAAGAACGCACATTGTTCGCTCAGTTTCAGAAGAAAAATCAACATGCCCAGGCGTATCAAGTAAGGTGAAACGTGCATCATCAAATGTAAATTCCGCCTGAGACGAAAAAATAGTTATACCTCTTTCACGCTCAATAGAATTGGTATCAAGCGCTGAATTGCCATTATCAA
>JAEEGJ010020963.1_pt1 | contig 14129 bp, 12 predicted proteins | sample 8958761 | NCBI WGS metagenome assembly JAEEGJ01 (sample SAMN16246546, study PRJNA631951) | gut metagenome | biome: gut microbiome; feature: rumen; material: RS-attached | host: Bos | place: Iran: Karaj | collected 2018-10 | reverse complement strand
CCAAGAAGTGTTTTCTGAACATATTCTCTATAGAAGACCCTTACCCAGTTAAGTCCAGTTGTACCGGAGATAACACCATTGAACTCAGCAGACCCATCCTGCGGAATAATGGTAACAATCTTATCATCCACAGAAGCGGTTGCGTTTGTCCACGTGCTATTACGGAGAGCATTTGCATACCCGAGCGTTGTAGCCTCTGCCTGGATTTTGGTGATTTCCATTCCGCTTGCCGGGGTAAACGTAAGCTTACTATTCTTATAGAATCTAGTTGAAGTTTGAGCCGTAGGCAGATAATTGTTTGCGTCCGTTGAAGCCTTATCCTTATCTACAACCATCGTGGCAACATTATCTTTACTCCAGGTGACCTGGTCTGCAGAAGCGGCAGAATAGGAATTTGTGGTCAGATCCCAGGTGAAAATATCATCGAGAGAATCGTAGTTAAAATTGATGGTCTTGATCTTGCCGGCTGTAAAAGAAGCATTCTGAGTAAGGTTAATAGTCTTCTCATATCCATTAACCGAAACCGTTATTTTCTTGGGAGCCCCTACAGATGCTTCAATATCCATCGGCTTGATTCCGATGTAGAATTTTGCGCTTTCTCCCACAGGAATAGCGGAACCATTTATGACAGAAAGAGTTGCAGAATTAGAAACAAAGTCATTGCCACTGGGACTATACTTTATATCATAAGGGTTTGAGAAATTGATATAAAAAGTTCCGACAACGTTCTGGGGAGCATCAAACTCAATCTCTGAGACGGTCAGGGGTTTGGTGGTATTATTGGTCACATTGAATTCGATGTACGAAGCAAGATGATGCATCGTCACATCGGGAGTAGCATCGTATGAGACAACTTTCGAGACACCATAAAGAGGGAAATCTTTGCCAGCCAGATGAGCTGTGCTATTATTGCCATTCTGTGTCTGGGATTCGGATGCTGAACTACCAATAGTTGTGTATCCAGCATTGATAAGAGCAGGGGAGGTCTTGGCAGAGACATAGGGATAGAACACATACCAATCGTAGGTTTTTCCTGATTCCGGAGCGGAAGTCAAAGTTCCCTTGAAACGGCCGGAAGCGACGTCAGCAGCAGCAATTGAGAAAGAACCATCATTCACATAAGTGGTAGAGCCCGCTTCTGCATGGTATACATTCACTGCATCGGTACCTCCATTCCAGGATACATTAAAACCATCGATTGTAGTTTTAGTTACAGGAGAAGAAGCTACAAGCTCAAAAGGAATTCCTTCTTTATTATTGGGCTGAAAAACAGCCTCCTTAGCGCAATTGGTAAGAGACAACGTGGCTGCCAGCATCATCCCTAAAACAAAACATTTTTTCATTTTCATTTCGATTTTAGGGTGACTAGAGAATGAACGGATCATCGTCGTAAGTGATGGGATTAATTGTGGAGCCCGCCACACTCTGGCAAATCAGCCCCTCGGAACGTAGCTCGAGGATGGCTGTAGTTGGACTTTCGTAGTCCGTCTTTTTTTGTTGAATCATAAAGCTAAAATATTAATAGGTTTGATCGCGACGAAAAATGCCAGGGACGGGGGTCTCTGGCATATAGGGATAACTTGCAGCCCTTCGAGGTGAGGAGGGTTTCAACGCACGTAAAACGATAACTGGATGAAGTCATGTTTCGGTTTAACAGGCAAGTTATGAATAGTCGGTAAATACACAACAAATATAACGATTTAATTCGTAGAAAACAAGCCTATTGCATGTCTCTCAGGAGGACCTGGATGCCGGGGAGCTGGGCGGGGAGAAAGGCAGGATCTTCGCCCAGCTCTGCGGCTCCATGGCATGGGACGTGTCGTGCTGGTCAGGGGCAGCATGGCGGCGAGGAGAATGGTTACCAGTTTCATAAGCGTTAATGGGTGATAGTCAAGGTATAAGGCATACGCACGGGCTCTCCGTCGGCGATGGCGGGTTTCCACTTAGGGGAACGCTTGACGATGGCTTCCACCTCGGCGGCGAGGGCGGGGGAGCCGACCTTGCCGAACTGCACCTCCTGTACGTTCCCTTTACGGCCGATGACGAACTTGACAGTCACGGTACCGCGGGGGGCATCGGCAGGAATCTGCCCGATCACCCAGTTCCGGAAGGCTTCCAGGCCCTCCCGGCCGGCCTTTCCCTTGAAAGAAGGCTTGCGGTCCAGACGGTCATAGAACGAGAGGTTGTGCTCGGGGCCATCGGCCTTCCTCAGCAGCCGTCCGTCCTTCATTTCGAGCGTGGTGCCGCCGTAGATGGTGAAGCGGCCCAGAACGGTGAGGGTGTCTCCCTTTACAATATCCATCTGCTTGAACGAGCGCCCCGGAGCGGCGGGATCCTGCAGGCCGTAAACCAGCATGGAGCCGGTCGCATCCTTCAGATAGAAGCTGCCGCTGGTGGAACTCCGCACCTTCTCCACCACGCCCGTGACGGCATAGCTGGTTGTATCGGAAGGGGAGAGACGCAAAAATTCCCTGACTGTTAAACGCTGCTGTGCCAGGCCGTTAACAGCCACACACAACGCCAGAAGCAAAAGTAAAAACCGTTTCATGGGACTAAGTTACAACTATTATGACTATCTTTGCAAGGAAACTATGAAAAAAGTTGGACTGTTCATAGACACCTGGTATCCCATGGTGGACGGTGTCATCAAAGTGGTGGACAACTACGCCCGCCGCCTTACGAAATACTGCGATGTAGTGGTCTTCTGCCCGGAAACCCGCGGCGCAACCAAAGCCATGGACGAGGCGCTTCCCTATAAGGTCGTGCGCTGCCATTCGCTGCCGCTTCTCAACTCCGACTACGACATCCCCGCACCCGTACTGGACCCCAAATTCGAAGCCCAGCTCATCCTGAGCGGCATTGACATGGTGCACATCCATTCGCCCTTCGCGGTGGGCCTGGCCGGCGTCATCTACGCCAAACTGCACAATCTTCCCGTCGTAGCCACGCTGCACTCCCAGTATAAACAGGATTTCGAGAAACCGCTCAAGTTCAAACCGGCCGTGGAAATAGCGCTGGGCAGCATCATGCGCGTTTTCAACCGATGCGACGAATGCTGGGCCGTCAACAGCGGCATCCAGGAGCTCTACCAGAAAGAATACGGCCTCACGGCGCCCTGCAAGGTACGCCTCAATGCGACGGACCACATGCCCGTGGCCGATCCCGAAGCCGCCGCCCGATGGGTGAACGAGACCTACGGCGTCCCGGCCGATGCCACCGTTTTCCTCTTCGTCGGCCGCATCAATTTCATCAAGAACCTGGACTTCACCGTCCGTTCTCTCGCCATAGCCAAGAAATTGGGCCTTAAGAACTTCCGAATGTTATTTGTAGGAAAAGGTCAGGACGAGGAGCGCCTGGCGGAACTCGTCCGGGAACAGGGCCTGGAAAACGAAGTGGTCCTGTGCGGCCTGGTCTCCGGACGGGAGCAGCTGGAGATGCTCTACTCCCGCGCCAAACTCTTCCTGTTCCCGTCCCTGTACGACGCCAACTCCCTGGTCCAGATCGAAGCCGCCGCCCAGGGAACCCCCACCGTCTTCCTCCAGGGCGCCCGTACCGCCGCCACCGTCACCCCCGGCGTGAACGGGTATGTATCGGCCCCCGGCGAGGAGAACTACGCCCGCACCATCCTGGAAATCATGGCCGATGCCGATGCCTACGAGCGCATCAGCGCCGCCGCCCGCCGGGACCTCTACCTCAATTGGGACGACGTAGTCCGCGATGTTTATGCCGATTATTGTTCATTACAAAAATAAGTTGTACATTTGAGAATAAAACAACTTAATCTATTATGAACAAGCAAATCAGATTCTTAAACAAGCTGGAATTGGTGGGAGCATTCCTCTTCCTTGGCTATTGGTTCCTGGAGCAGGAGCCCCTGAAGACCATTTTCCTCATTCTAAGCGCAATCCTCATCATCCCCATCGTCATATACACCCTCATTGCCTCCATCAGGGACAAGGAGTATTTCCTGCAGTTTGGCGGCAATACGGAAGACGTCATCGGCAATATCGGCTTCGACATCCTTCTTGCCGTCTATTTATTCAACACGAATTCTTACGCCTGGGCCGGCATCCTCCTCCTTTGCGTCGCCGCTTTCCGCATCGGCCTTATCTGCTATAACTACTTCAAAAATAAAGCTTGATTATTTTCGCTGGAGCATAACTAACTATACAACAACAAGTTGCTAATCGTCGGGTGCACCTCCAGGTGCACCCGAGTTTGCATAAATGACTAAAGGATGGGGAGTTATGATCCAGGCCGATGGGGAAACTTGCAACTCACGCAAAAATTGAGTAAATTTGTGGGTTTAAAAGGAATTAGTCAAAAACATATATGAACGAATTAGCTGCAAAGTACAGTGCGAAAGAGGTGGAAGACAAGTGGTACGCCTACTGGCTGGCCCACAAGTTTTTCCACAGTGAACCCAATGAGAAACAGCCCTATACCATCGTGATTCCGCCGCCCAACGTAACGGGCATCCTTCACATGGGACACGTGCTCAACAATACCCTGAACGAGGTCCTCATCCGCAAAGCCCGCATGGACGGCAAGAACGCCTGCTGGGTCCCCGGTACGGACCACGCCTCCATCGCCACCGAATCCAAGGTCGTGGCCAAGCTCAAGGGCATGGGCATCTCCAAGGAAGACATCGGCCGAGAGGAATTCCTCAAGCACGCATGGGCCTGGAAGGAAGAGCACGGCGGCATCATCCTGCAGCAGCTCAAGAAGCTGGGCTGCTCCTGCGACTGGGACCGCACCCGCTTCACCATGGAGCCCGAACTCTCCGAAGCCGTCATCAACACCTTTGTGTACTTCTACAAGAAGGGCTGGATCTACAAAGGCGTACGCATGGTGAACTGGGACCCCGAGGCCCTCACCGCCGTCAGTGACGACGAAGTCATCCACAAGGACACCCCCAGCCACTTCTATCATCTCAAATACTACATCTCCGACGGCCATGGCAACCCCACCGACAAATATCTGGTGATCGCCACCACCCGTCCGGAGACCATCATGGCCGATGCAGCCATCTGCGTCAACCCCGCCGATGAGCGCCACCATTGGCTGAAAGGCAAGAAAGTGCTCATCCCCCTCATCAACCGCGAAATCCCCGTCATCGAGGACTCCTACGTAGAAATGGACTTCGGTACCGGCTGCCTGAAGGTAACGCCCGCCCATGACGTACACGACTATGAGATCGGCCTCCGTCACAACCTGCCCGTCCTGGAAATCATCGACGACCACGGCAAGCTCAACGAAAAGGCCCAGATCCTCGTAGGGGAGGACCGCTTCGTAGCCCGCAAGAAGATCGTGAAGATGCTGGAAGAAGCCGGCAACCTCCTCAAGGTGGAAGACTACACTTCTCCCATCGGCTACTCCGAGCGCACCAACGCCGTCATCGAGCCCAAGCTCAGCGCCCAGTGGTTCCTCAAGATGGAGGACCTGGCCAAGATGGCCCTCGAGACCGTTGAAAGCGGCCGCACCAACTTCGTTCCCGAGAAATATGTGAACACCTACCGCCACTGGATGGAAAACGCCCGTGACTGGTGCATCTCCCGTCAGCTGTGGTGGGGCCAGCGCATTCCCGCCTACTACCTGCCCGACGGCTCCTACGTGGTAGAAGCCACCCCGGAAGCCGCCCTCAAGGCCGCGCAGGCCAAGAACCCCGATATCAAGGCCGATGACCTCCGTCAGGACGACGACGTGCTGGACACCTGGTTCAGCTCCTGGCTGTGGCCCATCTCCGTGTTCGACCCCCAGAAACCCGGTCACCCGGAGCACCAGCCCAACAAGGACCTTGCCTACTACTATCCCACCAACGACCTGGTTACCGGCCCGGACATCATCTTCTTCTGGGTTGCCCGCATGATCATGGCCGGCGAGGAGTTCATGGGCAAGGAGCCCTTCTCCAACGTCTATTTCACCGGTATCGTCAGAGACAAGATCGGCCGGAAGATGTCCAAGACTCTGGGCAACTCCCCGAACCCCCTCGACCTCATCGAGACCTACGGCGCCGACGCAGTCCGCATCGGCATGCTCCTTTGCTCCAGCGCCGGCAACGATATCTTCTACGACGAGGCCCAGATCAAACAGGGTGCCGCCTTCTGCAACAAGATCTGGAACAGCTACCGCCTGGTGAAAGGCTTCCAGGTGGCCGACATACCTCAGACTCCGGTCCAGAAGGTTGCCATCGAGTGGTTCCAGGCCAAACTCTCCGACGCAGTAGCCCTGGTGGAAGACCACTACAGCAAGTTCCGCATCTCCGATGCCCTCATGACCATCTATAAACTCTTCTGGGACGAATACTGCAGCTGGTACCTGGAGGCCATCAAGCCCGCCTACGGCCAGCCCATCGACCCCGAGACGCAGAAAGCCACACTCGGCTTCTTCGAGGCCCTGCTCAAGCTCATCCATCCCGTGATGCCTTTCATCACCGAGGAACTGTGGCAGGACATCGCCGAGCGCAAGGAAGGGGAGACCATCATGTATGCCGCCACTCCCAAGGCCCAGGACTACGACCAGAAGGTACTGGACAACTTCGCCCTCGCCGCCGAGGCCGTCAACGGCGTACGCGGCGTGCGCAGCCAGAAGAACATCGGCCCGAAGGAAGTGCTTACCCTCAAGATCAAGGGCAGCGAGTTCCCCGAGGCGGTCATCCCCGTCGTGGAGAAGCTCGCCGGCGTCACCGTGGAGCGCGTGGCCGATTTCGGCAGCGCACAGGGCGTGGGATTCCTCGTCCGCACCATCGAGATGTTCATCGGCCTGGAAGGCCTGGTGAATGTGGCCGAGGAGCTCGCCAAGGCCCAGAAGGACCTCGAATACCAGCAGAAGTTCCTGCAGGGCGTCCGCGCCAAGCTCTCCAACGAGAAGTTCACCGCCCACGCCCCCGCACAGGTCATCGAAAACGAGCGCAAGAAAGAGGCCGATGCCCTCTCCAAGATTGAGAGCCTGGAGGCCAAGATCGCCCAACTGAAGAAATAAAGGAGTCATGGCTACATTCAAGACATCTTTCCCCGTTCGGTATTATGAGACCGACCAGATGGCCGTAGTGCATCACTCCAACTATATCCGTTATTTCGAGATCGCCCGCGACGAGATGATGGTCTCCGTGGGATTCCCCATCGAACGCTGCGAACAGGAGCTGGGCATCCAGGTCCCCATCGTGAGCGTGGAATGCCACTTCCATTATCCCGCCCGCATGGGCGATGTGCTCACCGCCGTGGCCGAATACGACAAAGTGCCCCTTGCGAAGATGACCATCAAGCAGGCCGTTTACAACCAGGACGGTAAACTCCTGGCCGACGGCACCGTGGTCCTCGGCTTCATCAGCAAGGAGACCTTCCGTCCTGTACGCTGCCCGGAACCCATCGTCGCTATTTTTGAAAAACACTTAAACGACCAGTGATATGTTATTAGTTTATCCGCTCATGCTGGGCACATGGGAAATCGTTGCCATCGTCGCTGTCATTCTCCTCATCTGGGGCGGCAAGAAGATTCCCGAGCTCATGAAAGGTCTCGGGAAAGGTGTGAAGAGCTTCAAGGAAGGGATGAACGAGGTGGAGAAGGAAATGAAGGATGAATGAGGCAGAAATGTCCTTCTGGGACCATCTGGAAGCACTGAGAGGTACCATTATCCGTTCGGTGCTTGGCGTCGTCCTGTTCTCCGTCATCTTCCTCATCATTCCCAAACCCCTTTTCAAAGCGGTTCTCTGGCCCACGCAGGAGGACTTCCTCCTGTATCGGCTCCCGGGAATCGACTTTTCCATGGAGCTCATCAACATTGAGATCAGCGCCCAGTTCTTCACATACATGAAGGTGGCGCTTCTCTGCGGTGTGGTGCTGGCTTTCCCTTATATTGTCTTCCAACTGTGGAAGTTCATTTCGCCGGCCCTCTATGAGCACGAGAAGAAAGCGGTCCGGAAGGCCTTCGGGCTTTCTTCCGCGCTGTTCTACCTGGGCGTTACCGTGGGGTATTTCGTCGTGCTGCCCGTTTGCCTGATCTTCTTTGTGAACTTCAGCATCTCGGACACCATCGTCAACACCATCTCGCTCAGCTCGTACATGTCGCTGTTTGTCTCCATGGTGTTTCTCATCGGCATCCTGTTCGAATTTCCGACGGTCATCCTGGCCTTGTCGGCCATGGGCATCGTGCACAGGGACATGCTGCGGAAAGGCCGGCGCTACGCCGTGGTGGCGGTGCTCATCCTGGCGGCCTTCATCACCCCCAGCGACCCTTTTTCCATGTTTGTGCTGGCCATTCCGCTGTACGGCCTGTACGAACTCTCCATCCTACTTTGTAAAGCATGATATCTGTCAATAACGTAACGGTATCCTTCGGCAGCTATAACCTTCTGGACTGCATCAACTTCCACATCTCCGACGGGGACAAGATAGGTCTGGTGGGCAAGAACGGCGCCGGCAAGAGTACCCTCATGAAACTCATAACGGGGGAGGAGCAGCCCACTTCCGGCAGCATCGAGCGGCCGCAGGGCGTCCGTATCGGCTATCTTCCCCAGATTATGGAGCATCACCGCGGCCACAGCGTGCTGGAAGAGGTGCTCTCCGTCTTCGATCACCTCAAGGACATGGAGGCCGAGCTCTCCCGCATCACCGCCCAGCTGGGCGAACGCACAGACTATGAATCGGCCGAATATGCCCGCCTGATCGACCGCTTGAACGAGCTGAACGACCGCCTCGCGCTGGAAACGGGACTTTCGCCGGAAGCGCAGGCCCAGAAGGTCCTCTTCGGCCTGGGATTCAAGGCCGATGAACTGGACCGCCTTACGGAGACCTTCTCGCAGGGCTGGAACATGCGCATCGAGCTGGCCAAGATTCTTCTCGCCGGACCGGACGTTCTCCTTCTGGACGAACCCACCAACCACCTGGACATCGAATCCATCGAGTGGTTCGAGGATTATCTGAAGAATTACAGGGGAAGCGTGCTCCTGGTATCCCACGACCGCAAGTTCCTGGACAACGTGACCACCCGCACCGTAGAAATCCTGCTGGGTCACGTACACGACTACAAAGTCCCTTATTCCCAATATGTTGAGCTGCGCGCAGAGCGTATTGCCCAGCAAACCGCCGCCTACGAGAACCAGCAGCGGATGATCGAGAAGACGGAAGACTTCATCAACCGCTTCCGCTACAAGCCCACCAAGAGCAACCAGGTCCAGTCCCGCATCAAGGCGCTGGAGAAACTGGACCGCATCGAAATCGACGAGACGGACAGCGCGCAGATGGCCCTGAAGTTTCCCCCGGCCGAGCGCTCCGGAGACGTGGTTTTCAAAGGGGCCGATTTAACCGTCGGATACCCCCAGAAGGTGGTTTTCCGCGGCGCCAACATCGAGATCAAGCGCGGGGAGAAGGTGGCTTTCATCGGCCGGAACGGCGAGGGAAAGACCACGCTCATGCGCGTGATTATGAGAGAGTTGGACCCGATGGCAGGGGAGGCCCGCGTGGGGCATAACGTACACATCGGCTACTATGCCCAGAACCAGGAGGACATCCTGGACCCTTCGGAGACCGTGCTGGGCACGCTGGACCGCATTGCCGTGGGGGATATCCGTTCCCGGCTCAGGGACCTGCTGGGAGCCTTCCTGTTCAAGGGGGAGGACATTGACAAAAAAGTGTCGGTGCTTTCCGGCGGCGAACGGGCGCGTCTGGGCATGGCCAAGCTCATGCTGTCTCCGTACAACGTGCTGGCCCTGGATGAACCGACCAACCACATGGACATCCGGTCCAAGGACGTACTCAAACAGGCCCTCAAGAGCTTTGACGGCACATTGATTGTAGTTTCCCACGACCGTGACTTCCTGGAAGGCCTGGTGGACAAGCTCTATGAATTCCGGGACGGCCAGGTAAGAGAGCACCTGGGCGGCGTGCAGGAGTTCCTCCGGCGCAGGAAGCTGGAGAGCCTGTCGGAACTGGAGCGTCCCGCGCAGGAGACCGCGCCCGCCGCACCGGCGCCCAAGGCCCAGGCAGCGGCCGACGCGTTCCGGGAGCAGAAAGCCCAGTCCCGTGAGAACCGGAAGGTGCGCAACCGCGTGTCTTTCCTGGAGAAAGAGATCGGGCGCCTGGAGAGCCGGATGGCCCAGATTGAAAAGATCCTGGCCGCACCGGGAAAAGAAGACGATATCATGGAACTCACCCGCGAGTATCTGGAGAGCAAACGCAGCCTGGATGCCTTCACGGAAGAGTGGACAGATTGTATGGAACAATTGGAAAATTAAATTACTACTGATATGAAATCATTCATTAACAAAGTTTTGGTTTGCGTTATCGGAATCATTGCTTCCGTTACGGTGGCCCGGCCTGTCCAGGCGCAGTCGGCATCCAGCATGTCTCCGCTCAAGGAATTGTCTTTCCCGGTGGGTGAATTCAACGGACTCCAGGTGGGGGGCGACTTTGAAGTGAACGTGAGCCGGGGCTCCAACACCGTGCGCGTTACGGTGGACGAGCCGCTCTCCAAGTATGTGGATGTGTATGTGCGTTCCAAGACCTTGTTCATTGTCTATAACGAGAAGTCCGTCCCCAAGGAACTGCGCAAGCAGTACAAAGGCCGCGGTGCCACCAAACCCGTGTTCCGGGCCTATGTGAGCATGCCCATGCTCAATTTCGTGTCCCTGAGCGACAATGCCGTCCTCAATTGTGCCGACGAATTCTCCGGCTCCTCCTTTGAACTGGAGATGACCGACAAGGCCCAGGTGAAAAACCTGGCCACGGCGGGCAGCAACCTGAAGGTGAATCTGAAAAAGAACGCCCAGGCCTCGCTCTCGCTCCGTTCCACGGACCTGCTGGAAGTGGTGGCCGACGGCAACAGCAACCTCAAACTCTTTGCCCGTTCCCGGAGCCTCGTCTTTACGGCCACCGGCTCCTCCCAGGCCGCTCTGGACAGCGAATCCGACTTCCTCACCCTCTCTACGGCCGGCAGCGGACGCCTCACGGCCAACTCCCACGCCCAGACCACGACGCTCCTGCTGGTGGGTTCATCGGCCCTCACCCTGTCGGGAGACTCCCCGGAGTGCGAACTGAAGGCCGAACGCAACGCCACGCTGGATGCCGACAGCTTCTTTGTCCGGGACCTGAAGGCCGAGATGTCCGGTTCTCCCAAGGCTACGGTGAGCGTATCGGACAGCATCGATGTGAGCCTGATGGGCGGCAGCCTCTTCTATGTGGGCCAGCCCATCTTCAAGATCGGAAAGATTGTCAAGTCCACGCTGGCTCCCAAAGGCACCGCGACCAAATGATCTGTTACGATTCCCACGTTGACACCCCGTCCCAGCTGCTGCGGCTCCGGAACATCGGCATAGACAATCCCTATGCCCAGGTGGATTTCCCGAAGCTCCGGCGCGGGGGCGTGGACGGCGCTTTCTTTGCCCTCTACACCCCTGCCCAGATGGCGCCCGACGCCGCCACCCGCTATGCCCTGGAGATGCTGTCGGCCACCTACGATGCCGTGGATGCGCTTCCGGAAGGGGAGGCGGCCGTGACCTTCAACCCCCAGGAAGCCCGGGCCAACCAGGCCGACGGGGTCTTTTCCGTATTCCTGGGCATGGAAAACGGCGCCCCCATCCAGGGGGCCCTGTCGCTGCTCCGCACCTTCTATCGCCTGGGCGTCAGCTATATGACCCTGACCCACAACGGCGACAACCTGATTGCCGACTGTGCCGCGCAGGGACAGCGCTGGGGAGGACTCAGTCCCTTCGGGCGCGAGGTGGTGAAGGAAATGAACGCCATGGGCATGATGATTGACCTGTCCCACAGTTCCGACGCTACGTTCTGGGACTGTCTCCGGCATTCCAAGGCCCCCGTGGTGGCCACCCATTCCTCCTGCCGGGCCCTCTGTGGCCACCGGAGAAACCTCTCGGACGAGATGCTGCAGGCGTTGGGGGAGAGCGGCGGTTACGTGGGCATCAATTTCTATCCCTCCTTCCTCTCTGACGATTTTGCCTCCCGGCCGGCCGAAGCCGCCCTGCTGGATGAGGCCGAAGCCGTGGAAGCGGCTTTCATCGCCCATCCGGCCGACCGCTCGTGTGTCGATGCCTGGCACCGGATGCAGGACAAACTGCGCGAACTGCCTCGCCCGGGTGTGAAGGAAGTGGTGGATCACATCGAACATGCCGTCCGTCTATGCGGCTGGAATCATGTGGGCGTGGGCTCCGATTTTGACGGGATCCTGCTGGCTCCCGAAGGCCTGGACGACGCCTCCTGCATGGGGAAGATTTGGGAGGAAATGCGCCGGCGCGGTCACCGCGAAGAGCAGATTGAAGGCATCGCAGGCCGTAATTTAATGGAAGCCTTCCAGCGGGTTATAAACTGCTCTGAACTAATCGATTAGCCAAAATTGGCCAAATTTGAAACAAAAATGTTAATAGTAATAACTATTTTGTTTCAAATAGTTGATTTCAATGCGTTAGGTCCTCAATGAGCATTTTGCGCAAAAAGTCCAGGGCCGAGGCCGCAAAGCGCTCGATATTGCGCTTTCTGTCGTTTTTGAATACGTAGGAAACGGTGCGTGTACCCCGGGGGCCGGAGGCGCCGATCCACACGGTTCCCACCGGATTGAAGGCATCGCCGTCCGGGCCGGCCAGCCCGGTGGTGGAGACGGCGTAGTCGGCTCCGGTGAGTTTCCTCACGCCCTCGGCCATGGCGGCGGCCACTTCGCTGCTCACCACACCGTGGCGCTCGATGAGCTGGGCCGGGACGCCCAGGACCTGCTCCTTGACCGAGATGGCATAGGAGGTGACGGACCCCAGGAAATAGGCCGAGGATCCGGGCACGGAAGTAATCAGATGGGCAATCTCCCCGCCGGTGCAGGATTCGGCCGCTGCGAGGGTTTTTCCAGCCTTTTTGAGCCAATTGCCCACCGTTTCCTCCAGCGTGCTGTCCTGGTCGGCGTAGACCTTGTCGCCCAGCAGGGCTTTCAGTTGCCGGATTTCCTGCTCGATCCGGCGGTTCTGCTCTTCTTTCTGGCCGCCATAGACGGAAAGGCGCAGCCGGATGCCGGTGAGCGGGTTGGGCAGGTAGGCCAGGTGGATATCGGCCGGAAGGGCGTCTTCCCAGGGGGCGATAAGGGCCGACAAGGCGCTCTCCGCCATCCCGTACACCATCAGGCTGCGGTGCAGGATGTCGGCCAGGGGGAAATGGGTTTTGATGTCGGCCAGGATGTCCCCGATGGCGCCGACGGCTTCGTGCGGGACGCCGGGAAGGGCATAGAGCGTACCGCCGCCATGGACCTGGCGAAAGACCATGATAGGGGCGGTTCCCAATTGATTCACAATTACTTCTGCGGTATCAGGGACCAGTGCCTGCGCCCGGTTTGCGGGCAGCATGTCCAGGCCGCGGCTTTTCAGGATGCGGCTCACCACCGCCAATTGTCCGGCGTGCTCCACGGAGTGGGTGCTGCCGCTCAGCTGGGCCAGGACGGCCTTGGTGATGTCGTCTTTCGTAGGGCCCAGGCCGCCTGTGGTGATCACGATGTCGTGGGTAGCCAGTTCCTGGGCCAGCGTGCCGGCGATGTCTTCCCGGCTGTCTCCCACGGATACCATGCGGGTGACGCGTACGCCCATTTCTTCCAGGGCCCAGGCGATGGCGCCTGAATTCGTGTCCGTTACCTGGCCGATGAGGATTTCATCGCCGATGGTACAGATGCTTGCAGTAATCATATTTCCTTTTCCAGCGTTTTCAGGAGTTTCATGATGGGCAGGGCACGGGGGCTGGTGATTTCGGTCAGGGATGCCCCGGCACGCAGCATCTCCAGGGCCGTCTGGCTGTCTTCCGTGGCGCCGATCACGGGCATGCGGCCCTGGCTGTCGCGAACCACATCGCGGACAAGGCGCAGGCTCGGGGCCAGGATCCCGTCCACGCCACTGAGGCGGCAGTAATTCAACAAAGACTGCAGCTCATCTTGCGTAATTCCTTTAGGAACACGAAGATAAATGGGCGTGATTTTCTCGTAACAAAGCCGGAGACTCAGCAAGTCATCCAACAGGCTGGTGATGTCGGAAACATCCGGGGAGCCGATGCCGCCGGCGGGGTCGGGATCGATGACGAGGATATCGGCAAAATCGTAGGCGAGCGCAAAGGAGCGGCGGATATCCTCGCTCAGATTCACCAGGATGGGTGTC
>JAEEGJ010020962.1_pt1 | contig 14129 bp, 12 predicted proteins | sample 8958761 | NCBI WGS metagenome assembly JAEEGJ01 (sample SAMN16246546, study PRJNA631951) | gut metagenome | biome: gut microbiome; feature: rumen; material: RS-attached | host: Bos | place: Iran: Karaj | collected 2018-10 | reverse complement strand
CCATGAACGACCAACTGTTTGTACAGTTCCGCTATGGCAAGAACTTTGATTTCCCGAAACTCACGACTACGGTTTATCGTGGAACTCTGGCCAGGAAGGGTGAAAAAATCTGGGACCACGAGGTGGCTGTGACCGAGAAGATGGGGGCTTATACCCTTGTCGGACGTGCCCACCGCGGTGGTTACATGGATGCCCGAGAACTCGCCCGCGTTCACGAACCGGGACCGGTAGTGTTTGAATTCAGCGCTAACGGCAAAGTCCTCGCTGCAAAAGAAATCAACCTGACCCACAACAGGTTGCAGAAAGAACAATAATCATCTTGGGGGCCATCCCCCTTACGTTACGTTTATGAAAAAAGAACTGTTTATCGGTGCTTGTGCTCTTGTTGTCGCTGCTTGCAGCGACGATATGGTCGAAGTGAATTATAAAATTGATTCGCCTGTTGAAATGGAATTGTTCTGTGAAGGATATTTTTCCACATACGATCTCGAAGGGCAGGAACGCGTCGGTACAATTACGGGTGCGTTCAACAACATCACTTACGAGTCCAAGGGCGATACGGTGCTGGTCAACAGGGATTACGTGATTAACCGTTCTCGCGGCTACCTCAAGAATTTCATGCCGTCGGAATTGGTGTGGCGTATCAAGAACGTAAAAATGTCCGCTGTCGATCGCGAGGTGGTTTCGATAGAGGGGCTAGAGGATGGCTACGACACTCTGCTTGCTGAAACGCCGATGCCCTCGCGCTGGCGTACACAGTTGCTCAACCCCGATTACAAGCCTCACTTGAAGCGCCTTGAAAAGCACCGTTGGGAAATGTCCCATTTGCTCAAGGGCCCTGTGCCCACCAAGGGCAACGTGACTGAGCTCCTCAAGGAACGCGGACGCTTGAACTTCGCCCTTATCGGCATTGATTCTGTGGTGATGGACGGGTACCACAAGCTCGACAAGCGTAAGTGCTTGGGCTACAAGATTTACTTGCACGAAACGGAAAGTTTCCCGTACTACATCTGGGAACAGCATGTGGGCAGCAACATCGTACCCGACAAGTACAAAGCTTACCAGAAGGGGCTCAAGGGCGAATACGATACCGAGTTCTGGGTGACACTTGATCCGACGAATGGCGTTCCGTGCCAGGAACGCGAAGTGAAAGTCGGTAAGCATACGATGGTGAACCCCGCGACCAATGATACCGCGACCTTCAAGAGCCAAGTGACTCTAGAACGCCTTTACAATATCAGGAAGCCGGCTGAAGAATGATGAAACGTTTTTTGCTTACAGCGATTGCTGCCGGGTCCATGTTCTTTTCTGCTTGTTCCCTTTCGGGAGGTTCTGCTGCGCAGACTATGGCCATGGACCGTGCCCGCGCTTACGAGGGCATGTACAAGGCTTACATGGAAGCTGAGGAACGTTATTTGAACCTCTTGTTCAACATTGAGCGTATGCCCGACGAAGAAGAACTTTGGTCGATGAAGCGCGAACAGATGATGGAACTGGTTCAGCTGAGGGAAATGATGCTGAATGCCCGCACAGAACTGGACAACGCCGTTCAGGAGTGGGAAAAGTACCTGATCGAAATGAAGGACGAGGCCAAGCAAGACAAGGCTGGGCGGTCTAATCCGAATTTTACAGGAACAGACGCCTTGAGAACGAGCCCTGGGCAACTCCTTCCTGGCGAAATTCATTCATCCAAGAGAAATGGTTTCCAGTAATTTTATTGCCAAGTGTTCGTGAATCCCATGCCGATGTTTAGCTTGATGCGAGTCGGCGCAATGGATTCTGGAATAATGGGCATGTCTATCGGATTCAGTTTGCGGCTGGTGTAGCGTTCTCCGTTTTCGCCTTCTCCGATGCGGCTTAGGCCACGTGCCAGCGTCAACGAAATGTCTAGCGGAACGTTGTAGAAAATCTTGTTGCTCATGCGGAAACTCAGGCCGACGGAACGGTCCCAGAAGTCGTGGTCTTTGAACTTGTCCATATCGAACCACTTAGTGTTCCAAGCAGAACCGATTTGTGCAAACAAGTCGACATAGAAATCACGAGTCTCGAAAATCCAGAAGGACTTGCGCCAGTCGTCGTAGATGGGTTGCAATAGGTGGAGTTCCGCCATGGCGGTTTTCGTACCGGCGAGCGTGTAACTTTCGGAACTGCGCAAGAACGGGTAACCCTCCAAGAAGATGGGGTTGTAGTAATAGGAATCCAGCGTATCTTGCTTTGCGTCGGTGTTCCATTTGGCGATGACGCTTGTTTTACCCCCTGCGGCGACGCGTGTGCCAATAACTGGGAGTGGCAGGCTTCCGTAAAGGTTCAACCCGACTTCGTTTATATTGAAGTTCCTGTATTTGGGCTTGGCAAATCCGCTTTCGGTCACGTAGAAACTTTCGGAGAATGTTCCTGGGCGGTAAAGGTCGCTGTTGGTGTATTGGTAGTAGGCGAATACACCGTTGCCCTGCCCACTGATGCCGGTTCCTTCTTCTTCGTGGTCGCCGTACAGGCCGAAACCGAGAATGGCTTTAATTTGTTTTTGGTAGGTCCAGCTGAAGCTGTCTTCGTATTCATCCATGTCGTAGAAATTGAAATCGGACCAGCCGTAGCTTAGCGCGAATTGCAACGTGTCGATGGACTTGAATATGCTGTAACCGGCCAAGCCCGTGACACTCTGGAGCGACATGGCGTAGTGGCTTAGCGAGAGCGAGTCGCCGTTGTTTGAGCGTACGTCATCGTTGCGGACGGTGTCCTTGCTTGTGTAGTTTGCATAGGAATAAGCAAGGCCGAGGTCGAGCGGTGTGCTTGTGTTCTGCCACGAGGCGAAGAATTCTTTTTCTTGACGCGGGTTGATACCGTCGCCATTGATGTAGTCATAACCATTTCCGAGTTCAAGCAGCAGGCCGAGTTGGACGGTGTTCTTCTTGAGCGGATCGGTAAGAATCATGGCAAGCCCCGCCTTGGTCTTGAGTTCGCCTTCGCCGAATACGGTCAGGTCGGGTGCGTTCTCGCTGAACATGAGCATCGGGACAAACAAGGGCTGGAAGGGAATGGGCCTGTAGGGCTTCTCGGCGCCTGCAAATTCGCGGTTGTCAAGCTGGAGGGGCTTCTGGGTGCGCTTGGGCAGGCTCCCGTGCAAGACGATGGCGGAGTCTTTCGTTGTGGAATCTCCAGCGGCGGCTGAAACCTTCACTGTGTCGCGGACTTCAATCTTTATGGTGCTGTCGCGCATGGCGACGGTGGCTTGCGGGACGCACTTGGCCGAGTCGGCTTGCGTAGAATCCTTGACTTCGGGGCAGGTGCTCCAGGTGGTGTCGGCTATTTTCATGACGCTGTCGCGGAACGTGACGACGATGCTGTCCTTGGTCGCGGCGGGTCCGCTTGCGGCGCTATTCTTGTAGGCAATCTTGTACAGGGAGAACCCGTCCTTGTCGTACTGCGTGAAGAATATCGTGTCGCCAGAAAGAACCGGAGTGAATGCACCGCCCACGACGTTGGTGAGGGGGCGTTCTGCATTTGTGGAAAGTGATTTTTCGAACAGGTTGAAGATGCCGTTCCTGTTGCTCGCAAAGATAATCTTGTCGTTGTCAAGCCACTCAACGTCACGTTCGTCGTAATCGGCGTTGCTCACAATCTTGTGGTTCTTGCCGTCGCTGTCGATGATGGCGATTCCGCGGGTCGTGTCGTCGAAGAAACTGAAGGCGATGCGCTTGCCGTCGGGGCTGAACTTGGGGCTGTAGATGTTGTAGTAACGGTATTTGGCGTCGGGGACGAAAATATCGACGGGATCTTCAGTTGTGTAATCGTCAAAATCTTTCGGGAAGGGAACCTTGCTCAGCACGAATCGGGTGCTCGCGTTTTCGCGCCTTGCGAAGGCGACTGTGGTCCCCTGCTTGTCAATTGCGGGGTAGACGGCATCGGTGAGGTAGGTGACAGAAACTTGGTTCTTGTTCGTATCGCTGACGACGACATCGAAATGGGCGTGGCCCTTCCTGTCGCGGTTCTGGTAGCTGATGTAGGCGAGGATGGGGCCGCGGAGGCTGTCTTCGTATATGTCAATGCCTTTGTCAAACCAAGCCTTCTTCGCCTTGAAGCCAGACTTCGCGTATTCCGTGATGTCTATGATGCTGGAGTCTTCGATGGAAATTTTTCCGATCTCTACGCCATCAACAATTTCGGTACTATCTTTCGTCTCTTGTCTCTCGTCTTTCGTCTTGTCAAGCGGCATCTTGAAAATCCCGCCGTCGAACCAATCCCCGCCAAAGTTCGAAATACCGTAAACATATTTGCCTGCAACAATCGGGAAGTCTTGCCAGAAAGCGTCCTCCGTGAGCTTTGTGCCTTCGACGAGCGTGCCAAGAGAATCCTTCTGGGCTTGGTACTGTTCCGTGATTTCCTTTTTCCAGGCGTCGTAGAGTTCCTGTTCGCTGATGCCGAGAACTTTTTTGATAGCGGCGTCAAGTGTGACCCTGTGGATTCGCGACATTTCCGACCAGATTTTCGGTACGGCCGATTCTCCATAGTGCTTGCTGATGTAGCGGACTAAGGAGAAACCCTGGTTGTACGGCCCGAGCTCGGCGTAAAGCGAGTTCGACGAGAAGTCGTGCATGTATTCCAGCGAGAGCAGGTCGTCGTTCAGTGCGGCAACGCGGAGGAGCATGTCGCGGTGCGTGTCCCAAGAGTCAAATCCCATGCGGCTCGATTCGTATTGCGCAGTACCTTCGGCAAGCCAGAGCGGTTGCAACGTGAACGGGAAAAGCGAGAGAAAATCTGTGGTGGTGCGTTCGTTGTAGTAGTCCGAATATCCGGTTTGGAACCCGTAGATGTTCGGGAGAATCTTGCTCCCGCTTTCGATGCTGACCAAGTGGCTGAACTCGTGCGTGACAACGTCGGAAATCCAGCCGTGGCTGCTGCGGACCTTGAAATCCCAGTTCGTGAGCCAAAGGTGGATGCCGTTTTCGCTGGGGACGGCGCTGCCGTTGCTGTAGAGGGCGTTGTTCAATGTGACGCTTACTCGGCCCGGCAAATCGATACGGTAACGGCTGACGACCGAGTCGTAGACGGCTTCGGCGTATGCCGAAACGGCGGCCGCGTGTTCACTGTATTCTGTCGGATAGATGTACTGGAAGTGTTCCGTGCCGGCTGTTTTCCACTGGATGTCACTTTGGTTCCCGTAAAAACCGATAGCCTGAGCCCCGGTTGGAACCAGGGGGATGAAGCACATTGTACAAAGGAGGCCAGAGGCTAAAAAGTTCGGGATAGTTCTGTGACGTTCGTTTAAGGGCATCGTAAAGTTCAGTCCTGATTAAAAATACGGCCATAATCTAGAAAAAAGAAGGGGGTTAAAAGTAGAAATAGACGATAATTACTAATTTGGAAGTGAACCCTTATGCGTTTTTATACGGAATCTTACCACGAATCCACCCAATATGCTCCCCGATTGTCGGGGGACCCGCTTTCGCTGCATTGGGAAAACGAGCCGATTCCGGACAAACGCTACCCCGGGTGTGAACGCATCGCCATGCCGAGGCACATGTTGCCACCTTTGCCCGCTGCGACATTTGACGGGCTCGATTCCATAAATATCTATGTGGTTCTCCGGAAGTACGGCGTCCCCGACGGAGTCTTTTACTGCGATGTGGCCCGCCATCAGCTGGTGCGGATTGGGGCGGGTGCCGAGATGGAAACACTTGCGAATAGCTTTACGGATAGCGAGTTTATTCGGAATGTCCCCATGCTCTTTTTGTATGCCGGCTCCGTTAGCCGGACCGTGTGGAGGCTCAAGGAGGCCGCTTACCGCGAAATAGAGAAGGATGCGGGTGCCGTTATCGGCAACCAAATGCTGTTCTCGAATGGTCGTGGCTTCAGGACGACTGTTTTGGGCGGCTTTGTCGACGATTCCGTTGCGAACGTACTTAAGTTGGCTTCGTCAGAAATCCCCTTGTCTGCGCTGGCCGTGTATCCAGATTCGCTGAACGTGAACGCCCTTTCTTTGGACGAAGGTGCCGGGCGCTTTTCGTATTCGAACCGCAACGAATCTTTGGAAAAAGTTTATGCCGTGGAATCGGCGGGGGCGGGCAACCGGTACGCTTCGCGTTTTATGCTCCAGAACCGCTGCGAGTGCATTGACGATTTGTCTCGCTGCATCCGTGTGTGCCGCTTGCAGGCGCAGTCCTTGCCGGGTGATGAATTCCCGCTGACCCCGGCGAAGTTCACGAACGATTATTACTACAGGGAAGCAGAACTGCTTCCGCAAAAGCCTTTGCGGATAAGCCCCTTCAAACCGTATAATCTGGATTTGGATGATTTTTCGAGTATCTTGCGCTGGCTGGAACTCGGGCAAATTGATATGTTCGGTGCAGGCTTGCTCAAGATATGGGTGGTCGTGTTCAACGTCATGTTCGTGTATCCAGGTGTTTATAGGTACGTCCCGATACAAAAGTCCATCTACATGCAGTCGTCGCAAGTGTCCGACAAAAAGTTCGCCCGTTGCCACTCCGCCCCGGAGCAGGCCCAGAACGCGACGTTTGCGATAATCCTGACTGCCGACTTGAACGAGTGCTGCAACATTCTCGGGGATCGCGCTTACCGTTACCTGAATATGAATGCGGGTTACATTGCCGAGTCCGTTCACGTTTCTTCACGTATTTTGAACAAAGTCTCCCATGCGGAGCATTTCTATTTCGAAAAAGAGCTGAAGACGCTGTGTAACATTCCCGAAAGCGAAAGCATCCTTTCTGAAATCGTTGTCGGAAGGGAAGATTCCTGATAAAAGCGTTTTGATAATGCAAAAAAAGCCCTGTCTTTGGGACAGGGCGGTGAGTATGCAAATTACAGATTGCGAATTTTCTTTTCTGAAAGGCCCGTGAACTCGATGATTTTCTCCATCGGCATGTTCGCGTCGCGCATTTTCTTCGCGATTTCCAACCTCGTTGAATACTCGGCTACAGCTCGGTCAAAGTCGCTCATGTCCACTGTCATAAGATACCTCGAACTGAAATTACATAATTTCACCTCGTTTTGCAATAGCTTGAATACGGGATCGTTTGCAAATTCGCTGAAATCGGCATCACGGTTCAAGGTGTCGATGGCTCGGAGCCACTGGGCTAGGCGACTACTGTTGCGTGTAAGTTAATGTTATTTTACTTGCTTTGTAAAAGACTAATGACTTATATTTGTATGTAGATTTTAAAATGTTTATTAGGGAAGGAGAAAATGAAAAAAATTTCACTATTGTTTTTGATGGCTCTTTTTGCCATTTCTTGCTCGAAGGACGCATCTCGTTCCGAGAAAAAGGTGGACTTGTCGAATGTGGACGGAATGCAGTCCGTTGAAGCGAGTCTCCCTGCGGAAAATGAAAATGCTGTGCAAAATCAGGCGGAAGGCAAGGGCGTTCCTCCGAAACCGGCCAAACTCTATGCGCCTCCAAAGCCGGCAACTAAAGGACTCTATGACTTTAGCGAATGCAAGGCCAAGTATCCCGAAGGGAGCGGGGCGTACAAGGATTGTGTCAAGGCGAAGTATCCGAATCTCAAGTTTGTCGGGGAATAGAGGAAATTATGTATAAAAATGTAATTGCAATATTCTTTTTGCTTTGTGAAATCGTGTCTGCTGATTGTCTGCTTTATGAATCAGAAGCCTTCGCTATTGAGGCTGCTGATGAGTATCGTAGGAGTTGCGAAAGTTACGGAGGTGGCGGCGGTGTTTTCTCGTCATCGGTGTCGGAGAACACTCCAAATAACACATGCGGTGGCTACTATGTTGAAAATGCGTACGTTTTGAGGGTTAGTTGTAATACGTGTGGTTCAGTAACAATGCAAGAAGAACTGAACGCAAACAAGGAATACTGCAACGCATTGTGCAAGATTGCGGCTTTATCTTGCATGACCCCATTGAATAGCTGGGGAAGTGTTCTGTCTGGAGAAGCGACGGCTTGTGGGAATGATGATGCGTCCTTGCCTGGATGCTCCGAATCCAGTTCATCTGAAAGCGTAGAATCGTCCTCTTCCAAGGCAAGCAGTTCGTCGCAGGAGCAGACAAGTTCGGGTACGGAATCTTCTTCCTCCGGGGGCGATGACGGCGAATCCTCTAGTTCCGAGGAACCGGAGTCTTCTTCGAGCGAGGAATCCTCTTCCAGCGAAGATGTATCTTCTTCTTCTATGCATGGGCGGTATGATTTAGTTTATAGCTATGATGGTTTTTGTAATAAAAGAGGATACCGCCTTTATCATGCAAGTGGTTTGTGGTATGAACATTCGTATGATACAGAAAAGCATTATATGCGAAAACCGGGCTTCTTTGGTCCCAAAAAATTTATATTCGGGTGTTCTTACAATGAAATGAGAATTTGGACGAATATTCCCCGAGTATTCGCAAATTTCAGATTGCATCTTGAATGTTATAATCCTGGAATTGAGGAATGGGAATTTGATGGCGATGCATGGAAATATTTAGATTTTCCTGACATTCCTGTCACTTATACATGCCCTGATGTGGATAAATCCAGTATTGAAGGTTGCCCAACGGCAGAATCAGTTTGGGGCAACGAACGAGTGGTTACTCTGAATGAGGACTTATACGATATCTTCTATTATTTGACTCTGGATGCAACTTTATACGATACCTATTATGCCTCTTCTGTATCGGACGCGAGATTAGAAACCTCGGGTGATTACTACGACTGGAAAGAAACTTATGATAATTCGTGGGGATATGATTTTGATAGTTCTTATTTTGATATGTTTCCGTCAAATTATTCTAGGACAGACTTACTCAATGAGCCGGAAGTTGTTCGTTTTTTTAACGAATGTAAAAGAAGTGTGAAGGCGGAAATTGACTTCTATTCAATGATAAGGGAAAATATAGGTGATAGTGTGGATCAAGGAGAATATGGCCCATGGGATTTAAATAATTGGAATGTTTATAAGGGTTCGGGGGATTTTATATTTGATGAATATTATCAATCTCTAGGAATTTCGTCATATGAAGACCTTTGCCGGTTCGAAAAGGGTGAAAATGCGGTGTTTTATCAGCTGGATGATTCGCTGATATATATGGAATATTACGAAGAGGAAACTTCTCTTATCAACAAAACATATGAGATTCTTTATTATTGCGCTCCTCCAAAATCTTCCAGTTCCTCTGCAGAGGAGTCGTCCAGTTCAGAATCTTCGTCCTCTTTCGAAGAAAGTAGTAGTAGCGAGGAGTCGTCTAGTTCGGAACTGCCTTCTTCGTCTTCATTAAGTTCTAGCAGTGAAGAATCTAGTTCGTCGTCTGAAGAGATTGTTGTTGAAAGTAGTTCTGTTATGCCTGTTGATGAACCATTTGTCGCCGGACCCGACCAGGTATATACTCCCGACCAGATTTTCAGTTCAGGACTCCAGAACATGGAACCCGGCGCCTGCTATTCTCTGAATCCTGACCGCGGCACTATTTACGGCTGGAACATCAGCTACAATGCAAGCGATTCGTGGTGGTGGCGCAAAGTGGACTGTGAAACTGGCGAAAAGCCGGTCGAAAAAGGGATTGGCAATTGCGCTGCGTTCCCGGGTTCTAAACCAGACAAAGTTTCTGCCTGTTATGCGCACAATGGGTCTTGTTATGTGTGCGATAACAGCAAGGACTACATAGATTGCAATGCAGATTGGCTATGGAATTACAATTTCCCCACTCACAGTTGGTTCAAGCAGGTGGATTGCTATGACCCGTTTGGGGAAGAAGATTTTGATGGACAATGTCCCGATAGATTTTATTTGGAAAAGATTGCGTCAAGCAATCAAGATGATTTCGAAATGACAAATTATATGGTTGATTTTTCTACTACTAAAAAAGATTATGATGCGTTAGGACGTTTTTTAAACGGAAAGCGTTCAAAGTTCCTAAGAACGTTTGGAAAACGTGAAAATAAAGTTGTCCCTATATCAAAAAATACATTCGATGTCGGAAATATTATATATATTCCTGTAGAAAAAATCGGACTATCTCAAAATTTCTTAGCAAAAGAAGGGGATGAATGCCCCGATTATCCTTGTGGAGACATAGGGAAAGATTATGGAGTTGGGAAAGATGTCGGAGTTTATTGTGGGCATCCTTGTACAAAACCAAATATGGAAAATGGTTTTTTGCGGATTGAAGTAACAAATAAAAGGAAAACAGGTTCATGTGGTAAAAATAACCCTAAATACACAATCACATTTAAATTACCTGCAACGGCAACAATAAAGAGAAAAAATGAATATCATGTAGCTCCGATAGGTTATAGAATGGGGAATAGAACTGTTACAATAGACGAATACGAAGCTGCAGAACGTCATGAAATAGGTCACATGGAATCATATTCTTGTCTTGAAGAAAAAAATATGTTCAAGTCGTATTATGAATTTGTATTAGAAGATGTTTGCGAAAAAAATATAGTATGTGATGAAAATGATGTATTGAGAGATATGGTGTCTTCAATAAAAAAGAAAATGGATCCAAAGAAAAAAACTGGTATAGATGAATTGGTTCGCTATAATAATGAGTTGTGGCAAAGAATGTGTGGATGGTATCACGAAACGTTCTCCCATGAAGATGGACCGGGAGGACCTGGGAAGCCCGCAGAATTAACGTGTCCGTCAACGAATACATTATTAAAGAAAAAATATGATTTGACGGGTTGCGAGGTTCATTAAATAGATGATTTACAAAACATTCATAGTCTTTTTGATGATGTTCCTTTTACCGGCGAGTATCTGGGCCGTTAGCTGGGCACAAACATTGTCGTCAAAAGAAGATATTGCGGAATTTTGCTTTCAAGTTGCAAAAGATGGTTCCCTTGATTTAAAAATCAAGCGCAATATAGACATTGAGTTGCCATTGCTTGAAGTTGATAAATTTGTAGTATGTGAAGACAAATGGCACCCACAAATGGACTTGGATGAAGTCTATGAAGTCGATTTCCCTGAAGAATGGAATTGCAATACCCTTGTCCCTCTTTGGTATATTAAAACATGCAAAGAACTTCAAGATTATTTTAGCAACAAGAAAATAACTAAACTGTCGCAAAATGTTTCTCATAATTGTGAAATCAGTGAAAAACAGATTGATGGGCGAATGCTTGAAGCGAGGTTTATTCTTGAAATAAAGAAAAATCCGGTGAGGATATTCTCAGAGATTCATTCATATAAATTCGAAAAACTATTTAGGGCGAAAGTAAGTGGTCGTTGTTCTGATGGAAAACAAGGAAAGTGAATACTTGTTTGTTACGGTCTAGGAGGATATAGTGATCATTACACATGTCCAACGGATTAGTTTATGGTTAGCAGTTCTTTTCGCTTGTACTTATGCGCAAGGGCCGATGTCTTCTTCCTCAGAAGAGGTGTTTGGTGAATATTGTTTTGCAAAAGAGTTGCTAAAAGACGGGGTTGCTTGGAAACTAAAGAAATATAAGGAAAATAAGCCTTACTTGTTCTCTTATATTCCATGTTCTTATAAAGGTAAATATTCGCTTTCTGTTTCCTCATATGGTTTTGTAAACATGTTTAGTAACTCAAGTTACGATAAAATAAAGCCATCAAGATGTTTGAAAGAACACTTTAGTAGGGAATTTTTTTCTATAGATGAATTTAAATCGCAATCAGAAAAGGAAATGTTGGAGAACCTTGATTTAAAAGGGTATTATGATTTAGATTGGGAAATCACCTACGACTCGAATTACGTTCGGCTTCATCATTCCGGTTCCACCAAAGTCTACATTTCCGGCTTTTGCACCGAAAAACAGTTGAAACTGATTAAAGAACGGCAAAAGAAAAATTAAGTTCTTTCTTAAAGCATTGGTGTTGCGTTTTTTTATAGCAATATAGGCGCTACAAATGCCGTAAATACGCCGGCGACACCGATGGATAGGCTGCTCATGGCTCCCTGGATTTCGCCCATGGTCATTGCGGTGGATGTGCCAAGTGCGTGACTCGCTGTCCCGATGCCGACACCTTGCGCTACGGGATCTTTTATACGGCAGTACTTGCAGACGATTGGTGCCGTGACGGCTCCGGTGATTCCCGTGACGGTGATGGCGATGATGGTGATGCTCGGGATGCCGCCGATTTGTTCGGAAACGACGGAGCCCATCGGGATGGTGATGGACTTGGGAACGATGGAGAGCATCAGGGTTTCGCTCAAATGAAAGAGCTTGCTTGTCGCAATGACGCAGAGAATGCTCGTGAGGCTACCGACGCAGATTCCGGTGAGGATGGGAAACCAGTGCTTTTTAAGATGTTGAATTTGTTTGTAAAGCGGTACGGCAAGCACGACGGTGACGGGGCCGAGGAAAAACGAGATGTAGTCGCCGCCGACTTTGTACGTGTCGTAGCTGATGCCTGTCGCGCAGAGAAATCCGATGATGAGGACGTTTGCAATCAATAGCGGGTTGACCAGCGTGTGGCTGAATTTCTTGTGGATGGCCACTCCACATTCAAAAGCGATGAGAGTTAGGAGTATGCCGAAAAGTGGTGTAGACATGGCGGATTCTCCTTACCTTGTTTTCTCTTGTGGTTTGCGCTTTCGCGAGAGAATCTGTACAGTCCAGCCGGTGGCGGCCATTGTGACGACGGTGAGCGCGATGCAAAGGATGAGCAGGAGCGGCCACTGGCTCATGACTTCGTCGCCTGCGACCATGATGCCGATACTTGGCGGCAAGAAGAAAAAGGGGAGCCTTTTGAGGAAGAAATCGCTGGTTTCCTTGATGTGGTCGACCTTGATGACTTTGAAGCAGAGCAACAGCAGCAAGATGAGCATCCCGAGGATATTCCCGGGAATGGGGATTCCTACATACCGATGCAGAAGGTCGCCTGCGAGGCAGATTCCCAATATGACAATCAATTGAACGAGAATGGGCATGGCGCAAATTTAGCAATTATCCGTTTGGAGCCGTGCATTTCCTATATTTCGTTTCATGAAGATTGTTTTTATGGGTACGCCGGATTTTGCGGCACATTTCTTGGAGCATCTTGTTGCATCCGATAACGAAGTTCTTGCTGTTGTGACTCAGCCGGATAGGCCGGCCGGTCGTGGGCGCGTGTTGACAGCCCCTCCTGTGAAGGTGGCCGCCCAGAATCACGGGCTGCCGGTGTTGCAGCCGCTGGACTTGCATTCCCCGGAATTTGAGGCGGATCTCCGCAAGTTCGATGCCGACCTTTTTGTCGTTGTCGCTTATTCCATCTTGCCGAAGAACATTCTCGGCGTGGCGCGCTTTGGCGCTGTGAACGTACATGGCAGCCTGCTCCCGAAGTATCGCGGTGCGGCTCCTGTCCAAAGGGCTATTGCCGATGGGCTTGCCGAAACGGGCGTGACGGTTTTCCGCCTAGACGAGAAGATGGACCATGGCCCGATACTTGCGCAGCGTACGGTGGTTATCGACCATCAGGATACGACGGCGTCTTTGCTCGAAAAAATGGTTGCTCCCGGCTGCGAAGCTTTGGACGATGCGATTGCCCAATTGAATAATGGCTGCGAAAAGGATTTGACGCAGGACCATGCGCAGGCTTCCGGTGCTCCGAAAATCAAGAAGGAAGAAGGCCTGATTGATTTCTCGTTGCCGGCAAAGGTGATTCACAATCGCATCCGTGCGTTCAATCCGTGGCCGGGTGGTTACGGCAAACTCGGTGGACGCATGGTGTACCTCCGCAAGACCGACACTCCTGAAAACGGCCCGAAACTTGCTCCGGGAGAAGTCGGATTTGACGGTAAACGTTTCTTTGTAGGGACTGGCGACGGTGTGCTCGAAGTGCTTGAAATCCAGGCCGAGGGCAAAAAGCCGATGCCCGTTGCCGACTTCATGCGTGGAATCCAGAAGCGCGAGGGGCTTGCATTTTGCTGACGGAACGTGAAGAGGCTTATCGAGTCCTGTTGCTTTGGCAGAAGGACGGCGCGTTTATCAAGGAAAGCGGGCTTTCCCCGTTTGCCATGGAGATTGCGCTCGGCGTGTGCCGTAGGCACTTGTATCTGGAATATTTTATCAAGACGCTGACTAAGAGGATGCCTGCGCTCGAGGTGAAGATTGTCCTCGAGATGGGGCTGTTCCAGCTTTTCTTCATGGAAGTGCCCGACTATGCGGCCATCAACTCGAGTGTCGAACTTGCCCGTTCCGCTAACCTCGGGAATGGTGCTGC
>JAEEGJ010020961.1_pt1 | contig 14131 bp, 14 predicted proteins | sample 8958761 | NCBI WGS metagenome assembly JAEEGJ01 (sample SAMN16246546, study PRJNA631951) | gut metagenome | biome: gut microbiome; feature: rumen; material: RS-attached | host: Bos | place: Iran: Karaj | collected 2018-10 | reverse complement strand
TTGCATATATGGACCTATTTTAAAAGAAATGCAAGAATATGCAAACTCAAAAAATATCCCTTTATACCAATATGATTCTTACACAATGAAAAAAAATAAAGAGAAAGAAAATGAAAGGTAAATCTTTATTATTCTCAAACAAAAATATACCATCACTGCCTGATGATATATCAAGATCTCAAAAAAATAGAATCATTAATGGATATAATAAAATAAACGATCACCTTACAGATAAAGATATAGAAGGTGCAATTAGGGATATTAATGGCAATCCTGTTCCTGATGGAAAAGGAGGAACATATCAGCACTATAAAGAAGTTGATGAAGCAATTAACGGATTAAAGAAAGAAAGAGAATCTCTAATTAAATCAATTCAAAACCCTAATATGCCTCCAGAAGTTGAAAAGGCAATTAAGGATGCAATTAATGAATTTGATATTTACATTAATAGGTGGAATAAGATAAAGGAGGAATACAGAAAATGAAAAAAACAATAAAAGAAATCTATAAATGGAATGAAATAAAAGATCCAGAAACAAATCTTCTAAAACAAATTAATGAAATACTTGGAAAAGAACCTGATTCATTAAATGAAAGTGACATTTGCCTCCTTCTAAGACAAGAAATGTTCCTTGATTTAGTTATTCCTATGGCTATAAAAGAAATCAAAAACAATCCAAAAATTGGCGATTATTATGATTTCCAAATGCTAGTAAATTTATCAGATTTATCAAGTAAGTTAATTCCTTTTAAAAACGAAATCCAATCGTTAGCAGATTATCTAGAATCAATCTCATCACAGATAGAATTTGAATTAGATTCAGATAAAGATGATTTTAAAGCAAGCATATCAAAACTGAAAAAAGTATAATTATATCATATCGAAAAAAAGTCATACGTTCAAAGCGTATGACTTTTTTAGTTCAACTAAATATTGATAATATTTATTTATATTGTTTTACAAATGAACTATATATTTCTTTATATATTTAATAGGATAATATGAACTCTTAGCTTGCCTTAAACCCGGATTACCTGAATCATCTTGCCTATTAATATATTTTATATTGTAGTTTTCTAGTGCATATTTAGAAAACTCCATATTTATAAATTGATATATTCCCTTATATTCTTTATTTGCTTTTTCTATATGTACCTGTAATGTATCAAATAATATTTCACCAATAGTAAAAGCTATAACTTTATTATCAACTTTTACTAATAATCCTATAAAATTGAATTTATCATAATTATTTAAAACCATTAAAGTAGATTTAACTTCTTCTTTGCTTATTTCATCAGTTATATGAATTAAATTATCAAATTCACTTAATATATCTTTAATATTATTTTTATTAATTAATTCAATAGAATAATTAGGATACATTGTTAAAAAGTGTTTTATTTGATCTCTTTTCTTTATATATTTATGATTTTCTAAATATGCTAAATCAAATGCATTATAAACATAATCTTTATAATCAGTTAATTCTTCTTTTTCCTTATAACTAATACCATTTAATTCATTTTCAGGTACTACAGTTATAGTATTAGTTTCTTTTTTTATTAATTCTAATCCTTTTTCTATATTCCCTAAAGGATATAAGTACCCTACATTTGTTTTAATAATAAAAACATCTTCATCATAATAGTATTCATAATTATAATAATCTATCCACATGTATATTCCACCAATAGTGTAATCACATGCTTCTAAATTCTTTTTGTTTAAAAAATTATTTAATAAATCTAATTCGTTAAAAGTTAGTTTTTTATAATCCATTTTTTTATCCTAAATATTATTATGCTTTTTCCCATATAACTATCTCATCATTTACTATAACCCAATAATTTCCTTCTACACTTGGCTTTTCTGCGCTATAAAAATAAATTGTCGCATCAAATAATTGGCTATTATTTATACCTTTTTTATCACTTGGCCAATTATCCCATGTTTCTTTAGTGCCTTTAAAGAATACTCTTTCTATTGGCTTATAATCTGAATTGTTTGGTTTGTAAAATGATTTTTCATCTAACTCTAATGTTTCTTCAGATAAAATAACTACATCAGTTAATTCAGAACAATAAGAAAATGAACCTATTTTTATATTTTGACTTTACTACCAAGAGTTAATTTTTTTAACTCATATGACTCAGCAAAGGCATTTGCTTGAATAAATGTTACATTATTTCCTATTATTATTTCTTCTACTGTATCATTTCTTCTATGAAATTGATCAATAAAAACTATACCTTGTTCAATAGATGTTGCTGAATTAGAAATAATTACTTTTTCTATATTATCTTTATATGCTAGCGCATAATCGTTTATGATGTATGAATCTATTGTCTCATTTCCAAAAGCAAAAGAATCAGGTGTTATAACAGTTTCTTCATTTCCTAAATAACATGTTAAATAAGCATTATCATCTGTCTTTAAGAATACAAAATCATCTTTTATTACAACTGATGAAGTACTATTTTCATCCTTTACAATAAGAGCATTTTTAGCAATACGTCCATTTGTTTTATATCCTTTTTTTATTTCTAGGCTTGATTTATTTATTACTTCAACAAGCCTATTACATTCATTATAACTTCCAACAGTCACATTATCATCCAAAGAGTTACCACTACCAAATGCATGACTTTTTATTTCAGTTACATTTTTTCCAACTGTTACACTTGATAAATTATAACATCCTCCAAAAGCATAACTTTCTATAACATTAATAGCATCTGATAAAACAAGTGTTACCATTTCATTATCCATAAATGCTCCATTTGCAATATCATAATTTGTAATAGTTTCCCCATTATGAAAGTAACTATCTGGTGTTATAATATATTTTTCATTTCCTGTATAATGAAATAATTTACTAACTGTATCTGTATGAATGAATGAAAAGCCATTGAATCTTTTGATGTTTGATTCTTCGCTTAATGTTTTATGAATAGCATATGCGTATTCTGTAATACAAGTTTCATCATCTTCATCATTTAAAGTTAAATTAATATCTGATAAATTATATATTTCAACTAGCTTATCACATCCACTAAAAGAATATTCTCCTATTTCTTTTAAAGATTTTGGTAAAGTTATTTTTTCTAAGTTTTCTAAATATCTAAATGCATGATATTCATCATCATCATAATCTAGTATTTTTGTTACTCCTTCAGGAACAACTAATTCAATTGCATCTTGATTTTTCACTCCAAAAATTATAACATCATCACCATCAAGTTTATAATAATAATCTTTTAATAATTCATCATAATTAGTACTTGTAGTAGATTGTCTTGTTGTATTTTTTGTTGTAGCTTTAGTAGTAATTTTTGTAGTAGTATTTTTATTAGTTGTAGATTCTTTTTTCTTTTTGCATCCAAAGAATAGTAAGCAAAAAGGTATAATAACTAATAAATATCTTTTTTTCATAGAAATCCTCCTTTGAGAAAAAAAACGGCTTTTAGCCGCTTTCTATTCTTCTTCCTCTTCAACTGGTAAGTTTACATTATGATATACATCTTGAACATCTTCGTTATCTTCAAGCATATCTAAAAATCTTTGGAACTTTTCCATTTGTTCTGCTTCTAAATCTACATAATCATTTGGAGTCCAAGTAATTTTGTCATCATCAAATTTGATTTCTGGATCAGCATCAGTTAATGCTGTTCTAACTGCATTGTAAGCTTCTGGTTTAGCTGTAACTGTTACCCATCCATCTTCATCAACTGTAACTTCATCTACATCACAGTCAGCCATAAGTAAGATTTCAAGTACTTCATCTTCAGTCTTACCTTCAAAAGTGAATCTAGCTTCATTTTTGAAACTATGAGCTGCACAACCAGGTACCCCCATTTTAATTCCACACTTTGAGAAGATTGTTGGAATTGTAGCGGCTGTTCTATTTCCATTATCAGTTAAGCAGTCAACAATAACCATTGAGTTATTGTGTCCGAATCCTTCAAATCTCTTGTAGATATAAGATTCTTGTGATCCACCAGCTGCCTTTTCAATTGCTCTTTTTATAACATCAGCAGGAACTTGATCCTTTTTAGCTCTAGCAACAACACCTCTTAAGGCAAGGTTGTTTACTGGGTCAGGGTTTCCTTTAGCTGCCATATATAATTCTTTTCCATATTTTGCATATAATTTTGATTTTGCTGCGGCTGTTTTAGCCATAGATGCTGCACGTACTTCATGTGCTCTTCCCATAAATAACACTATCCTTTCTAATTTCGATACATTAAGATTATACATAAAAACATTCTATATTTCAAGATTTTATTTTATATAATAAATAAAAATTTATTGAACTCTTAAGATTACGCATTTTAAATAAAGCTGTTCTTCTGAGTTTAAAAGTGTTGGATGATCAGGTGATTGAATCTTAAAATCAATCAATTGAACAGTTCTTTTAGCATCTTTAACTGCATCATTAATCATCTCAAAGAATAAGTTTGGAGTCATATGTTGGCTACAAGAAAATGTTAAAAGATATCCACCCTTCTTTAATATCTTTAAAGCTTGTAGGTTAATTTCTTTATATCCTTTATATGCTTTTTTAATAGAATCTTTACTCTTAGAAAAAGCTGGAGGATCAAGAATTATACAATCATATTTTCCTATAATTTCTTCTTTTCTTAGATAGTTAAAAGTGTCATCACAAATAACATTTATATTGTTAAAGTTGTTTAATTTTGCATTATATTCTATATCTTCACATGCTTTTTTAGAAATATCTAATGCATCAACTTGTTTAGCTCCATTCTTACAAGCGTTTAGTGCAAAGCCACCAACATTAGAGAAACAATCAAGCACAACTTTATCCTTACAGTAATATTTTACGTTATCTCTATTTAATTTTTGGTCTAGGAAATATCCCGTCTTTTGGCCGTTTTCGATATCTACGATAAACTTAATACCATTTTCTAAAACTTCTACTCTAGTATCAAATTTACCATATAAATATCCTTTAACTAAATCTAGGCCTTCTTTGTTTCTAACCTCTACATCGCTACGTTCATATATACCTTTACAGTTAGTTTCTTCTACTAATATTTTAACTAGCATATCTTTAATCTTATCCATTCCATAGCATAAGAATTGAACAGATAAATAATCAGCATATTTATCTACGATTAACCCTGGTAGAGAGTCCGCTTCTGCGAAGATTAATCTAGCGCAATTAGAATCTTTAAAGTTAAGATTATTTCTATGACTTAAAGCATATTTAATTCTATTTCTAAAGAAGTCTTCATTAATAACTTCATTTTCATCTAAAGATAAAATTCTAACCATAATCTTACTAATAGTATTAATAAAACCATAGCAAACAAACTTACCCTCATATGTAAGTACTTTTACTACTTCTCCGTTTATAATATTTCCCTTAAAATGATTAACTTCATTATTAAATATCCATGGGAAGCCTTCTAATTTTTCTTTTTCTTCGTTTTTGTTTAAATATACTTCTAACATAAAAAATCACCTACATTACTATTATATAAAAAAGATGGATTAAAATCCATCTCTTATCCTTCTCTAACTTTAATAACGATAGCAACTATAATAATTGTGCCTAATATTGTGAAGAAGTCTATACCACACCATATTCCTACCATTTTTTCATCTAATCTTGTAATATAATAAGTTAACGGTCCAATTAGGAAAGCAAGATATGCAATAACAAATAGGACCTTACCTATTTTTTTTAATACTTCAAATATCTCATATCTACGTTCTTGCCTATCCCTCTTTTTCTGTTCTTTCTCAAAATCAGAAAGTATTACTTTAGATGACATAACCTCATGCCTTTTTTCTTGATAATAAGAAAGACTTTTTTTACCGCTATTCTTTATACTTAAACTAGAAGCTTCTGTCATACATCTACTATAATCATCTTTGTCAAGATTTGTTAGAACATTATTATCCATTTTTTGAATAATAACATCCATTCTAGAAAATAATATATTTAATCTTTCAGTTTGGGCTTGTTTTACTCTTTCTTTTCTACATTCGATAAATAAACTTTGAGAATCCTTATAGTCTAAAAATGCATGGAAGAATTTTATTGCTGCTTCATATTGGCCTCTTTTTTTTGCATCAAGACCATTTTGATAGCATTCTTCTTTTATATTATTAACTATATTATCAACATCTCTATATCCCTTAATCGATTTAGCTATTTCCATAGCCCTATCATATTGGAAAGTTGCTAAGCTTTTCTTTAAATCATCATATGTTTTTTGTTTTTTTCTATCTTCTATTCTATCTTTAATATATTTATTCAAATTCTTTAGTTCTATTTTATAAACATCATCAGCATATTCTAGTGCTTTATAGTAATTTTTATCACTATCTAAATGTAAATTATAATATATAAAGTCTGCTTCATCCTTCATTCTTAAATTAACAAATATCTTATAAAAATAAGCCTTTGCGCATTTATAATCTATATTTAAAAGATCTTCTATTAAGCTATCTGCTTTACTAAAATCGCATTCTGCTAAACATGATTTTATTCTAGCTAATCTATTGTTTAAAGAAGATGTAAGTGGCTCAACAAAGGCATTATTTGGCTTATTAGTTTTATTATTATCACCAAATAATTTATCAATTCTCTTATATAAATCATCTTCAAAATCAAGCTTTAAATTAACTCCATCAAAGGCTAAAAACTCATCAGGCATATCATATGATTCCATATCGAAATAACATGGAATTAGATACTTATTATGATTTTCTTGCATAAAGCTTAAGAATCTAGACCATTCATTCTTTTCCCAAACAGATTCAAAATATTCTTTCTTTGAACCTATAGAAATCATTACTTTTGAACTAATTAAAGCTGAGAATATGATTGGTTCATATTCAGCTGGAGTTTTACCTTTTAATGTTACTTTAGAGAAGAATATTCTATATCCTTTATCCTTTAAATCATAATAAAGCTTTTCAGCATAAATAGAATCTGTTGTTCTATTTCCTGATTCATCATGTTCTTTATAACTAATAAAGATATCATAAGGTGGTTCTTTTTGAGATACCTTTATAATATCTTTTTGAAGTCTATCAATTACTCTTGCTTCGCCTTCATAATATTTCTTAGCTATTACATCTGCATTTCCAATAGCTTCTTTATAATCTAAGTCATCAAATATACTTTTGATAGCTGTTCTATGGCATGTAGGTATTTTCTTGCCTGTAGTTGGTGAATCTACATATTCAATACCATAACGACATAAGCATATTCCCCAATGGGCTTCTGCGTTATTTGGATCATCTATTAAAATGTTATCGTATGTTAGTTGTGCTTTATCGAATTCGTTTTGCATTCTTAGAGCATTTGCTCTATTAAATAATTGAATTTGCTTTTCATTATCTGCTCTAAATACAGTTTGTTCTGTACCGCAATATTCACATGTAGCAACTGATAAGTTATCATCATAATGAATATGAGCACCGCACATCTTACATCTGCAAGACCCCATAGGAATACCTCCCCTCTATTTATAGTATTGAAGCTACTATTACAATAAGTAAAGCTACAATAGCTACACCAATTAATGATAATACTACAACTTTTGTTACAAATTTACTCTTTTGTCTTAAAGCATCTATCTCATCATATTCTGCTTTATATATTTCATATTTCTCAAGTGCATATGAGCATAATGTATAAGATTGTAGGCTTGCGATATCTTCTTTTAAGCCATTAAGTCTCTTATCATCATATACCTTTGTTCTTCTCATATTCGCAAAGCTTAATGAAATATGCTTAGATAATTCGTCAACTTTCTTAGTTTCGTATTCTACTTTTTTAATATAATTAATTCTTTCAATTTGTGATAATGAATCTCTATAATCTCCTAAACGTTCAAACAAAGAAAGTGCTTCATCTAGACATTTTTCACTTACTTTGTTTACTGCATAATTATAGATTCCATCTTTAAAAGCAATCTTTTCATTTTCTGAATTTTTATATTTATCTAATTCATCTAACATATTAAGTGCATCTAAATGCTTCTTACTAGAAATTAGATTATTTATTCTCTTAATTAATTCAGCTTTTTCATATGCTAAGATTTCTTCTTCTATTCTTCTGTTTAAATCTTCTATCTTATTCTTTAAATTAGTATCCGCAAATTGCATTGCTTTTTCATAGTTAGGATTATCCTTTATAACTATTCTCTTTTTTACAACTTCATCTTCGCTTCTACAGAATAATGAAGATAACATTTTATAATAATAAGCTAGGGCACATGTATAGTCAGTATTTAATGATTTTTCAACATATTCATTAACTTTACTAAATTGACCATCCTTTAAGAATAAACCTATTCTACCTAAATTATTCTCTAAAGATATTTTAGATACAGCTTTTTCTCTTGCGACAGCTTGTTCAGTACTAACTATTACTTTTTCACTTACTGTGAATAATTTATCAATTCTCTTTAATAATTCATCTAAACTACCATTGATATCTTGTGCTTGAAATCTTAATAATTCCTCTGGAATATCTTTTTTATCCATATCAAAGAAACATGGGATTAAATATTTCTTATGATCTTCCATCATTAAAGAAATGAATCTAGACCATTCATTCTTTTCCCATGTAGCATTGAAATATTCTTGGCATGATCCAATTGATAACATTACTTTTGAACTCATTAAAGCCGCAAATATAATTGGTTCATATGTATTTACCTCAATATTCTTTAAGGATACTCTTGAAAAGAATACTCTATAACCTTTTTTTAGTAATTCATTATAAATAGATTCAGCTTTAATAGAATCTTTTGATCTATTATTAGATGAATCATGCTCCTTATAGCTAATAAAGATATCATAAGCTTCTTCCTTTTGAGATATTGCTAGAATATCTTTTTGAATATTATCGATAGTTTGAGCTTCCTTCTCATATACTCTCTTAGCTACAACATCGGCATTATTGATAGTTTCTTTATAATCAAGGTCATCAAAAATGCTTTTTATAACTGTTCTATGACAAGTAGGTATTTTCTTTCCATCTAAAGTATCTACATATTCAATTCCATAACGACATAGACAAATACCCCAGTGTGCCTCAGCATTATTGGGATCGTCTATTAAAATGTTGTCATATGTTAATTGTGCTTTGTCAAATTCATTTTCTCTTCTAAGGCTGTTTGCTCTATTAAATAGTGTGACTTTCTTTTGGTCATCTGTTTTAACTATAGTTTGTTCAGTACCGCAGAATTCACATGTAGCAACGCTTGCGTTATCGTCATAATGAATATGACCTCCGCACATCTTACATCTGCACGATCCCATAGGATCACCTTCTATTCTTTATTTAACTTACATAATCTATTTCTTTTATCCATTAAATCATTGATTTCAGCTAATTGTTTCTTAGCATCATCTAAATTTTCACTATTAATGCTTTCTTTTAAATCGCTATATTTAGCGCTTATTTCGTTTTCTACATCAACTAATTCGCTAGCAGACATTGGATCGCTATATTTAACTTTTTCTACGAATTTATGAATATCCTTATTGAATGCTTCATCACTTGTTTTGTTTTCAAGTGATTCAACTTCTACTTTGAAATTATTCATAAATGCTGTTCTTTGTTTTTCTTCTTTTTCGATTCCTTCAATAATTGATTTAGCTCCAACAGTTAGTAATACACCAATTGCTGCTAGACCAGTTAAGATAACTAAAATAACTACTGGAATAAAAATAGGAACAAATACAAATACGTTAGCAATAATTAAAGCAACTGATGTGATTAATTGAAGAATTAAGTAAATAATACTTACTCTAATAACAGGAATTCCATAAACCTTACTCTTTAAAGTTGTTGATTTCTTAAATACTAGAACTCCAACATAACATTGTACTGCTAGGGCAACTAATACACCGATATAACTTACGATGAATGTTGCAAAACATTTCTTTTCAAAAGGTATTACAAATACTAAAACTGAAAACATTATAGCTATTATAGCCATAATAGCAAAATAAATCTTTAATCCTTTACTCATAATTATTCACCTTTCTTCTTTCCGCAGTTTGGACAGAACTTACCAGTTATATTCTTTTCACCGCATTCACAATCCCATGTAGCTGGTGCTTCTGGCTTTTTAGTTCCGCATTCAGTACAGAACTTTCCTCTGTTTATAGTTCCACAAGATGGACAAGTCCATCCTTTAGGAGCTTCTGGCTTCTTTGCTCCACATTCTGGACAGAATTTAGTAGTAATTCCAGTTTTTCCACATGTTGGACAAGTCCAAGCATCCTTTAAATTAGCACTAACATTAGCACCCATTTCTTTTGTTTCTTCGATAACTGGTTTCATAGCGTCTTTAGCAACATTAACAACTCCACCTAGAGCTCCTAATGCTACACCAACACCTACAACATCACCAATTCCACCGGCAGCTCCAGAGCCTCCACCTTTGCCCATGTTTTCAACAGCTCCAACACCAACTTGTCTTTGAGTTTCTTGTTGGTAAGTGTAGCCCTTCATTTGCATTTCTTGAGCTTCTGCTTGTGCTTTTAATCTATAAGCTTCAGCGCTAGCTTGAGCCTTAATGATTTCTTCTTGAGCACCTGTTTGAGCTTCAACAATTCTTCTTTGTTGTTCTGCTAAAGCAACATCCTTCTTAATTTGTTCATCCTTAACTAATAGATACTTTTCAGCATATTGCTCTCTCATCTTTCTGAAGTTAGGATCATCATCTGGTGTAATGATGTTGTTTACGTAGAATTCTGGGATATATAGACCGTATTCATCAAATACTTCGTTGATTTCGTCCTTTAAAGCATTTCCTATAGTTTCTACATGTGCGTCAACTTCAAGGATGTTAATATTGTTTTCTTTGATAATTCTAGATAGAATTGCTTTTACTTTAGTTACTACTAAAGCTCTGAATTTTCCTGTTAATACTTTAACATTATAAATATTAGTATCAACGATATCCTCAGTCTTTAAGCTATTAGTTGTACCAACTAATTTGATTAATAGCTTTCTAGAATCACTAACCTTTAATGTAAATTCTCCGCTTGCTCCTAAATCTACTGATAAACCTGAAATAGGATCAAACATTCTAACCTTAGAATCAGTTCCCCATTTTACATTAGTGTGGAATACAGTATTTACATAATAAACCTCTGTATGGAAGATTTCTTGCCCTCCTGTAGGAATCTTGTAAATCTTGTTTAGAATAGGTAATTTTTGCGTAGTTAAAGTATGTCTACCAGCACCAAATAAATCAAGAGCTTTACCATCTCTAAAGAAGATAGCTTCTTGTGATTCATGAACGATTAATTGAGTTCCTAAATTAAAATCTTCTTTAGGATGCTTCCAAATTAATACATCATTTGGACCTTCATACTTAATAACGCTAATTAATTCTTCTTTTGCCATAATTTCTTATCCTCTTTTCTAATTATTTTTAATTTCTAAATTCTCTAATGAAAATTCTAAACATAAAACTAAAATTTCATTTCTAGTTCTTCCTGTTTCATTAGCAATTTTGTCAATTTCCTTAACTAATTCAATTGGTAATCTTGCGGAAACTACGGATGTTTCCCCCTTATATTTTTTTTGTTCAATTGTTAATTTCTTTTCCATAATCATCACTCCTGATTTTATTATATCACAAGTGTATTACATTTGTAAACATATGTTTACATATTAGAAACTAACATCTAATAAATCTAATAAACCATCTATTTCAAAATATAGATATAAAGGCTTTATTCCGTCAACAAAATCTACATCTATATCTAGCTTAGTAAAGTCGCTTACAGGGTTAATTTTAGCCTTTTTAATAAACTTATTCTCTATATTGCCTATTGATACAAACCCGTGTGCTAAACCTCTATATGTAATAGATAATTTTTTATTATGATTAAATATGAAATATTTAAATCCTATTAAAGTGTTATTAGTTATTTCGCCAATAAATCTAATATCTTTTTCGTTATTCACATTTGGAAAATGTTCACTAAATATTTTATTTGATCCATGTGGCATATTTCCATTTGTTATATTACAAGCAATACATGCACTATATTTACCTTTTGCGATTAATGGACCTCCATTTAATCCGCAAGATGTTATTTCAACTTGATTAAATGTTCCATCACTATTCATAAATATTTCTTCTGCGCAAGCTTGTCTACTATAATCTGATTTATGAGTTAATCTATGATAGAAAATATAATACTTACCATTAATATATTCTATAGAACCATGTGTTGTCCCAGTCATATTAAGTCTATTCTCTTCTTTTCTACCATTAAAACCTATATCTCCATTAGAAACTAATGTTCCCATAAATTTAAAGTCTTTATCAGGATATTTACTCATCGCATAGCATAATTCATGATTTCCTTTTGACGAATAAATGAAATAATAAATATCGTTAAACTTTCTAATTGATGAAGCTTCAAAGAAAGGATGAAGCACAAAATCAGTTTTTCTCGTATTATATGGAATTATATGTTTTGGCTTTTCTTTAACCGTTAGCATATCGTTTTCTAGAACAGCCATAACAGGACCATTTACACTATCCTTCTTAGCATAATCTACAATTTCTTCTTTTGTTTTACCAAACATATTAGCTTCAAGTTCTATTAATTTGTCATCTTTTAAGAAGGAATCTAAATCTTCTTCATAATCATATTGTGTACCATAATAAAGTCTAATTACTCCATTATCATTCATAACTGCAGGATCAAATGGGACATAATCCAACATTAAATCTCCATTTTTATATTTAACAAATCCGATGAATTTAAATGGACCAGTAGGTTTATCACTTTTTGCGACACTTATAGGACCAAAATATCCTCCTACACCTCTATATCCACTCATTGCATAATATAAATAATAATATCCATCATTACCTTTCACACAATCAGGAGCATACATAAATGGACGTTCTTTATAATTAGGATCATTTTTAGCTTCATAGCTTATTCCTTCATACTTCCAAGAGCGTAAATCTGATACATCTGCCGAATATACTACATAATCCTGCATGCAGAATGTATCTCCTCCTTCTTTATCATGGGAACCATATAAATAAACTCTACCATCAAAAACATGTGGTTCTCCATCAGGAACGTATTCTCCTAAAGGCAAGAAGGGGTTAAATATTTGTTTTTTCATAATAACACCTCATACATTATTAATTATATTATAAATATAATAAAAAAACATCGATTTTATTCGATGTTTTTATGCTTCTTTTTCTTTTTGTTGTTGTAATTTATCTCTTTTTACAGCTCTTAAACCCCATTCAGCACCAATTCCGTTTAAGAAAATCAATGATCCGATACTAGTAATCATGTTTAAAATTAAGATTGCTTTGTTCTTTGTTCTTCTACCCATAATAGCTAAAATAACGTTAATCATAGTGATAATGAAGAAATACATTAAAATCATTAGACCTACATTTTCACTAGTTAAACTACCAGCTACTACTGCAGGGAAGAATAAAAAGCCATAAGTAACAACCATAATTAACGAGATTACTTCCCCAATAATCATTAATGCTTTTTGTGCTCCAGTCATCTACCATATACCTCCTATTTTTCATTTTATCATAATAAAAATAAGAAAGATACATTTTGATTCATTTTTTTGATGTACAAAAAAACGAGGAAAGCCTCGTTATTTTTCTTGTGAATTTGCAATAAAACCAAAGATTGCGCCAACAGCATTAATCCAAATATCTGATAAAATACCAAATATGATATTTAATACTAAGATTACTGGGCTCTTTGTGTTCTTACCAAAGAATGATAAGAAAATATTAATAATCATTGCACAAGCTACTATTAATAGGTAAATTCCACTAGCTGTAAGTCCAGCATCTCCTGAATCACTTTTTGCGATTACTGCTAGAGTTGTAGGGATAACAATACCCGCAAAGATAATACCGCAAACAATAGAAACAATTGCAGCAATTAACATTAATATCCTTTGTACTTTTCTCATCTCATATACCTCCTAATTCTTATTATACAAAAAAATTAAACAAAATGTATAATTAATTTCAATTTTTTGCGATTATAAAAAAATAGAAGCTTAACGCCTCTATTCTTCTATTTGTGCTTTTGGCTTTCTGTTTC
>JAEEGJ010020960.1_pt1 | contig 14132 bp, 13 predicted proteins | sample 8958761 | NCBI WGS metagenome assembly JAEEGJ01 (sample SAMN16246546, study PRJNA631951) | gut metagenome | biome: gut microbiome; feature: rumen; material: RS-attached | host: Bos | place: Iran: Karaj | collected 2018-10 | reverse complement strand
AGGTAGTATCTAGGAGAATGAACAATAATCATAAATATATCATTACCCTCAAACTGAGATTTTATTTCTGGAAAGATTTCTTTGCCTATTCCAATCTTATATGTTGGAACAGAACTACAAAAAATCTTTTCTGCCTCAGACCCTATATAAAGTCTAAGTAACTTTACAAGAGCCTTAACAAAGGCTTCGTCTTCACTTTTATGACTGATAAAGATTTTGGGAGGGCGGGAATAATTGTCCTTCAATATTTTTAGAGAAGTTCTAATGTCACCAAAGAAAAAAGCATTGATAATTCCATTCTCTATAAGTTTTGTTTCCGCTTTCGAAAGGATATCCCTTAACAATGGATAATCATCAGAAATAAGAGGATATAAGTTCTTTACAATTTCTTTTAATTTATTGGTGTTAGGACCTGCAGAAGAATTAGCCCAAATTTTCATTTTGCTAATAATTGAAAGCCCTTCATTAATCAAATCTTTTATTTGTTTTTTATTTTCCATCATATTCCGTTTGCAAAAATACAATTATTATCTCAATTGTCTCCTATATACGGCATCTAATGTCTGACAAATCTTATTGCTGATGAACACATATTGAGTCTCTTTCGGATCTCCATCTATTACATATGTTGTTACTGTTTTGCCCATTGCTTTTCGCTTTTACATGCTTCTTTTTCAATTAATTCTTCTACATGTTGTTTTGCTTGAGCAAGAAGTTTTTTTGATTGATCTAAAGACGTTAGACTATTTCGAACCATTTCTCCAATTTTCAACATCAAATCATCATCAATAATTGGAACAATAAACTTGGCAATATCTGCAGGGTATAATTCTAATTGGGCACTACCACGAGAATGTTTCTCGGTTTGAAATTTACCAACTACAGAATTTAGCACTAAAGCTAAGTAATTGGGATCGATGGTATTGTCCGAAAGGCGCAAAATATTAACATGGTTACTCGCTAATGCTTTCTCGCGTGAATTAAATGCATTCGTTAATCCAATATATGCACCTGTCGTGTAAATTAGCACATCGCCATACTTAATTTGAGCTGTTGACTGTTTTGAGAATTCTTCGATAGTTGTTTTTTCTGTTTGGTCGTAATTAATATGAGTTTGTGATAAATGCTTACTATTAACCACCATAACATTCCCCTTATCATAATAAATTGGTTGCAAGCCTCTTCTATTAACACTCACTATTTGGCCTATTTTCTTACAATTAAAACGACTTTTTAAGAAGTCAAACATAATCGTATATGCATCTTTAAAATGATTAGAATCGAGCCGTTTGGATTCAATTACCTCACAATAATCAGTTACATACCATTTTTTGCTTGGAATCTTCAACTTATCAAGTTGAAGTTCTTGTGAGAGTAATTTCTCGGCTTGATGGAATAGAGATTGAGATTTTTCTTGAAGTAATGCACTTTTTTTTATTTCATCTTCTATTCTACTTTGTTCTAAAATGTCGAAATTTGGGATTAATATTTTCCCAACCTCCATGAGATTTATATTGTATTGACCTGTTGGTCTTGCAAATCTTTTAATCTGATCCTGTGCATATTTTGTGTTCAAAAAAGCGAACAAATAGCCTGGTAATATTTTCTTTTTTGTTCTGAGGAATACCATTGCTTGAGTGATGTTTGCCTCTTGAAAATCATTCATAATAATAGATGAACGCCCTATTACATCAAGAGTTGCTCCCACAATATTCAATAAAACATCATATGGTTCTATTTTTGTAACAGACATTCGATTGTGAATGGTATCACTAATATGATAAAAACTATCATATGCAGACATTACATTGTTTCGAACATCTGTGGTTTTAAACAACACAGGTCCTTCTCGTAAAGAATCGTCTCTGTCTTTTGGAGTCGTCCCACTCTTTATTGAGCAGAAACTTCCTAAAGAGAGAAGTTCGTGCCCAGAATCCTTCAATACATTGAATGACTTTAGTAAATGAGGATTATAGAGTTCTCCGTCAAACCTATTTCCAAATTCCAATTTGGATAAATTAATCGTTGTAGTGATGGCCATACCTAATCCTCCATCCAAAAATCAAAACCTTGTTCAACTGCAAACTTCACAAATGCTTCAGCAATACAGCAATTTTCTTCAGGAATGAAATTGCCTTTTCTTAGGGGAATCTCATCTGCTGCAAGTGCAATGCCTTCATTATAGTGAGATGTTGTGCTCACATTATCACGAAGTGTAAGATTATATTCGGCAGCATTGCGAATAAGACCGTCACGTGTAACCTGATGATTAATGAGGTCTTGGTCAATCTCGGGATTTCCCCACATGTCTTCCACAATATTACCATTTTCATCTTTCAAGTATTCATAATCACCACTATTGTTCTTTCCGCCGTGTTCGCTGACAGCCATAAAGATGGGATAGTCAATTCGTTGAGCAACTTGAGCATCTATATATCTGCTACGTAGTATCTCAATACTTTCAGGTGTCTTCAATAAGATTTGCAATTTTCCCTTGTTTGTCAGCAGCAATAGTGCTTCTTCTGCTAAGGGCAACTGTTTATCAATAAACTTTATTTCTGACTTTGCGGCTTTAGCTGCTTCTTTATGGGCATCTTTCATTGCCTTTAAAGCATTTTTGTGCTGCTCTTTTAATGACTTTTTTGCCTCTTGTTTCCCTTTACGATCAAGATTCTCATCGGCGTCTATCAGTTCTATTTCTGTCTTCTGTGTCAAAACTAGAGCCTCTTCTTCATCTATGAGCGATTGTAATCTACTTGACAACCGCATCTTTTGATGTTTTAAGTCGTTAATCTTATCTGTAGCCTCTTCAATCTTCTCATCTAATGTAAGTTCAACTACAGTCGTACTTTCTTCTGATGATTCGTCTGTTTCTTCAGTGTTTTCCTGTTCTTCTGTTTCAGGAAATTCTTCTATTAATAAATTTAGGATCTCCTCAGGAATAGCACTTTCGTCAATGTCCGTTTCATTAGAACTATTATTAATAAGATTCAGAATTTGTTCTTCATAATTGGGACATGAATCTTCCACTTCGCTTTTAATCCGCAGGATTTCTGCAAGTTCTTCTTCTGTGTATTTCTGAATAAACAATACGGATGTCTTAGTACCAGTATGAGGCTTAAATGTGTTTCCATGTAATCCAACAACAGCTAACAAACGTGCCTTATGTAAGATGAACTCACGTATGAATGCAAGAGAAGAGTTGTTAAATTTTCCCTGGGGCAGAACAACTGCTGCACGACCACCAGGACGAAGAAGGTTAATTATGCGCTCTATGAAAATAACATCACGTTCTTCTTTAGGTTGCTTATCTTTTGCCCGACGTAATGCGGGTTTTGCCAATTCGTAATGCTGAAGCATTTTTTTATCTTTCAACTCGCCAGCAAATGGTGGGTTGGCGAGGACTAAATCAAATTTCATGTATTCGAAATAGTCCCATGCTTTATCTTCATCTGTCAGCAATTCGGTCTCTGGTACAGGATCAACAAGAAGTGAGGTTTTTCTTAGTTCTGTCATTAATAAACGGCCAGACATGGTGTTGTACCAAGTCTTTGGGTCTATACTGCTTACGTCAGGACCAAAAATATTGGTATGCCCATCACCAGCAATAAGCATAAGGGCACGAGAGGTTTTTGCTGCACGAGCCTCAAAATCGATACCCCAAAGATATTTCGCTGCATAGCGCGATTTTCTTAATTCCTGTTCTTCTGTTGTCTCTGCTGGCATAGCCCATTCCATTGCATGAAGTAAGAATCCCGCTGAACCACATGCAGGGTCTATAACGTACTCATAATCCTTTGGATTCAGCATTCGTACGCACATTTCGATAACATGGCGAGGTGTAAAAAACTGACCTTTCTTTTTCTTAGCTTCTGTAGGCATCAGATACTCAAAAGCATCATCCATAATGCGAAGATTTGAGCCTAATAGACGGATTCCTTCAATAGGACCTATGCAGATTTGTAGATGATCCTTACGTAACTTAATATTAGGTTCTTCAAATACTCCTGGCCATTTCTCGCATGCTTTATGGTAGAGATTATTGATTACCTCATAAGTCAATTCTGGATCGGCATATTTCTTAAACTCGACTTCCTGCTTTCTGCGTCTGTCTTCTGCAGCCACCTTTTCATCATAGATTTTCGCATAGATGAGCTTGAATATCTCATTGAATTCATCTACACCACTATCCGCAAGTACAAGTTCTTCCAAATCTTGCACAATCTTCTTGAAGTTGAACTGAGTGCGCAGATTTGCTAATGTTCTCTTGATTTCAAGAACATTGTTGGCTTCTTCTTTTACCTTGGGAACTTCTGATAGCGTATCAAAATCTTTGTTTTGCGGCTTATAAAGAATAAGTTTGTCCGCTCCATTTGACCATACACCAATAGGATTACCCTTTGCTCCAAGATATGACTTTAATTGCTCTATGCCATCTTTTCTCTTGGGCTTTTTAACCTCAAATAAGATTTTGACAGTTTCAAGGTCAGTCTTTCTGTAGACAGCGATATCGGCATATTTTGTTGGCACTTCACTACCAAATTGGACTGGTATCTCGCATCGGATCTGCTCAGGGGCGTAACCATAGTAATTAATAAGTTTCCATACCCAAAGTTGACGAACGATTTCTTCTGGATTCGATTTGCCTCCTTCCACATAGATTTGAAATTCTGTCTTTTCTGAGTGGAACTTACAAAGTGGCTTTATATAAAAGACTTCTTTGCCAGTCTGTTTCCCAGTCCCTTGGCGAGATTCAATATTTAGCATTTCTGGAATAGTTTTCCCTAATCCCTGAAATTCTGTCAAATCATATTTTACGGTCGGGTCATTAAAATGGCATCTATTACTTCTTGTGTAGTCATATCCTATATGTTTATGTTTTCTATCTCTTTTGATGAACGGATTAAAGTCCGTATATCCACATCTAAAATGGTTGCAATCTCATTCAATTATGTAATGGATGGCTGCATCCTAATTACCCTTATTTCTTTTTCTTTCCCAGCATCTTCTTTTCTTCGTTTACCAAACGTCGTTCTACTTTTTTTACATCTTCTGCAGGTGGAAGGTTTTCAGGAACGATGCCTCGTTCGGTTAACATCTTGCGAACAGCAGCATTGTTATCAACATGCTCCTTGGTAATAGCGGTCTCGCCTTGAAGATCTTTTGTCTGTACATTTACGCTGGTCATCTCTGCGGCAAAATCTTTAGCCTTAATGCTGATTGTAGGCAGAAAATCCGCAAGCGGACGATTTTGAGGCATTCCCATTTTACGTTTCATCATATTGGTGCTTAAGCGGAAGAGAGCCTGGTCTCCTTTGGAACGGATAACTGCGAAGGTCTGGTCGTTCACACCACGCTCATAAAGGATGCCAGAGAGTTTCTTTTCTGTCTCCTGCAATTTAGCACGAGCCTTCACACGCTCAACTTCTAACAGACGTTGTTCTATCAACTCTGCACGACGTGTTTGCACAGCAAAGTAGGTCTGGGCAAAGGCTATCTGAGGCTTGCGAGGATCGCCATTTTGGGCCACAAGATAGCAGGCGTAACGAGTGAGCAGGATGTCATCCACATTTCGAATTGCACCACTTCCCAACTCGACCTTTTTATTGACGTCAATAAAATGGTCTGGCAGGGATTGTCCCACATTCATGCAGGAATCTTTGGCTTTATTGATAACGTTAGTAAAATTCTGCCACAGACTATAACCCAGCAGTTTCTGAAGTTCGCGGGCACTCCAGCATTCTACATTGTTTATATCGCATGCAGCTTGTTCGAATTGCTGAAACAGTTCCAATATATCTTCTTTCTTCATAACTGCTTATTCTTTCGTTGAAGTGATTAAACTGCGTACATCCACATCCAAAATGGATGCAATCTCATTCAACTGGGTGACAGATGGCTGCACTTTATTGGCGCACCACCTGGAAACGGTGTTCTCTGACTTGCCAAGTTGTTCTGACAGCCAGCGATTGGTCTTCCCTTGTTCTGCTAAGGCTGCTTTCAGCCTGTTTAGCATCATATTCTGTTGATTGTTCGACATAAATCAATGATTATTTTGCTGCAAATATACAAAATAGTTCTCGTAATTACAAATCTTTTCCGTATTTTTGTATAACAATGTACTTTATTCTACTTGGAACGCTCCTGCTCTATAGATTTTCTCAATATTATGCCCGAATCTTAGTTCCTTATTTGTACATGCCTGCAAGGGCTTGATTTTACTATCTTGTAGGAGGAATAGACAGTCTGGACGAAGCAAATCGTTCGTCATCAGATAGGTGTTATGTGATGACGTAAACACCTGACAATCGAGATTGAATAGTAGTTTGCAAACCTCAAACGCCAATTTGAAGTGATAGAAGGCATCAAATTCGTCAATAAAGACAAAAGAAGCCTGCCCCATCTTTTTCAACCAGAAATATAGGAGCTTTAAGGATTGGGTACCAGTAGAAGCAATAAGGTCGAAAGCAATGGCTCCATTTCCAATCTTGCAAAACAGCATCTTGTCTGTGTTTGTTGATGGAACAAAATCGAACTTCTGTCCACTGACGTTCTCAAGAAAATCGGAGAAGTCTTTCACCAGATTATTTTTGATAATGTATTCATCCAAAATGGTGACCATATTGTCAAATCCCATGTACTCATTGACTTTTAAGCACCTGAACCAAAGCATGGAATCAACAAAATTGCGCATTTGAATCAGATAATGATCTTTTGCAAGAGGATAAGAGGTAAGCAGATAATTCACAATAGAAATGCTATTTGCATTTATTTGCAAATTACGCTTCGCATCTTTGTTGATAGGGAACTGTTTTTCATCCAGTTTCAAAGAACTCATTGTGCGTTTGAAAACTTCCACGCCATCAACCACCAATGTTTCTTTGACAAGTACACCAAACACATTCTTAGAATACACGTATTCTACTTCTTGTTTGTTGAACTTGAATACGTATTCAAAATCAACATTCAAGCTTGTGTTGCCGCCGTAAACAAAATTCTGATAATATTCTGGCTTTTTGAATTTCTGAGTTAAATGATTAACAATGTCAAATAAAGCCACGCTGAAGTTTGTTTTTCCAGAGCCGTTAGGGCCATAGATAATGCCATTCTTGATAATGCCATCCTTGACAGCATATTTATTAAACTCATAATTACTTGGATGAGATAAATCCCACTCAATCCTTTCCGCGAAGCCTCGGAAGTTTTTTACGGCAAATTTGATAAGCATAACTATTTTCTTTGTTTATTCTGCTGCAAATATACAAATAATAATCGTATTGCCGTAACTTTTTTACGGAAAAATAACATTTGTTTTTCTTACAGGAACCGAGTCCATCCGGGCACCCAAAGAAGACGGCCAAAGAAAAGGGAATCCCATTGCTGAGATTCCCTTTGGTGTCCTCTGGAGAGGCATATATAGAGCAAAATGGAATTACTTGCGTCCGAAGTGCCGTGAACCATTGCCGTGATTGTTGTTCTGAGCAATCTGGTTGTTGCGATGGCCACCAGGCTTGCTGCCTGTGTTACGATCATTCTTGGTCGTATTCCTCCCGGTCGAACCGTTGCCGTGATTGTTCTTGTCGTTCTTTGGCTTCATGGAAGCATAGTGGTTGGCTGGCTTCTTGTTGTTTCCACCCTTGTAGCTCACATATCCCTTCGGATGTGCCTTGTAGAAGTGGCTCTTGTTGCCGTAGTGGGTGTAGACATTGAAAGTCCATGAACCATTATGCCATGTCAGCGGACGATAGAAGTAGGACAGGCCGATGTACTTGTTGTACTGGTAGGCGGTCAACACATACTGAAGGTCAGTATTGCGACGATTCCACCTAACACCGTACACGTCGTTACGACCGTTCACACTCATCATGTAGTCCAGGTTGATCTCATAGACTGCATCATACTGGGCATCTGTCAAGTTCAGCTCGTAGGCCATCTTGTCGGACAGATACAGGGCTTCGTTCTTAGCCTCTTTATAGCTCATTGCGTTGGCAGCGATGGTTATCATCATCGAGATTGCCATAAACATCATCTTTTTCATAATCAATTCTCCTATTCTTTAGTTAGACAATTTGTTTATTGTTTTCACTCCTATGACGTTATAAAGGGAGCGGAAGGTCTGGGATTATTCCTAAAGATGATGGCAGATTTCCCTATTTCTCAAGCGGGGTTTCCCCTCTGAGAGTCGGTTTTCTGTTTTGGTAACGACATTGATGTCGCTATCAAAATTCTCGCCAAAGTGAAATCCAAAGTGCATTTCATAGTGCAAATTTTGCACTTTGGGAGTGAATTGTTACCTTATTCCAGAAATTTTTCGTATCTTCGCACCAAAAATCAGAGAATAAGGTTATGAGACATAGAATAAAAGCAGGTAAAGTCGGCTCGTTTGCACCAGAGAAGCAGAAGGTGGAGATGGAGCAACAGGAGAACAGAGATGTTGCTGACGAAGCACGACCAGCCGTCACTGCCGATTGTGTGGTCATCACCAAAGAGGCAGAGCCAAAAGTGCTACTCATAGAACGCGGTGCAGATCCATACAAAGGATGCTGGGCATTCCCCGGTGGTTTCCTGAATATGGATGAGACCACTGAACAGTGCGCCGTCCGCGAGTTGGAGGAAGAGACTGGCATGATAATCCAGGGGCTACAGCAGATCGGAGCCTACTCAAAGGTAGACCGCGACCCGCGAGGACGAACTATCACAGTGGCATATCTGGCAGTAATCGATTCTCCTTGTGAGGTCATTGGCCAGGATGATGCAGCCAAAGCAGAATGGTTCCCGCTCGATTCGCTACCTAAGTTGGCTTTTGACCATGACGAGATAATGAGAGACGCTATAAGATTATTCAAGTCGTGAGACTTTAAGGCGTATTCCTTACTCCGAGGTTCGTTTCATTGGTTTGGCCGGACTTTCATGGAGCCTCTAGGAATTAGATACTATAATTATTCCGCGATGTCCCCGCACCCTCTGCGAAGATTGTGCGGTTTAAATAAGAAAAATGAAACTATAAAATAAAAACTGATATGAAAAAGATACTAACACTCCTACTGGCTGCACTTGGGCTTACGACAGCTTGTGGCCAGGACAATTTTGAAAACACCGACGTACAGGGCTTTGCTGAACTCGTTGCAGATACAAACGTCGTTGTGCTTGATGTGCGAACCGTTGCTGAGTTTGCTGAAGGTCATATCGATGGGGCAATCCTCATTGACCAGGGGCAGAGTGATTTCGTGGAGAAAGCGAAGTCTGCATTACCTACCGACAAGAAGATTGCCGTCTATTGTAGAAGTGGCCGTCGGTCAGCCAATGCCGCTAGTAGGTTGGCAGACATTGGGTATAAGTGTGTCAATCTCAAAGGTGGTATTATTGCGTGGAAAGAAGCGGGCAAAGCAGTAGTGACAGATTGACGACGAAACAAATAACAGCTACCAACGCAGACAATCAGATAAAGCAGCTCTATGAGACGGCCAAGAGAATTCACCTTGCAGGATTGAGATGAGATAGTCGGAGAGTTAAGGAAGTTTTGGACGTGGGATTAACAATGATTGAACTATGAGTAGCATCGTCCTCTCAATCTTCTTGCTGAGCATTGGCGCGAGCTTCATCCAGCGCACCACGGGCTTTGGCTTCGGCATCTTCATTATGACGATGCTGCCGTTCCTCATGCCCAGCTATGGTGAGGCTACGACACTCTCGGGACTCCTGGCTATTACTACTTCTGCTGCTATTGTGTGGCGATTAAGAAGCTACGTCACCTGGAGCAGACTTTGGCCAATTCTGCTGACGTTTATCATTGTCTCAACCGTCGCCATCTTTGCCCTGACACGTATCGAAGACCATGTCTTACGACGTATCCTTGGCGTAGCACTCATCCTGATTAGCTTCTACTTCATGCTGTTCAGCCAAAAGATCAAGTTGCCAACCACGAAGAAAGTACAGGTTGGCGCAGGAACATTGAGCGGACTGATGGGTGGTTTCTTCGGTATGCAAGGCCCGCCTGCCGTACTTTACTTCATCCAGAGTGAGCCTACAAAAGAGCATTATATGGCTATGGCGCAGACCTATTTCCTGATTGGTAACCTAATGATGACGGGTGTAAGAGCCTACAACGGCTTCTTCACAACTACTGTAGCCTTTGACTATCTCTATGGCCTCGGCGGTGTCATTATCGGCACAATAATGGGTGCCTACGTCTTCAAAAATATCCCCAACCGCATTTTCCGCTACATCGTTTATGTATATATCTGTATCAGCGGATTCATCATTTTGACAACAAATTAAAGAAACGAATATATGAAAGTTAAGATTCAAACCATGCTGGGCGACATCGTTGTTCGCCTATATGATGAAACGCCAATTCATCGCGACAATTTCATGAAGTTGGCGAAGGAGGGCTATTATGATGGGACGCTGTTTCATCGAGTGATTAGGAATTTTATGATCCAGGGCGGTGATCCTGATTCCAAGGGTGCACCCGCTGGTAAGATGCTTGGTGTCGGTGGTCCAGACTACACACTTGAAGCTGAGATAAAGGACGGCCTGTTCCATAAGCGTGGTGCATTGGCAGCGGCACGTCAGGGAGACGAGGTGAATCCTGAACGACGCAGTAGTGGTTCTCAGTTCTATATCGTCTGGGGAGATGTGTATAACGAAGGACAGCTTCGCCAATTCTCCAAGCAACTGAGGATGCAGAAAGTGCAGGATGCCTTTAATAAGCTTGCTGCCGAACATCGTGCAGAGATTATGCAGATGCGCCGTGACAGGAATCGCGAAGGTCTTCAGGAACTACAAGACAAACTGGCTGCTGAAGCAGAGAGTAAGGCTGGAAAGTCTGGTCTGACCGATGAACAACTGAAGATTTACTCTACTGTCGGTGGCACTCCACATCTTGACGGCCAATACACCGTATTCGGAGAGGTCGAGGATGGTCTTGATGTGGTTGAGATGATCCAAGGCACAGCTACAGGACGCGCTGACAGGCCCGTTGATGACATTGAAATGAGAATGACAGTAATTGAATGATATGGTACAACGATTATTACATTTCTTAGATGCTTCGCCAGTGAATTTCCTGCCAGCAAAGAACATTTCTAGCGAATTAGAGCAGGCAGGCTATCGCCGTATAGACCTATCATGTCAACACCTCCAATGCGAAGGTGGCATCCATCTCTCTGCTTGCTTTTCTCATAGTTGCTATTCGCTTATATTGTATGTATGTACACTCGAACCTTGGGCTGATGGCAGGTAGTTAATTCCCCACCAACACATTTGCAGGAGGACGAAGGAGCCAATGAGCATCCAGAGAGCCAGCCGCTTTCGATGGTGTGGTAGCTGGCGGTAGTGGATGTAGATGAGGTAGGCGAGCCAGGTGATGGCAGCCCACGTTTCCTTAGGATCCCACGACCAGTAGTGGCCCCATGCCTCCTTGGCCCATAGGGCACCAAAAAGCATGCCGATAGTGAGGAAGGCAAGGCTGACATAGACGAGGTCGTCGGCCAGTTTCCACCAAGCGATGACAACAGCCACACCAAGCAGGGTGTATGCGAAGATATAGACAAAGACGTGTGGCGCGAACCAAGGACTCTGAAGGGCTGGCACCAGCGTCTTCGTGTTGTAGCTGTCAAAGAAGAAGTAGGCAAAGAGAGATGCCATGACAAAGAGAGCGAAATACACTCCAAGCGCTTTGCTCGTAGCCTTTTTCAACCTGCGCCATAATACCAACAGCGTCATAACTACCGCTCCTGCCAGCATCATATAGAAACCTGTATAGACCCATGGCAGCCACGGGTCGCTGACGAGTTCGAGTATCGATATCTGGCTTTGGGCACCCATCTGTGTATCGTAACCATACTGGTAGATTTTCCAGCCATCCACCTCGTAGGGCTTGTTCACATCCACGGTGGTCTCGATATTTTTGCCCGATTTGGTCAAGATCTGAATTTCCGAGGCAAAGCGCTTAGGCGAACCGTTGTCATAGGTTTCCATGATGAACTTCTTCAGTTCGATGGCTATCGGCATCTCCTTGACGGCACCGCCCTGTTCCATTGCCCTCCATTCTGGCTCGCCAACGCCACAGATCATCTTCACGCGCTGCATGTCAGCATTGCCAAGCGTGGCCGTAATAAGGGCGATAAAGAGCCCCATGTGATTCAGCATAAAGGGGATGTCGCGTTTCATCGACCCCTGACCTCTGAATATTTTGCGTAATCTTCGGTGGATAGTAAGTCCAAGAATGACGGTGATATAGACGTAGATAAGTACGAAAGGCCAGAACGACAGCATATTGTTCAGCCATGTGCCGTTAACTTGCTGTCGCGTCAGTCCCATGATGATGGTCAGCACCACAGCATACACCATAGCCGGGATGACAGCGTGATACGTCGTCATCCATTGGAAGGCATATACCTTCTTGCGCAAGTACACCATCGCAGTTAACATCACCATAAAGCCAGCCAACACGATGCCGTTGACAGGCCACGCGAAAGACTCCCACACCACAGGGCCGACGCTCAGTTCCAGCATCAGTCCTGCAAAGATAAGGCCTCCTCCAATGAGGAAGCCTTCTTTCATATCTTTCAGCTTCATTTGATATTTGGATATTTATGGTGCAAATATACGAAAAACATTCCAAACTGCCCAATTTTTGGGACATAATAATTGTTAATCCGCCATTCTCTTCTCAAATCTGAACAGCCCATCCTCTTGGTCAAACTGCTCTGGCATGTGCGGGTCTGGATGATGCTCATTGAAGAACTCGACAGCATTGCGCACCTGCAAAGCCCTGCAAAAGCAGGTTAATCAGAAGTAGGTATTCATTTGATGTATTTCACTTTCGAGGCATCACGAGGCTTGGCATCGGGCTGCTCGTCGGGGTAGCCGATGGCGAGGATGTAGTTCAACTTGTAGTCAGCGGGGATGTCAAGACGGTCGAGGAAGAACTTACATTTCTCGTTCGACAGCAGGAAGCGCACTGGACCGCCAAGGCAGCAGGTTCCGAGACCCATAGACTGTGCTGCCAGCATCATATTCTCGCCCAGCAATCCTGCATCCAGTTCACCACCGCCATTAGCAGGCGTACAGACGCAGATAAGGTTCGGTGCATTGCGGAACATATTCTTGAAGTCCTTATCGCGAGCGACCTGCTCAGGGTTCTCCTGCTTGAACACCTCCGTCACGTCAGCTATCAGCTTCTGGTCTTCCACCACACGGACAATCCACGGCTGTCGGTTCATGCCGCTGGGGGCATTGATACCGCATTTTACGATAACCTCCAGCTTCTCGTGCTCCACAGGCTTGTCGAGGTATTTACGGATGGAGCGACGCGCCATGATATTGCTCAGTACGGGATTGACTTCCATCTGGATAGCGGCCTCGACATCGCTCAACTTATCCGTCGGCTCATAGCGTTTCAACACACGGCCATCACGACTGACAAGGAACTTGGTAAAGTTCCATTTGATGTCGGCCTTCTTGTCGTAATCGGCATCGCGCTTGCGCATCATATCATCCATGAACTTGCCGCGCTGGTCGTTGGTGTCAAAGCCGCCGAAGCCCCTCTGTGCCTTCAAGTAAGTGTATAGCGGATGCTCATTAGCTCCGTTCACATCAATCTTGTCGAACTGTGGGAACTGGATGTCGAAGTTGGCCGTGCAGAACTGGTGAATCTCCTGAATCGTACCAGGAGCCTGTTCGCCAAACTGGTTGCAGGGGAAGTCGAGAATCTCGAAGCCATCCTTGGCGTATTTCTCATACAACGCCTCCAGTTCCTTATACTGTGGTGTGAATCCGCATCGGGTAGCGGTGTTCACAATCAGTAGTACCTTGCCCTTGTAGTCAGAGAGTGACACCTCCTGTCCTACGTCATCCTTTACCTTGAAATCATAAATGCTCTGTGCCGAAATGGTCAGCACGCCCATCATTGCCATGAGGCTTACAATAAATCTTTTCATATCAGTTTAGTTTTTGAATAAATAAAATTAATACCATTTGTATCTGCGAGTCTAATGATTACTCCTTTAATTATCAATCACTTACAGATAAGCAAAACTTTAATAGGTAACGGTTTGGAAACTTCCTGTCTGCGTCGTTCTGCTTTGTTTCAATATGTCAAATATCTGATGCAAAGGTAATCATTT
>JAEEGJ010020957.1_pt1 | contig 14134 bp, 10 predicted proteins | sample 8958761 | NCBI WGS metagenome assembly JAEEGJ01 (sample SAMN16246546, study PRJNA631951) | gut metagenome | biome: gut microbiome; feature: rumen; material: RS-attached | host: Bos | place: Iran: Karaj | collected 2018-10 | reverse complement strand
TCAACTCCGATCAGGGGAGCCAGTACACGAGCGGGCTATGGGCCGAAGCCTGCGGGAATACTATGAAAGTCAGCATGGATGGTCGCGGACGCGCGAAGGACAACATCTGGATTGAGCGCTTCTGGCGGACCATCAAACGCGAGTACATCTACCTGAATCCTTGTGATAACGCCATTGAGTTGCGGAAGGGAATTGAGAAGTTCATGCAGTATTACAACACTGAACGGCACCATCAGGGCATTGACAACGAAATCCCAGAGCGCAAATACGAAAACAACAAATTATTAATCCGTACCCATGAAGCTGCTTGATGTTTCACTTTAATTCACTATATTTGCAGTCTCAATTAATGGGTACATTTATATACATATTTTATCGAAATGCCGAAAACGTATAACAAAAGTCGTAGCTCTCTGACCGGTAAAATTAGCACATTTTGTAGCTCGATAAAGAAAAAAGCACTATTTTTGCCGTCGGATTTGGGTTCTTACCAAAGATTAATAGGGAACCCCGTGAAAATCGGGGGCTATGCCCGTAGCTGTAAGTTCCACCAAGGTCTGCGACACCTATGTCACTGATATTCGTTATCGGGAAGACGCCGCAGGCTGGAACAAGCCAGAAGACCTGCCCTTTTCCAATATTCGCAGCTTTCGGGAACAAGAGCTTGGGAATCAAAGGGAAACGCATCGGCTTCCTGTTTTTCCATTTTGTCCTCTTGCTGCTGTTTTTGAAGTTGAACAAGTAACAACTGTGTTTATGAAGAAACAGTATCAAGCAGTTACGGCTGAGGAGGCCGTCAAAGTCATTAAGTCGGGCGACCACGTCCACATCAGTTCGGTATCAAATGTGCCGCAATGCCTCGTGAAGGCTCTATGCGACAGAGACCACATTTTCATTACCTCTGGAATATTATCGGATAATTGGCAAGGGATTTCGAGACACGAGACACGAGGCGGGGTTGGTCACGTGACCCGTAGTCTCGATTCCCGAGTCAATTTATAACTAAAACAGCCATGTTCAAAAGCATCAATTTTGTAGAGATATTCAGCTCCTTCATCGTGATGGCGGCCATCATCGACATCTTTGGCTCCATCCCGATTTTCATGAGCATGAAGGAGCAACACAAGACCATTAAGGCGGGACAGGCCTGTCTGACGGCCTTGGGCTTGTTTCTGGCGTTCTTCTTCGCGGGCGACGCCTTGTTGAAACTTTTCGGCATCGATGCGGCTTCGTTTGCTGTCGCTGGTTCTTTCGTACTTTTCATTCTAGCCGTTGAGATGATTTTGGGTCGTGAAATCATCAAAAACGATGGTGGCAAGAGCGGAGCCAGCATCGTGCCGATAGCCTTCCCGCTGATAGCGGGACCAGGCGCGCTGACGGCCTTGCTCTCCCTGCGCGCCGACTATGCCGTTGTCAATATTATCATCGCGCTGTTACTCAACATCTTATTGGATTACATCGTCATCAGCCAACTCGACCGAATCCAAAAACTTTTGGGCGAGAACCTGATTTTCATTTTGCGGAAGTTCTTCGGTGTCATCCTTTTGGCCATCGCCGTGAACATGTTTGTGAACAACATCTCCGCGATTATTGCGAGTGTGCCGAAATAATCTTTATATAACTAAAATCCTTGTTGTTGGCCAGTGGCGGTCTACTGTCACTGGCTTTTTTGTGACTTCATCGCTCTCGTTGTTGAAGCAGAACATATAGCCATCCGTTTCGACATTTCTGTTTCGCACAGTTTTTTTTAGTACTTTTGCAAACAAATAAATGGTCATGGGTATCACTGTCGGATTATTGATTCCATTGTTGGGCACCATGTTAGGAGCTTCGTTTGTTTTTTTCATGAAGAAAGACATGTCGCCGCGCTTGCAGAAATCGCTATTGGGCTTTGCTTCAGGCGTGATGGTGGCTGCCTCGGTGTGGTCGCTGCTCATTCCTTCCATTGAGATGCGGGCGGATAATGGCAGTTGGTCAGTGTTGCCTGCAGCGATAGGTTTTCTTGCTGGTGTTGGCTTTTTGCTGCTTTTGGACGAACTGACACCTCACCTGCATCTGGGAGCCAACCAGCCCGAGGGGCCCCATTCAAAGCTCTCTCGCACGGCCATGTTGGCATTGGCCGTCACTATCCACAACCTGCCTGAAGGCATGGCGGTGGGTGTGGTGTTTGCTGCTGCATCACAAGGTGCAGAAGGCATTACGTTGGCCAGTGCCGTAGCGGTGTCGCTCGGCATCGCCATCCAAAACATCCCTGAAGGAGCCATTATCTCCATGCCCATGTGCGCCGAAGGCAATAGCAAGGGGCGTTCGTTTCTTATCGGCAGCTTGAGCGGTGTGGTGGAGCCGTTGGGCGGTCTGTTGGTGGTACTATTGGCCGCATGGCTCACCCCTATCCTACCCTACATGCTAGCCTTTGCAGCCGGTGCCATGTGCTACGTAGTGGTCGAGGAGTTGATCCCCGAGGCTTCTTCGGGCGAACATTCCAACCTCAGCACCATTGGTTTCGCTGTCGGCTTCGTGCTGATGATGGTTTTGGATGTGATAATGGGGTGATTTGCAACAAAAAGAACATTATGAAATTTGCATTTCTTGCACATTGCTTTTTTGCCTATATTCAAAAGTGGTATTCCTAAATTTGGCACTATTATCTTGCTGCAAAACATAATATCGTATCTTTGCAGCCTCAAAACTAAACTTACTTAATTATGATGAAGAAGAAAATTTACCTCGTTTTATTGTTACTCGCATTCTCAGGCTTCGCCAAGGCGCAAGGGCTCGCATCAACCGCCAACTGGTTTGGATACATATTACCTCCCAGTCCGGCAGAATACCAGTATATCTCTTTTACTATGCAGGATTTAGGGTCGGTGTCCGTTGCGTCGGACGTGATTTCTCCTGTGTCGACGGCCACCTTTGCCAATGGCTATGTCTGGAGTGTGAATAATGACAACGGCTATAACATTTGCAGGTCAAGCTTTGATGCCGCCAACAATATTATCGGAGCACCTGAAGTGATGATTGCCAACATCCCATACGTCAACGATATGGCATACAATCCTGCCGACGGATTGATTTACCTCATTACAGAAGAGCACCTGAAAAGCTTCAATCCGGCTAATCCTGGCAACATCCAAGACCATGGCGTGATAGCGCATGATGGCTTCAATTTGGCTATCAACATGGAGGGTAACGCTTATATGATAAGCTCTTGGGGTGAGTTTGGTTCACTGAATCTTTCCAATGCACAATTGACCATCATCAACTCGATTGATTTGCCGATAAAAATGGCTTTTGACATGCTGACGGGCGAACTGTTTGGCGCTCATTATGGCAATTTGTATCAGCTTGACCCCAATACTGGAGCTTATACCGTATTGGGCGCGCTCCATGACGGAGGCGATGGCTATGATCCCACCTGCCTGTTTATGACCTATGGCAGCTCCAATCCATCGGAATTCACGGTCGGTGATTTGAACTATCGTGTGAATGCTGACAATGTATCCGTAACGGTTACAGGCCATGTCGACGGTTACAATGCCCAAGGAGCCTTGAACATTCCTGAATCGGTGAGTTACGAGGGCCATAATTATGCCGTGACCGTCATCGGAAACACCGCTTTCATGTATTGTTTCTATCTGACCAGTTTGACTATCCCGAATTCAGTGACCACCATCGAGGAGGGCGCCTTTGCCTATTGCTCAGGTTTCACTGGCGATTTGGTGATTCCTAATTCAGTTGTGACCATTGAGCCGAGTGCATTTCACACATGCTATGCTTTTGACGGAGATTTGATTTTAGGGAACTCTGTTTCGACTATCGGCGCCTGGGCTTTCAATTCATGCGACGGCTTGACCGGCGTGTTGAACATTCCGAGCAACGTGACAACCATTGGCGAAGACGCTTTCGTGTATTGTAATTTCAGCGGCATTGTGGTCGACCCAGAAAGCCCCACTTATGACTCCAGAAACGATTGCAACGCCATTATTTTGACTAGCACGAACGAGTTGGTCACAGGCTGCAAGAATACGGTTATTCCCAATACCGTCACTGCCATTGGCAACAACGCGTTCAAGGGCATCAGGGGGATGACATCAATTGAAATCCCGAGTTCGGTAGTTTCCATCGGTAACAACGCTTTTGCCACATGCTTTGATTTGACGGGTGACTTGGTGATTCCGAATTCGGTGACTCATATTGGGGAGAGCGCGTTTTTCCAGTGCGAAGGATTAGATGGGAAGTTGACATTAGGCGAATCCGTTTCTTACATCGGCGACTGGGCTTTCAGAAGGTGCTCACACATTTCGGAGGCAGTTTCTTTGGCGGCCACCCCTGCCACACTTGGAAACGATTTGGGCGGCATGGTGTTTGCCGAATTTGGCATTCCCGTCCTTACCGTTCCTTGTGAATGCAGCGATGCTTATCGGAACTCCGCTTGGTACGACCCATACGGAATGGTTGGTTTCTATGAATTCATTGAAGATTGCAGCGCGGTTTCGGAAAACGAGCCTGTTGTTACAGCGGTTTATCCCAATCCGACATACGGCAAGGTAAAAATCGAGGCTGAGAGCATCCAGAGCATCACCATTTTCAATATCCTTGGAGAAAAAGTACATGAAAGCACCGCCAATGGCGATGTCTTTGAATATGACTTCAGCCAGCAAAAAGCCGGCATGTATTTAATCAAGGTTGAGACAGCGAAGGGCGTTGAAACGAAGCAGGTGACGGTTTTGTAAACTGTTTTTATTGCTATGAGCTGCGGCTTTTTTGTACTTTTGCAGCAAATCTAGGATTCAACGAAGTTAATTTCAGCTCAAAATGCAAAAAGCCAATATCATCCTATTATTGCTAATCGCCTGCATCATGGCATCTTGCGGCGATTCCAACACAAGGTATGTCAAGAAAGCCGTCTGCATCATGGACAAGAACGGCATCTATGCCCAAGGCCCTGAATGGGAGCAAGCCAAGTTAGCGGCACTGGCGACATCTCCTTCATCGCTGGGAGAAGCGCAGGAGATCGTCATTCAAGCTGGTAAAGTGGCCGGAGGCAAGCATACTTTCCTGATGACGTCAGATGAAGTTACGGAAAACAACACCTCCGCTTGGGAGATGCCAACGGTTGAGCTTTTGGAAGAAGGCATTGCTGTCATCAAATTACCGCCTTTTTCGGGCAATGAGGAAGAGGGTATACAGTATGCCAACACGGTGTTGGACGCACTCCCCGACACGTTAAAAGGCGCCATAATCGACCTGCGTGGTAACCGTGGAGGCAACATGTATCCAATGATTGCCGCAGTGCATCGTTTCTTGCCCGACGATATCATCTTGCAATTGCGAACCCGCAAATTCAACATGGAAATCAATGTTGACTACGTGACGAGAGTGGCTAAGGTGGAACGGCAAACGGCTATGGATTGTCCCGTGGCACTTCTGACCGACGAGTGGACCGGAAGTTCGGGCGAGGCCGTCTTGCTTTGCTTCCGTGGATTGGAAAACACACGCACATTTGGCTTTCCTACTGCTGGCTATGCCTCTTGCAACCAGCCGTTTATGCTCCCTGACGGCTCGCAGCTTGTGCTCACCACCGGAACCGATATCACCCGCACTGGCGAAGAGTTTTGCGACGACCCTATCCAGCCTGATATGCTGACTGAAACACCTTTTGAGGACGCATTGGAATGGCTCAACAGAATGAAGTCAGGATTTGTCACTATCGACGACAGCATCAAAGTGCATTATAAGATTTGGAACCCCTCAGCCGAACAGGAGGCAAAGACCCTCTGCTTCGTTCACGGATTCGGTTGCGACATGAACACATGGGAGAAACAGTTTGAGGCGTTCCGCGATGAAGACATGCAACTCGTGTTCATCGACCTGCCTGGCTATGGATTAAGCGACAAGCCGCAAGTGGACTACACTTTCGATTTCTTCGCCCATGCCATCGACGAGGTGTTGAATGCAAACAAAATCAAGGATGCGGTCTTTGTGGGACACAGCCTCGGTACACCCGTATGCCGTCATACGCTGATGACCACCGACCATAGTGGTGCTTTGGTGGATGTTGACGGCGTCTATTGCTTCTACGACGGCACCGAGCCCCCCGAATATGTAGAGGCTATCAACCAGTTCGGCCATGCTTTCGACGGCCCCGACTGTCGCGAGGTCATCATGAAATTCGTCTCGTCGCTGGCAGGCCCCGACACACCGCAAGAAGTCACTGATTATGCAATGTCGGTAATGCCTGAAACGCCTCAATACGTAGCCTCCAGCACCATGCAACACCTTGTGGAGCGTGAGTGGTGGCCAAACACGCAGCTCACCATCCCCGTGATGGTTATCTGCACACAAAATAGTGGCCTGGAGCCCGATAACGAGCAGAAAATGCGGGCACTCTACCCCAATCTTGACTACATCGAGTTGACTACTTGCGGCCACTTCATCCATATGGAGCAGCCTGAAATGTTCAACGAAAAATTGAAGGTTTTCATTTGTGATAACAAACAGGTTGAGTAAATCATTTGCCCCGATATTAGAAAACCCGATTTAAAATGAAGAAATATAAACCCGTCATCATCATCTTCGCCGTTTTGCTCACCATCTGCTGCATATTGGCGATATCGTCACGTTCAATTATCAGGGGCTTGCGAACCGATGGAAAGTACGGTCCCGATATCTTTAGCTTCGAGAAACGCGAGGTTGACACGATTGCTAATGGCGAAGTGGCATTTCATTTCCCTGTCGGAAAGCCCGCCGATTGGATTGATACAACGCATTTCTCCAACGCACCCCATCAATGCGAATACATGACTTTTGGCGAGGCGTTTGATGCAGAAAGCAACACGCAAGGCGTACTCATCATCCATAACGACAGCATCGTTTACGAGCGGTACTGGGGCGATTTTTCAGCAGACCGTTTAGCTACAGTTTTTTCCGTTTCCAAATCCATCACGTCGCTATTGTGTGGCATTGCGGTTGACGATGGCTACATCCACAGCATCGACGACCCCGTCACCGACTATCTGCCGGAGCTGAAGAAGAAAAACCCGATGTGGCAGAAGCTGACCATCCGTCATTTACTGGATATGAAGAGCGGACTAGATTTCGACGACACCTACGATCTCAACTGGAAGGAGTTGAAGTACCTTAACGCAATGGCAAAACTGAATTACGGGCACGATATCATGAAACAGATTAGGGGGTTGAGATTCCGTTGCGAGCCGGGCACCCAACGTCGCTACGAGAGCATGACATCGGCGATATTAGGCGTGGTCATCGAACGAGCCTCAGGCAAGCGTTATGCTGATTATCTCAGTGAAAAAGTTTGGAAGTCGCTCGGGATGGAGTCGCCGGCACTGGTCAATATCGATAGCCGCAAACACGATGTGGCTCACGCCTTTGGCGGCATCACACTCACAATTAAAGACCTTGCCAAAATCGGCCGCCTCTATCTCAACAACGGGATGTGGGATGGCAAACGCATCGTGAGCGAAGAATGGATACAACAAACCATAGCATTTGACGAAAGTACCATCGGCTACCATTTCAATTGGTACAACATCAACTACGAAAATTTCACCAGGCCCGAGTATTCAGGCTATTACGCCTTGGGCATCTGTGAGCAGGTGCTATACGTCAACCCATACAAAAACCTTATTATGGTAAGAATAGGGTTGCACAACAACGGCTGGACAATCATTCCAGTACTGTTTGAACAGCTGAGCGGTCCTTGGGAACTATGCGACAACGATGAGAAATCTATCCAGATAATTTGCGAGGACATACGTTCTCGATACCCTGAAGCCACCCTACAGGATGTTTATAAGACCTGCTTTCAGGACTATTTCGGCGCCGAGCATCTGATGAGCGACACGGCGGCGGCACAACAATACCTTCAAAGTGAATTTGAAGAATGTCGCCATACTGACATGAGCCTAATGCCCAAGCGAGAGCCGACAGGATTCAGGCATCGTTTTACTCGCATCAACCTTGCTTGTGTAGTTGATAGAGAACTGACTGAAGAACAGTTGCTTGCCCTATTCATTGACGCGGCAAGCAAGGATAACGCCTTTGGCGATGCATGGGCGGAGGAATGGCAGAAAATTGAGCGCATCGCCCTGCGGGTTTGCCCTGATTGGGCCAACGAGCCGCTGCAAGCCGAACTCCGATTGGCAGCGGAAGGCAAGCACGCCGTTAGACATAGCGAGGCTTTCAGGAAAGCTTACAATCCTCATTATCGGATTGTTAGGGCAGAATGAAGGGTTTCGTGCTCTTGCGGAGGTTCTGTTTTTCCACTTATCGGGAAAAAGCGTGCTGCTATTATTACTTCTTCACGAACCTTACCGTGCAACCCTCGGCTTTGATGGCATAGAGGCCAGGAACTAAATTGCTCACATCGAGTTTACCTTCGTATTGTTCCTGCATCACCATACGGCCCGTCATGTCGAAAACGCTGACGCTTGCACCGTCCATGACATCCACATGGAGTATGTTGCTGACAGGATTCGGCCAAATGGCAATGCTTTCTGCAGTCTGTTCGGCAATGCTGGTAGGATCGGTTATTTGGAAATAAATAGTCAAAGCCATGTAATTTCCGTTCCACATCACATAACTGCCACTCGGATTGAAGGGAGATGAATCCCCATTATAATAAACCGTAAGATTCCCATCAAAAGCGAAACCGTCTTCAGGTAGAAATCTAATACCCATCTGATAGAAAACATCATCTCGGTCAAACAGGTCTTCTTCTTCAAGTGAACCGCCACCCCATGGCACTGAGTCGTTGCGATACCACCACCGCACCTCGTCTATAACATAGTGGGCATCTGAAGGCAGTTCCAAATCGAAATCAGGGTGCTCACCCCAGGCTGGAGCTGTGTAACCTTCCACATAAATTGCATCGATAATCTCGGGCTGGGTTGCTTGCGGCACCATGAACAAGCCGGTAAGCTGCGTTCCAAGGCCAATCTCGCCAAGTGAAGTCGTCGCACCTGTTTCTGTATCCACCTGGTACAATCCGTGGTCGCTCGAAGTGGAAAACTGCGCCCAATAAAGCTCGTTGGTGTCGAGGTCGAAGGCCATGCTTTGCGTGTACCACACCTCTTTGCCCGTAGGTCCGACCAAGGTGGTGGCTGCATTGTTGAGATCTATTTCATATAAGTTACCACTCTCGTAAGCCACGCCGTAGGCCTGTCCTTGGCCATTGGTGGCAAGCGTCCACAGCCTCACATCAAAATCCCCAACGACTTCAATCTCCGAGGGCGTGGTGAGATTGGAGCGTTTCAAGTAACTGTAGTACTGGCTGTCCTGACATAAATAATACATCATCCCATCCACGGGATTATAGGCCATGTCGATGTACAAGTTGTATTGTTCCAATGCCGGCACAACCGTCTCATAATCGCCGAGGGTCTGCGTCTCCTCGTCAAAAGGTGCTTTGCAGAGGCTTCTTGTCATGGTGACAAACCACACATACCCATCCACATAGGTCGCGGCCCAAAGTTCGGGGAACGTTTCGGAAGCTGCCTGTACCTCATTGGGGTTCTGCGAGGTAAAGGTGATGAATTTGTTCTGCCAATTTTCACCATTGAAACAAGTACGGGCATAGCCGTACCATTGGGTGTTTTGTGCATTGGCGATGCTGAAAATGGCCGTCAGCACTACGGTCATCCAAATACGTAAAGATCATTTCATATCGTTAAAGGTTAATTTGATTTCTTGCGGCAAAAGTAAGAAAAATGATTATCTTTGCCACCAAAAAATGTCATTCGATGGAAACCAGAAAACAAATAGCAGTAGAAAAGAAAAACTGTGGCCACAATTGCGCACAAGCCATACTTTGCACCTACGCTGACATCGCGGGCATCGACGAAGCAACCGCCATGCATCTTGCCGCTCCCTTCGGGGCTGGTATGGGCAACATGGAGGGAACTTGTGGAGCGATTGTTGGTGCTGGTCTTGTCTTGGGTTTAGCCGGTGCTTCAACAAAGCAGATGCGCCAGATTATGAACAAGTTCCAAGAACGCAATGGAGCCACGCAGTGCAAGTTGCTGAAGGGTGTCGGCACGGGGAAGGTCCTCCGTGAGTGCTCCGATTGTGTTGCCGATGCGGCTGAGTTTTTGGAGGAACAAATCGGATAAAAAATTGAAGTGCATGACAATTATCTGTACCTCTGCCTGAACTCCGATGGCGACATCCCTTCCTGCCGTTTGAAGAACTGGCCAAAGGCCGACTGGTCGGGGAAACCGAACTGGTCCGCAATCTGCTGATGCGTCATCTCGGTGGTAAGCAAAGCATTTTTGATTTGGCCAACCAGGAACTCATTGATGAGGTCTTTGGGCGTTTTGCCCGTTTCCTTCTTGCAGACTTTGAAAAGATAACGCTCCGAAACGCAAAGTTTCTCAGCATAAAACGGGATGTTGCGCCGTCCCGAAAGGATGTTTTCGCCTACCAACTCGAAGAAATGGTTCAAGAGTTGGCGGGAACGTTTGCTGTTGTCACTTTGCGTGGTATTTTCGGGTCTGTCGGAAGCGTTATAGAGCGTTAGCAAAAGATGCACCAGCAAGGCTGTAATCATTTTGTTGCGGGCAACGAGCTTAGGCTGCTCAATGGCGACACGAAGCAAATCATAGTCAGCGGCAAGCATTCGGTTGAAAGGCTCGTCTATCGTTTTGTCAGACCAAAACGCCATCTCCAAAGAGCCAAAATCAGCCTCCGCGCCGAGCAAGGCATACACCACATTCATCAACGGCTCATCGAAGACAAGGACTTCCATCCTCATATTACGAGAGGAAGAAACCACTTTGAACTGGGCCCCTTCCGGGACTACGAAAACCGTGTCAGCTAACAATTTGTGTTTCTCTTGCTCAAAAGAAACCGTGATGGTGCCATGTTGCACGTGGCACAGCCAAAACTTCGATAGTTCAGTTTTGACGATAGCCGTTGCATGGTCATATTGTTGGACGATGTAATTCATGCTGCAAAAATACAACTAGTTCCGAAAACATACAATATCGGTTCACTTTTATAAACCATGCCTGTTTTCGTAAAGCCTATTTTTGCAACTTCAAATTTGTAGTGTATGAAGCTTAGATATTTGACAGTATTGTCGGCGTTAGCCTTCCTGCTCTTTTCGTGCGGCAACAACTTACCAGAGGAACAAAACGTACCCGAAACACACGAACTGCTCACGGTGGCCATGCAGGACTACACAATGAGTACAGAATACCCTGCCTCGATTCAAGGCAACCAGGACATCAAGATTATTCCTCGTGTTGAGGGGTATCTGCAAGGTGTGCATGTGAAGGAAGGCGATGCGGTAAAGGCGGGTCAGCTGCTGTTCCGCATCGATGATGTCACCTATCGTGCCGCGGTGGAGTCGGCCAACGCCAATGTGCAGATGACCGCCGCCGCCTTGAACAGGGCGCAACTGGAATACGACGGCAAGAAAACGCTTCGCCAGCAAGAGATTGTCTCTGACTTTGAACTTTCACTTGCCGAGAGCGACCTCAATGTGGCGAAAGCCAACCTCGCAGCGGCAAAAGCGGCGCTCACCTCTGCCCGCAACGACCTCAGCTATACCGAGATCCGCAGTCCTTCCGATGGCGTGGTGGGTCGTATCCCTTACCGCAAAGGCGACCTCGTAGGGCCAACCATCCAAGACGGCCTCACTGTGGTGGCCGACAACGGTCAGATGCGTGTCTTTTTCTCGATGACGGAAAACACCGTGATGCAGTACCTGGCCGAATACCCAAGCCTCGCGGATGCGATAAGCCATTTCCCTGAACTGCAATTGCAACTGTCTAATGGCCTGGTGTACGAACAAACTGGCCATGTGGAGAGCATCAGCGGCGTGGTGGACGAGCGCACAGGTGCCGTCTCGGTCTGCGCCCGCTTCGACAACCCCAACGGGATGTTGCTTAGCGGCGGCACGGGCAAGGTCATTTTACCGACCTCGCTTCATAACGCCATTGTCATTCCACAAGAGGCCACCTACGACATTCAGGATAAAGTCTATGTAGTGAAAGTGGTCGAGGGCAAGGCGGTTGCCAGCATGATTCAGGTGGAATCCGCCACTGACGGGAAATCATACGTTGTGATTGATGGGCTGAAAGCCAGTGAGGTCATCATCGCCAAAGGTGCGGGGTTTGTGAAAGAGGGTACAACCATTAAAACGAATTGATTATGACCGTCAAAACATTTATAGACAGACCCTTACTCTCTATCGTCATCAGTGTGTTCATAGTGGCGTTGGGCGTGATTGCGCTCACTTCGCTGCCGGTGGAGAAATATCCCGACATCGCGCCGCCAGCCATCAATGTGTGGGCATCGTATCCGGGTGCGAGTGCGGAAACGGTGCAGAAGAGCGTGGTGACGCCCTTGGAGGAGGCCATCAACGGCGTGGAGGGCATGACTTACATGAAGTCGTCGGCGAGCAATGGTTCGGCGAGCGTCACGGTGTTTTTCGAGCAAGGTGCCAATGCCGACATGGCGGCGGTGAATGTGCAAAACCGCGTCATCCAAGCACAAGGGCAATTGCCTGCCGAGGTGCTGCAAATCGGTGTTTCCACCGAAAAACAGCAACCCGGACAGCTCCGTATCATTGCATTAGAAAGCCCTAACGGCACCTACGACGAGAACTTCCTGAGCAACTACTTCTACAATAACCTGCGACCTGCCATACTGCGCATCAACGGTGTGGGCAAGGTGGAGGTATGGGGTGCACCATACGCCCTGCGCATCTGGCTCAAACCCGATGTGATGGCACGTCATGGCCTCATGCCGAGCGACATCAGCGCGGTGCTGGCCGAGCAAAACATCGAGGCCTCAGTGGGTGCCTTGGGCGAGAACTCAGACAATGTGTTCCAATATGCGCTAAGGTACACGGGACGCAAAACCGAGATTCCCGAGTTTGAGGATCTGGTCATCACCTCACTCTCCACTGGCGAGGAACTACGACTGAAAGATGTGGCAGACATCGAGTTAGGGCAGTCAGACTATGCCTTCACCAACCGCATCAACGGGCATCCGGGCGTGATGGGCGCGGTGCATCAGGTGGCGGGTTCCAATGCCACCAAGATCAACCTCGAAATCGACAAACTCATCAGCGAGGTGGAACAGTCGCTGCCCAAGGACATCAAAATCGTCACCTTCGACAACACCAACGACTTCCTCTTTGCCTCCATCCGCGAAGTGGTGGTGACACTCATCATCGCCATTTTGTTGGTATTGGTGGTGGTCTTTTTCTTCCTTCAGGACTTCCGCGCCACGCTGATTCCCGCCATCGGCATCGTGGTGTCACTCATCGGTACCTTTGCCTTTATGAAGGTAGCAGGTTTTTCCGTCAATTTGCTGACGCTGTTTGCGTTGGTTCTAGTCATTGGAACCGTGGTGGACGATTCCATTGTGGTAGTAGAGGCAGTGAAGGCAAAGTTTGATTCAGGCTATAAATCGGCCTATAAAGCCTCTGTCGATGCCATGAAGGGGTTGGCTGTCACACTGTTCACCACGACCCTGGTGTTTATGGTGATCTTCATCCCTGTGTCGTTCATGGGCGGCACCACGGGCATTTTCTTCAAGCAATTCGGCCTGACGATGGCGGTGGCTGTGGGCATATCGTTCATCAATGCATTGACCTTGGCACCGGCGTTGTGTGCGTTGTTTTTAAAACCGTCTGCTGTAGAGACGTGCCATGGCGCGTCTCTACAATCGTGGATTCGTACCGCATACACAACGACATTCAACGCATTGTTAAAACATTACGCAGATATGGTGCATTGGCTGCTCGGTCTCAAATGGGTAGTAGCAGTCAGCGTTGCCGTCGCTGCTGTGCTGATGGTGGTGTTGTTCAAGATGGTTCCCACGGGCTTTGTCCCCAACGAGGACATGGGCAACCTGTTTGTGGAAATCAGCACGCCTTCAGGCTATACAATGGAAAAGACCCGGGAGGTGATGAACCGCGTGAGCGACCAGATACAGGAATTGCCTGCCGTCGAAGCTGTGGGCGGCGTGGTGGGTGTCGGCGCAGGCAGCAACGGTGCTTTCATTTATGTGCAGCTGAAGCCTTGGAAGCAGCGCAAGGGCTACGAGAACTCATCAACGGGTGTGATGGAGCAAATCAACGAGATATTAGCCGAGGAGC
>JAEEGJ010020956.1_pt1 | contig 14135 bp, 12 predicted proteins | sample 8958761 | NCBI WGS metagenome assembly JAEEGJ01 (sample SAMN16246546, study PRJNA631951) | gut metagenome | biome: gut microbiome; feature: rumen; material: RS-attached | host: Bos | place: Iran: Karaj | collected 2018-10 | reverse complement strand
GGAAGTAATGATATCAGTTGCAAGAGGCACCATCTTAATACCGCATACCTTTGATACCAAAGGTACCGTTCTGGATGCTCTTGGATTAGCCTCAAGAACATATACAGTATCATCTTCAATCGCATACTGCATATTCATAAGACCTACAACGTGCATCTCCTCTGCAATCTTTCTGGTGTAGTCACGGATGGTCTTTAAGTGCTCCTCGGAAATATGCTTGGAGGGCAGGATGCAGGCGGAGTCTCCGGAGTGGATACCCGCAAGCTCGATGTGCTCCATGACAGCCGGGACAAACGCATCTGTCCCGTCGCTGATGGCATCGGCCTCACATTCAAGCGCGTTATGAAGGAAGCGGTCGATCAGGATCGGCCTGTCGGGCGTTACGCCGATGGCAGCCGCCATATAATCCGCCATTCCCTCCTTCGTGCGGACAACCTCCATTCCTCTTCCTCCGAGAACATAGGAAGGCCGCACCATTACGGGATAGCCGATCTTCTCTGCGATTGCCTGGGCCTCTTCGACCGTCGTGGCCATGCCTGACTCTGCCATCGGAATACCGAGCCTGTCCATCATCATGCGGAACTGGTCCCGGTCCTCCGCAAGGTCGATCACCTCCGGAGTCGTCCCGAGAATATTGACACCCTCTTTTTTAAGCTTCGCCGCCAGGTTGAGCGGTGTCTGTCCGCCGAACTGCGCGATAACGCCGACCGGCTTTTCCTTATCGTGTATGGACAGAACATCTTCAAGTGTCAACGGCTCGAAATAAAGCTTGTCTGACGTATCGTAATCGGTCGATACAGTCTCCGGGTTGCAGTTGACTATTATCGTCTCGAATCCGAGCTTCTTAAGAGCCATGGCCGCATGTACGCAGCAGTAATCGAACTCGATGCCCTGACCGATCCTGTTGGGACCTCCGCCGAGGATCATGATCTTCTTCCTGTCGGAAACCTTTGATTTCTCTTTAATGTTATACGAACTGTAGTAGTATGCGCTGTCCTTTGTGCCGCTTACATGAACGCCTTCCCACTCTTCAACGATACCCGCATTAATCCTCGCATTTCTGATATCGTCTTCCGGCACACCGAGGATCTGTGACAGATACTTATCCGCAAACCCGTCCTTCTTGGCCTGTTCCAGTACCTCGATCGGAGGAACGCTTCCGGCATATGATTTTAACTTCTCTTCCTCATCGACGAGTTCCTTCATCTGTTCGAGGAAATACGGTTTGATCTTCGTTATGTCATACAGCTCGTTAAGGTCGGCTCCTTTGCGGATCGCCTCATACATGATGAACTGTCTCTCGCTCGAAGGCGTATGGAGCATATTCGTCAGTTCCTTAAGTGAAAGCTCTCCGAAGTTCTTGGCTCCGCCGAGTCCGTAACGTCCGATCTCAAGCGAACGGATCGCTTTCTGGAACGCTTCCTTGTATGTCTTGCCTATCGACATCACTTCACCGACCGCACGCATCTGTGTTCCGAGCTTGTCCTGTGAACCTTTGAACTTCTCAAATGCCCATCTTGCAAACTTGATGACGACATAGTCGCCGTCGGGAACGTACTTGTCGAGCGTTCCGTACTTGCCGCATTCTATATCGCAAAGATCAAGTCCCGCCGCGAGCATCGCCGATACGAGCGCGATCGGGAATCCCGTTGCCTTTGATGCAAGGGCCGATGACCTTGATGTTCTCGGATTGATCTCAATGACTATGATCCTGCCGTCCTGAGTGTTTCTTGCAAACTGTACGTTCGTACCGCCTATGACCTCGATCGCATCGACGATCCTGTAAGCCTGGCGCTGAAGTTCGGCCTGAACGTCCTCGGGAATAGTGAGCATCGGTGCAGAGCAGAAGCTGTCTCCGGTATGAACACCGAGAGGATCTATGTTCTCAATGAAGCAGACCGTTATCATCTTGCCGGTCGAATCCCTTACTACTTCAAGCTCAAGTTCCTCCCAGCCGAGAACCGATTCCTCAACAAGGACCTGGCCTACAAGCGACGCCGCAAGACCTCTCTCGCAAACGGTCTTGAGTTCCTCAACGTTATATACGAGTCCGCCTCCGGCTCCTCCCATTGTGTAAGCGGGACGAAGTACAACGGGGTAACCGAGCTTATCCGCGATCGCGAGAGCATCGTCAACCGAATATGCAACTTCGCTTCGTGCCATCTCGATGCCGAGTGAATTCATGAGTTCCTTGAACTCTATTCTGTCCTCACCTCGCTCGATCGCATCGACCTGAACTCCGATGACTTTTACTCCGTACTTGTCAAGCACACCCTTCTTGTACAGTTCGGAAGCAAGGTTTAGTCCCGTCTGTCCTCCGAGATTCGGAAGAAGTCCGTCGGGACGTTCCTTTTCGATTATCTGTGTAAGCCTCTCAACGTTAAGGGGCTCGATATACGTAACATCGGCAGTCGTGGGATCGGTCATGATCGTTGCCGGATTGGAGTTTACGAGCACTATCTCATACCCGAGCTTTTTAAGCGCTTTGCAGGCCTGGGTACCTGAGTAGTCGAACTCGCAAGCCTGGCCGATTATGATCGGACCGCTGCCTATGATCAGGATCTTGTTAACGTCGTCTCTTTTCTTCATGTTTTGTGTAGCCTTCCTTACTGATACTCTTATCCGTTTATAAAGATTTCGGAGGCTCTTGCGACCTCCGAAATCAATGAATCACTATTACTTTTTCTCTTTGTTGTTGAGTTTCGGGACCATCACGCAGCTGATTATGAGAGCTATAACGTAGAGCGCCCCGGTCACGTATAACACCGTCTGGTATCCGACCGGATTGACGTCCGCCGAATCACCGTTTGAAAGAATGATCTCCTTGAACTCTCCGACGTGATTGACAATAGCCGTTGCCATCTGGTTACCCGTCAGTCCCGCGATAGCCCATGCGGATAAGCACATTCCGTGAACCGAACTGATCTTACCCATACCGAAATGATCGGACAGGAGCGTCGGAACATTGGGGAATCCTCCGCCGTATCCGGCATTGACCATGATCAGGAGTGCAACACACAGGATAGCAAGCGCGGGAACTTCGGCTCCCTTTACTATTCCCTGCGTAGCAACAACGAGTACCGTAAACGCGATCGACAGGATAAAGATCAGCTTATAGATCGTATTCCTGTCTTTTAATGTATCGGCCCAGGCCGAAAATCCCAAACGTCCGGCTGCATTGGCTATAGCCGTGACCGTTGCCAGCGTCGCACACACACCGACGGATAAACCTACCGACTTGAAGATCATCTTCTCCTGAGAGATAAGTGCAAGACCGCAGGCGATATTGATGTAGAACATCAGCCATATGCCGATGAACGTCTTGTTTCCGAAAGATGTTTTGAAATTGCTTGCAAGCGTTGCAAAGAATTCCTTTATGCCGCCTTCGGAATGAGCCTCGACCCATGTTGAAGGCTTCTTTAATAAGAGGTGTCCGATAAACATCATAACGCAGTACACGCCGCCCATGATGAAGAACATAGGTGCCGGGTTATCGTCAAACGCGTTGAGGATAGACTGCATTATCGGGCTTGCTATAGCCTTTGCCAGTCCGAATCCGGCAACCGCAAGACCCGCTGCAAGACCTTTCTTGTCTTCGAACCAGAGCATCAGTGTCTTGACCGGTGACAGATATCCGGTTCCGAGACCTATACCCATGATGCATCCGTAGAATATGAGTATAACGGGAAGCGACTTGATCATGATACCGAATCCGGTTCCCACCATTCCGACCGTAAAGCAAACCGTTGCGATGAGCGAAGATCTGTGGATGTTCTTCTCAACAACGTCGCCGAGAAATGCCGCGCTCATTCCGAGGAAGAAGATCGCAAGCGAGAATGCCCATTCCGTAGCGGATTTGGTCGCACCGATATAACCGGCGATCTCCGTGGAAAAAGTCGACCAGCAGTATACAGTACCGATACTGCAATGAAGCAGAAGTGCGGGAATCGCGCCGCGAACCCATTTGTTTTCCATGATGTTACCTCTCTTTACCACATATAAATATGAATCTAAACAAACATAACCATTATAAATTACGGTATCAAAAAATCAAGACCGTTTGGGGAAAAATCAGAAGTCGTCTTCATCGCCGTAAAGGTCATAACTTATCTCGTCAAGCTCGGCATGAACGAACTCGGGCCAGCTGTACTGGTTCATGTAATCACCGAGATATTTGTACTTGGATTCCTTACCGTTTTCGAGCCAGTCATACAGATCACATTCGATCTTGTCCTTGGCGATCGACATGCTGCCTCTCTGCTTGATTATGATACCGTCGAGCTTTAAAGCGGAAAGCGTATTCTGAAGATCCTGTCTGAGGTTTCGAAGGTATGACAGCTTTTTGTCGGGATCGGAATCATCTTCCCAAAGTGCCGCCAGTATCTCACCGTTCGTAGTCTGTGCTCCTTTGTTGTTCACGAGCACCGCCACCATCTCTTTGGTCCTCTTGTACTTGAAGTCTACGGGATTGCCGTCGACAAACAGTTCGAAATCCCCGAACGTCTGGGCGAACACCCTTTTATACTTCTTGCTGATCTCGGGATAGCGAAGATTGGCCATCTCGTCCGATACCGCACCCTCGGTGCCCGGTTTTTTCAGAAATCCGCTCGCATGGATCTGAAGGGCCTCAAACGCCTTGTCGGTGTGTTCCGAGATATATACGAGATTGATATGCGGGTTCAGATCGATAAGGTATTTACCGAGATCGATCCCCGAAAGTTCACTCATCAGAACCTCAAGAAACGCCACGTCTATTTCTTCCTCACGGGCCTTGGCCAGAGCGGCAAGAGGGTCGTCGAAATAATAAACCGTCGAATCCGGGGCCGTCTTTTCGAGGATCGATCTGATCGCATCAAGTGATTTTTTATCCGTATCTACTGCTATTATCCTCAACCGGCACCTCCCTTTGGCAGGACCACGCTTCTGACAGACTGCTCTTTTCTCTGCTGAGGCGTCATACCGAGCGGATCCGGTTCACCTACCACGAGCGTATCTCCGTCGTTAAGTGCCGCTTCATGAAGGGGTCCCGAATTCATGTCACTGATGACAAGTGCTGCAAATCTGTCGTAGTTATCATCATCTATGACCGGAAAATGATATTTCATCCTGTACCAGTGTTCGGGATCGTAGCCTGCAGTCCCGATATAGAGCCTGTCCGCTGTCGCGGCAACCTCGTCACATCCGGCACATGTTCCGGCTTCGAGTCCCGAATCTTCGCAAAAGAGCGTTGCATAAGCTTTGAGGACTCTGTCCCTTACGGTCTCGTCGCTGTTGTCCCTGTTCTTCCTTCCGGTCGGAGTATCCATAACCGAATAATAGAAATCCTGAGCTTCGGCATTGCCTTCGAAATTCACGATCGATTCATAGAATCGCCTTATATCGATATCATTAACGGATAATGCCATGATTGTTTCTCCTTATCGCGTCCCTTATAATAAAAGTGCCCTGAAGATCAGGGCACTTATGTTATTATGGTCGCTTGACCATTAGAATCGACTTCGTCGATAGGTCTCGCGGTGCAGCCGGGTTCCTCCCACTTCGTGGGCCCCTCCTACCGGCATACTACGGCCTCGGCGTACCGCAATTACTGCAGAACTTACCGCTGTTGACGGTTCCGCATGAACATGTCCACTCTGCTGCCGGTGCGCTCTTGCCGCAGTTACCGCAGAACTTGCCCGTATTGACCGAACCGCATTCGCACGTCCATGATCCGGCTGCCGGTGCTGCCGCCGCGGGGGCGGGTGCTGCCTGAGCGGGAGCCGCCTGCTGCTGAGCCCCTGCCATCTGATATAACTGGCTTGCATTCATTCCGCCTGCGCCTGCCGCCATGTTCATTCCGGCAAATGCCATCATGGGACCCGCGGAAGTGTTGCTTGCAGCAGCCTTCATCGCATCGGCCTGTGCACCAACGAGTGTTGCCGCACCCATGCTCGGATCGCGCATAACGGCTGCCTTCTGAAGGTCTCTTATCATCTGCTCCTGATCTTCGGGAGCCGTTACCGAGCTGACACCGAACGATACGATCCTGATACCGCGAAGCTCTCTCCACTTCTTGGTCAGAACTTCGTTGAGGGCATCAGCCATTTCCTCTGTATGACCGGGAAGTGCGCTGTATCTGATACCCATATCGCTGATCTTTGCGAAAGCAGGCTGAAGAGCCGTAAGCAGTTCACTCTTAAGCTGTCCGTCTATCTCTTCTCTGTTGTAGCTTTCCGTTACGTTTCCCGCAACGTTTGTATAGAACAGAATGGGATCTTCAACTTTGTATGAATATTCCCCGTGACAACGGATCGTGATATCGACATCAAGTCCGATGTTCTTGTCGACAACACGGAAAGGAACGGGATTGGCCGTACCGTACTTGTTGCCGGGGATCTCCTTCGTGTTAACGTAGTATACTCTCTGATCCTTGCCCGTATCTCCGCCGAACGTGAATCTCTTACCGATCTGCTTGAAAGTCTCAACGATGGAATCGGAAAGCTTTCCGTAGAAGATACTCGGCTCTGTTGATGTGTCGTAAACATATTCTCCGGGCTCGGCACAAAGATCGACGACCTTGCCCTGCTCAACGATAAGCATGCACTGTCCGTCGGCAACCGCGATGACCGAACCGTTGCTTATGATATTGTCATGACCTTTTGTGTTGGAAGAACGCTTACCGTCGATCTTCTTCTCACCTCTTTTAATGATCACATCCGCGGGAATAGCCTCGCAATAAAAGAACTCTTTCCACTGGTCGGCAAGTGCCCCGCCGGCTGCGCCCGCAATAGCTTGAATTAATCCCATTAGAAAATCCTCCTTACATGTGTGCTGTTGGCAGACCAACGCAAATATTTTACCACAAAATCAAAAGTGTATCAATCTGATCGATCGCCCGATCTGCGGAATCTTGCGAATAAACCGCCGGACTTTCCCCTGCCGTCGTTTAATACATCGCGGAGCTCGTATTTCGTGTCCTCGATACAGTCTTTCTCGTACACCTTGAATGAGCGCATGAGTTTCCTGTCTTTTAGCAGTTTGTTATACTCCCTGTCATACTGAGCATAGTACGTATCCATCTTTCCGCGTACCAGCTTTCTGAATCTCTCGTCACTTTCGAAATCCTCGGCGACTATATGGGCATGCTGATACAGGATCATAAAATCCTCCAGCCTGTATACGATCCCGAACCTGTTCGGATTGCATCTTTCGAGCGCATGCCACGCTTTGGCCGGCTCGTCGAAGAAGCAGTACAGTTTTCCGAGTTGAAGATATATCCATGTGTAATAATCCGAATCCTCGTCTGTCTGGGATGCGAGCCTGTAGTACATGTCGAAAGCCTTCTGATATTCTCCCGTAAGGTAATGATCAAGTGCCGTCGACAGTCTCTCACTCATCGACATATTCCCGGTCTCGGCTTTGCTCTTCGGCTCTTTAAGGCCGAACCCTTCGTACTGCTTGTGTATTTCCCTTGCACGCTCTTCGGGTTTCTCGTATTCCTCGATAAGCTCGTCGATATCATCCGCGCCTGCGGGAAGACTTTGACGGAATGACTCGTATTTCCTGCGTCCCATCTCAAGGCACGTTTCCTCATACTCTTCAAACACCTGTGCCACGCTGGCCTTTGCAGCGGCGACAGCCTGTCTGTGCGTATCGGCAAATTCGCTGTCTATGCGGCTGTGGAAATATATGCGAAGATGTCTGTCATATTTCTTCATCTTCTCGTCAACGAGCGCATGTCCGAGGTGCAGGAAGAAATCCCTCTCGTCTTCTATGAACCCGAGATTGACCCTGTAGTAGAGCATCACCGCACGTTCGTAATTGCCCATGAAATAATATGTCTCGGCAAGCGTGAACACGGTATGCGTGTATTCCGGAAGAGTATGATCCATGTATCTGATGACTTTCTCGAGTCGGACCGTTGCCTCCTCGAATCTGTCCAGTTTACGGTAGTAAAGAGCTTCGTTTATAAGCTGTGCTATGGCAGCATCATCCATCCTGTTCTCGTCGACTTCCATGATAAGGTCGACCGCCTGCTCAAATGTAAACTCCGACCCGTCTCCGGGTTCATCGTGAAAAACGGACAGCCCGCTCTCATCCGCAAATATCCTCAGAGCGTACCCCGCCAGAACGGAATTGACCTCTTCAAGTTCCATATTGAAATAATCGTCGGAAATATTGGCATCGAGCCGATACCATTTGCGATATGCGTCATTGATGAGCCGGATCAGCGCAGCTTCCGCTGAATCCTCGGCGAACCACATCACTGCCTCACTCTCGATATCCCAGTTCCTGATGGGGGAATCCTTCTTGACTTCTTTGGTCAAAACGTCCAATCTGACGGAATGGTCCATTCCGAGTAAGATCAGTGAATCACGCTCAAATACGTACTTTGCACACGATCCGTATCCCGGGTCAATGGCCGAGATCGTCTGGAAAACCCTGATATCGAGTTGTCTGTACAGTTCAAAGCAGATCATATGATATAATAATAAGACCAAAATATTCCAAAATCAATGACATTCTGTTAAAATACCGATTGGAAGGAACAGTATCATGAATAAAGACAATAACAGCAATATAGATATATCTGTAGTCATTCCCGTTTACGGATGTCCCACGGCTATCCCGGCTCTTTACGATCGTCTGACGAATGTGCTGAGCGGCATGAACGTGGAATACGAGATCATTATGGTCGATGACTGCGACAAGATGAATTCATGGGAAGAGGTTAAGAAGGTCGCCGAGGCGGACACTCATGTCAAAGCGATCCATTTCACCAAAAATCACGGGCAGGGCGTTGCCGTTACCGCCGGCGTTCACCAGTCGGTCGGAAAATGGGTCATAACGATGGACTGCGATCTGCAGGATGCACCCGAGAATATCCCCGACCTATACTCCAAGGCTCTTGAAGGATACGATGTCGTATTCGTAAGACGCCAGCAGCGCAAAGAATCGTTTTTCGTCAGACTCTTTGCCAAATGGTACCATAACGTATTGGCATGGCTTTCGGGAGTTGACTTCGATTACGATCTTGCAACTTATCTCATCGCAAGCCGCAGGGCAACCGATTATTACGTCGCATCCAAAGACCGCGGCAGGGATTTCGGTGTATTTCTGATGTGGCTCGGATTCAGGTACACGTTCGTGAACTATGAACAGGGCTACAGATATGAGGGCAAGTCTTCGTTCACCTTCATCAAGAAAGTACGTACGGCCGTAGGTATCATAAGTACCTATTCCAACCGTCCTCTCTATGTTTCGATATGGATAGGCGCGATCTCGGCCGTATTCTCATTCATATACATTATCTATGCGTTCATCCAGTACTACGTCTATGATGCCAACCCCGAAGGCTGGACGACGGTTGCCGCGGCAATATTCTTCTTCGGCGGAGCGATCCTTTCCACTCTCGGTGTTATGGGGATTTATCTCGGAAATATTTTCGATATGAGCAAAGATCGTCCCCTGTTCACTGTACAGGAGACGATCAACTGCTGATCTTTATGAGAAGAATTCAAGTGTCTTTTCTATGACTTTGTCCTGATCGCTCTTCTTCAGATTGTAGTAGAGCGGTAATCTTGCAAGTCTGTCGCTTTCCGCGGTCGTATACTTATCCTCACCCGCAAATCTTCCGAACTTGATGCCCGCAGGTGCGCTGTGCAGCGGAACATAGTGGAATACCACCAGTATGTCGTTCTTTCGCATATGATCGATATATGCAGTGCGCGTTTTCAGATCGGCGCATTTGATGTAGAACATATGGGCGTTGTGGACACAGTCACCGGGTATTACCGGAAGGCTTATCAGACCCTTTTCCTCGAGAGGGCGAAACGCCTCATAATACCTGTTCCAGCTGTTCATCCTGTCAGACTGCATCTCATCCGGATGTTGGAGCTGTCCCCACAGATATGCCGCATTCAGATCGCTGGGAAGGTAACTGCTGCCGTAGTCAACCCAGTTGTATTTTGCAACCTGGCCTCTGAAGAACTGCGAACGGTTCGTTCCCTTTTCCCTGAGTATCTCGGCCCGCTCGATATTCTTCCTGTCGTTTATCACGATCGCACCGCCTTCACCCATCGAGAAGTTCTTCGTCTCATGGAATGAGTAGCAGCCGAAATCTCCTATCGTTCCGAGGCTCCTGCCTTTATATGTACTCGTAACTGCCTGCGCGGCATCTTCCACAACAAGAAGACCGTGACGCTTGGCGATGTCCATGATGGCATCCATCTCACATGCAACACCGGCGTAATGCATCGCGCAGATCACTTTTGTCCTGTCGGTTATCGCATCCTCGATCTTTGTCTCGTCAATGTTCATCGTATCGGGACGGACATCAACAAATACAAGCTTCGCACCTGCAAGTACAAAAGCGTTCGCCGTCGACGAGAACGTATAGCTCGGAAGGATGACCTCATCCCCGGGGGTAAGATCGCACAAAAGCGCAGACATCTCAAGAGCCGCACTTCCGCTCGTTGTCAGAAGCACTTTAGCGGCGGAAAATCGCTTCTCGAACCATTCGTCGCACTGCGCCGTAAACGGACCGTCTCCGCATATCTTATGATTTTCGACGGCCTGCCTCATGTATTCAAATTCATCTCCGTAGAACGGAGGCACGTTAAAATGTATCAGTTCTGCCATAATGATTGATTATACCATAAGATTACAAATCGCGTTAAGTTCTGTTATAATACACTCATGAAAAAGATCAAAAAGATACTCGCACTTGTGTGTGTTGCACTTCTTATCGGAATGTATATAGTGACTTTCATAATGGCTCTTGTCGACAGCAGTGCCACAATGGCCATGTTCAAGGGTTGTATCACGATGACGATCTTTGTTCCGGTCGTCATATTCTGCTATATCTGTCTTCACAGATATGCCATGACACGCTCCGGACGCAGGGATTATTATTCCGAGAACCCCTCCGGCGATAACCGCCCTTCCGAAGAGGCGGACGGTCAGTAGGTCACCCCGAGCTTTGCAAGCCCCTTATCCGCATCTTCTTTTCCCGTAAACAGTATCGTATTTATCCCGAACTTTTTCGCGGCTTCTATGTTGTCCGCATTATCATCGATGAACACCGCCTCGGACGGGTTGATATCAAATTTCTCAAGTATGTGTTCGTATATCCTCGGATCGGGCTTTATGAGATTGACTCTGTATGAAATGACCGCACCGTCGGTCTTGCCGATGTAATCGAGTTCATCGGGACACTCCTCTATACCTTTTTTCGAGAAGTTCGACAGGATATAGACTTTATATCCTTTCTTCTTAAGGGAGTCTATCCATTCGTCCGTATAATCGAACTTTCTGAGAAGCTCCGTGAATCGGTTGTAGAACAGATCGTTAAGTTCCTCCTCAAGTTCCGGTGCTCTCTCGACAAATGCCTCAAGCATCATCTCGTCCGTCCATATCCCGCGGTCGAATTCGTTCCACACCGGATCTCGGACCGTTGCGTTTGCCATCCGCTCGAACCTCTCTCCCGTAAGACCCATTTCTTCAAACAGTGCCTTCCATCTGAAATCAACGAGCACCATTCCCATATCGAATATTATCGTATTGATCATGACCGATCCTTTCCCGGCATATTAAAGTTTATGTTCATCACGGCATCTTTCTCGACATGGCGGTCTTCCTTAAGGTAAAAATCATCCGCCGCATCTTTTGCCACATCGCCGTTGTATTCTTCCTCCAGCATCAATCCCGGGTGAAAGAGTATCTCAATATCTCTTTTGTCCCGTTCGGCCTTTTTATATACTTTCCCGATGAGTTTTTCTATCCTTTCGGAATCCATCCTGCCGCTCATAATCAGGCCCCACAGATACATCTTTTGGATGTGATTTTTCACACAGTACCTGTCGATCTTATGCGAGTACAAAGCAAGTATCCGGTTCTTTATTATATTGACGGGGCGGTATGTCCGGATAAGCCTCTTCTCCGACAGGAACACCCACAGGGGCTCCTTCGAATTGCGGATGTATTCGGGTGTGATACCCTCCCTTTCAAGAACCTTTGTCAGCGCCTCCCAGACGATCGGGATATGATGTGCATGCTGATGGCTGTCGATCCGAAGCCCTTTCCCTGCGTATGGAATGCCCGATTTGTTTGCTGTATCGACGCAGCGGTTTATGGCTTCGCCGCATCGTTTTATCTGTGCGGCGATCTCATCTTCCAGACATTTGTATATCCTGTTCTTTCGTCCGATCAGATATGACAGTGCAAACAGTTTTCCCCACGACAGGTTCAAAAGCGTCCGTCCGCCTTCGTTTTTGTATATGGATATCTCATCGGATGTTCCGGTAAGACTCGACCCTTCGACAAGATCGATATGAACCGACATGAGCGGAAGAAAAGGCATGGACGGTATCGCTTCATAGAGCATGTCCATACACTCACTGAAATACTTTGTATTCGGAACGATGCTGATGCTGTTAAGCTTTCCCGCCTTCATGCATTCGATCATGTCCTTTGAAGTGTTGGGAGTCAGGGCATAGTCATCGGCATGTATATCAATCTTCATCTTTGCCATCCTTATGGATCACACAATCGATAATGTATCTCGGTCTGTTCTTGGTCTCCATGTACACCTTCCCGAGATACTCGCCGATCACTCCGAGCGATAACAGGATCACTCCCGACAGAGCAAGCGTGACAAGAAGAAGTGTTGTATAACCCGGAACGTTCTTGCCCTGTGCCCACTCGACGAGACTGACGATCGAGAGAACAATACTGAGAATAACCACAACAACACCCAGACCCGATATCAGATGAAGCGGCCTTACGGTAAATGATGTGATACCGTCCGTTGCAAGCCTCAGCATCTTGGAAAGTGTATATTTCGAGCTTCCGGCGGTCCTTTCCTTAACATCGAAATATACCGTATCCGAAGGAAATCCCATTGTCGGGATAAGTCCCCTCAGGAACAGGTTACTCTCGTTATACTGTGCGAGTGCGTCAAGCACTTTGCGTGAGACGAGTCTGTAATCGGCGTGATTTTTGATCACACTGCTTCCCATCATGTTCATGAGTTTATAGTAGAACAGGGCGGTAAACTTCTTGAAACCGCCGTCGCTGCTTCTGTCGTTTCTGATGCCGTATACGACCTCCGCGCCGTTCTTATAACATTCGATAAAATCACTCAGCGCATTTATATCCTGCTGCAGATCGGCATCGATCGTTATAACTATGTCCGCAGCCTTTGCCGTCATCATTCCGGCAAAGATCGCGTTCTGATGTCCGCAGTTACCCGCAAGGGATACGAGCGAGAAAAGATCATCGCCGTGAACTGTCTCTGTAAGGATGGACAGCGTGTTGTCGTGGCTTCCGTCGTTGACGAACATGACCCTGCTCTTATCGCTGATCAAATTGTTTGAGATAAGCTCGGTCATCTTTTCCTTAAACGTCTTTGCCGAGTCTCTTATTATCTCCTCCTCGTTGTAGCACGGTACAACAAGGTATAATATGGGGTTTGTTCTGTTCTCGTTACTCATTCTGATCGTTTCCTCACCTTGTCCATCATAAAAAAATGTGATAAATTATTCAAGTGATAATGCAAACGCTGTAATTCATGCAACATTTTGGGAGCGTGCCATGGAAGAAAGAAGGACCGAAAAGCGACTGCCGATAGGTATCAAGCTGTCCATTTCCAATCTGTACAAGGAAGATACCAATACTATAATGGATCTTGACCTTAACGTTGAAGTTGTCGATATCTCGTCAAAAGGTATCGGTTTTGTTTCCCGGTGCATTCTCCCCGTGGGTTATTATTTTATTGCCAACATCGAATTGTCGCCGGAGCTTCCGCAGATCATCACCGACGTGCGCGTGATCAGAAGCGCTGCCATCGACAAGGACCAGTACCGCTACGGCTGTGAGTTCGTTTCGATCTCTCCGAGTGTAGGAAAGATGCTCGACGAATTCTCCGAAGGATTATAATACGCCGCACTTTTGAAGCAGTGCATACGCAAACGGCACGACATACAAAACGGCAAAAGCCACCGCGAATGCCGCCGAATATATGAATGCAAGAAACCTGTCCGCTTTATGCGTGGCGGGTTTTGTTTTCTTATCGGACAGCCCGAACAAAGCCACAACAACAAGAGCGACAACAGCAATGATAATACCCGGCATCATAAACGGAGGGAAGTACGACA
>JAEEGJ010020950.1_pt1 | contig 14136 bp, 11 predicted proteins | sample 8958761 | NCBI WGS metagenome assembly JAEEGJ01 (sample SAMN16246546, study PRJNA631951) | gut metagenome | biome: gut microbiome; feature: rumen; material: RS-attached | host: Bos | place: Iran: Karaj | collected 2018-10 | reverse complement strand
AGCAGGGTGTTATTCATCAGGATATAAAACCTGATAATATTCTTGTGGATAACAATGGGAATTATGTTATCACTGATTTCGGCATAAGTGTACAAACGAGGAGTACCTTGAGAAAAAGTGCTCGAAATGCTTCGACGGGCGGCACTACTGCCTATATGGCTCCTGAGCGTTTTTCTCGTGATTCTACTCCAGTCAAGGCAAGCGACATTTGGTCGTTGGGTGCCACGGTATATGAACTGCTCACGGGGAGAATGCCTTTTGGAGAGGTCGGTGGCGGTATGCAACGAGGAGGAGCCGATATTCCAACTATTAAAGTGGATGTTTCTCCCGCTTTGCGCCAAACCATTACCAAAATGCTTGCTGAAGACCCGTGGTTACGCCCCACGGCGATGCAGTTGGCGGATTGGGCACATAATCCATCGGATATCGAATTGGTGGATGAGGTTAAAGTTAATCCTACAAAAATTGATGCCAATCCTGCTGGCGGTGAGTCAAAAGTATTTGTACAAGCAGACAAGGATTGGCGTTGCTTTACAGAACAGCAAAAATGGTGTTCGGTCGAGAAAATCGATCATGAATACTTTGTTGTGAAATTCAAGTCGAACAAAACGGGAGAAGGTCGAAAAACGTCGGTGAACATCGTTGCTGGACCGAGAGCTTCGACAGTGAATGTGTCCCAGGCCAGTTTGCCAAAGCCAAAGAAATGGCTGGGGGTGGCCATTGCTTCCTTAGTTTTGGCGTTGAGTGCTTTTGTGGCTTGGGAGTTTTTGAAAAAAGGAGATCAAACACCAAGCGCGGATAATCCAGAAATAGTCAAAATTGCATATGAAAAACTAAGTCGAGAGTTTGACTTTTGGAATAGTAGAATCAATGAAGATAATAGACTGACAGATACACTCTCGGTCATGTCTTCATTGGTAAAGTTGAAAGAAATAGAAAAGATGGAGAACAATCCTAAATTTGGGCAGCTGGACGTTGACCGTGTCTTCTCTATCAAGTTAAAGGCGTATAGAGATAATTTGTCCGAGGCGTTGAATGCTGTTGATGATGAATTGAAGACTTCACGAGCGACATGGAAGGATAATCCTGGCAGCAAATTTGAGGATGATGCTTATCACAGACTCTTATTTTATAAGAAGTCTCTGATTGAAAAGATTATGGAACTATCGAAAAATGGTTCAGTAAAAGATGCTGATTTTAGAAAAATAAAAGAATAATGCTATGAAAAAAACGTTGTTATTGCTGTTTTCATGTTTAGCTTTATCGTTCTGCTGTTTTTCGCAGGATTGTCCTGTGTTGTTTAATTCGGCAATGGATTTATTCAAGAAAGGTGATTATGAAAACGCACGTGCCAGGTTCGCTCAAGTAGTTGAGCATTGTGGTAACGGCGGAGACTATAGGGGTGCTTTGAGTAAAATTAAAGAGTGTGACGAGAAGTTAAAGGCAAAACTAGAAGTTGGTAAACGTGATGTCATATTTGGTCCTAAAGGTGGAACCGAGACTGTTCGCGTGTCTTCAGGTGGTGCTTCTTGGAGCTATGGTAAAGTTCCTGAGTGGCTAAGCTTGTCTAAAAACAAAGGCCAGTTGGTAATTAAATGTGAAGGCAATACTTCGGGTGAGGAAAGGAACACGGATGTGATCCTATATAGTGGAGAGGGTTCTGGTAAAGTAACTAAAAAGATACATGTTGTCCAAAATGAGAGCGTTTTGAGTGTGAGCAGGACTTCACTTCATTTCTCTGAATCAGGAAGTGCTTCTTATTTGATAGAAGTAAATAGCAATGATGATTGGGAAATCGTTACTTCTGATGGCGATTGGCTCAGCGTCGTTAAGAGCGAGGGTGGCGTGTTGGCTTCATGTTCCGAGAATCCCATGGCTGTTGAAAGACATTGCACGTTTAGTATTGTAACCTCAAATGGTGAATTTGTTGTGATAGATGTTACACAAAACAAATCTAAGACGATATTAGAGGTGGAGACTCCCGTCAGGGTTGCATGGAATGTTGGTAGTTATAAAATCAGAATAACGACAAATGATCCTAATTGGACTTATGAGGTTATTGGTGGCTCATGGTGCATTGTGGAGAAACAAAATGATCAAGGACTGCTACTAAAAATAGATAATAATGAAACAGGCTACACAAGAGAAAATGTAATTAGAGTAACTACTGCTGGCGGTCACGAGGATATAATTGTCAAACAAAGGAGTTTTGGTTATGGCGCTTTGTATGAGGATTATTTTGTTCAGAAGGGAGGAACAAAAAGGATTACAAAGCTTTCGGCTGGTGCATATGTTTTAGGCAGTTATGGACTTAGAGTGTCGGCATTTATGGTTCGATGGAAGGTCGTAGAGATAGATTTACTGAATTTGAACACAAGTATGTCAAAGTCGTTTCAATTAAGTTGGGAACCAATGGTTCGTGGCTATTTGCCGTTACAAAGTGAGGGGCTCTGTTGGACTCCATATGTTGGTATTGGTGGTTGTGTGTCTTTTATTGATAAACCATTAAGGGAGGGGAATAAGATAGAACATTCCAAAGTGTTGCTTGAAGCAGGGACGGAATTTAATCCAAAGTTGAAAGGGTTTGATAATCTATCAATGCGGGTATTTGTCCGAATTGATGGATATTTTTCAATTGGCGTTGCCTTTGATTTGTCTGAATGGAAATGACTGGGACTCAGATGTGATTAATGTAATTGCGTGTTTAATAATGTCATAAACAATCATTCTATGAAGGAGTTATTCATTGGAAGACAAAAGGCCGTTAACGACATCGTATTGGATGATGCTAAAATCTCCAGAGAGCATCATTGCAAATGTGTTTTCAACGACGATGGAACAATTACCATTACTGATTTAGGAAGCACTAACGGGGTGTTTGTTAATGGGAATAGGATAACAAAAGAGATGGTGATTGACGACACATCCCTTGTGAAAATCGGTGGTGTTGAGATTTCGGGTTTGGAAATTCGAAAATGGTTTGATGGAAAAGAGCACGCTGTGGTTTTGAAGTGTAAAAGGATCAGTCATAAATACGAGGAACTCTCGAAGCGGTATTTTAACAATCTCAATGAATTATTAAATACAACTGAGGTCAAAAAAAGTCCATTTGTCATGCAATTTCCTTCTGTCGAGGTTAAAGTCGATTATTATATTCGCGAGTACGACAAACAGATGTCGGAAATCATTACCATGCTTGGACTGATTTCAAAGTCTTCACGAAAAGATGCCATGAGCATTCGCGATGACATGGACTTGCTCGCAGAATACTGCAAAGAAGCACAGGGGGAACAAAAAGAGCAATGTGTTGAATATCGTGAACGGGTTTTCGATGTGGTAAATCATATGCAGAAGAGTTTGCTGCAGAAAGTGAAGATGGCTTTTCAAAAGCTTTGGGAGTATTATCAAGAGGTTTTTTCTGTGTATTACGAAACTTCAACAACCCAAAGCTCTGTTTGGGAAGCTGTAAACAATAAACGCATTATTGCTTTGCCATATTTACTTTATGGATATAAAGATGTGGACATTCCATTGTTCGACGATTCTTTCCGTTTACAACGTCTTCAATTCCTACCATTTCTAAATCAAAAGAATGTTCTTCTTAGGTATGATAGTGGAAATTCAAATATTGCACAAGATGTTGTTAATGGACTGTTGGGGAGATTGTTAGCGGGTAGTCAGAGTGGCAATGTTCAGATGTGCGTTTTCGACCCTAAAGACCTTGGAGGAACGAGCAATATGCTCAAGATGCTTGACCGTCATGTCTATACCATATGTGCCAGAACGAGTGATATGCAGGTGCATCTATCCATGCTTGACAGGTATGTGGAGAATGTCATACAAAACCTTTTGCAAGGCACAAATACGTCTTTGGCTGTGTTCAACAAAGGCAAAGAAAAACAAGAGCCTTATCAGATAGTGGTGCTCAAGGACTTCCCATATGGTGTGACCCAAGATATGGCCCATACCATCCAACGCATTATTGCTAATGGCATTCGTGCCGGAGTTCAGTTCGTCTTTATGGTAAACAACGAAATGTTGCAAAAGAACGAAGACTGCATGAAGATTGACAATATCATGCATTTGGATGATCCTTCGGGATTGCAAGCCATTGTCATAGACCTTGCTCGGAAATCCGATGATATTAGGGAGACCCAGCAATATGCCGTTTTGGATGACAACAAACTCCACGATATTGTCCAATATGTAAATGCAGGATTTGAGGTCAAGACGGAAGAGATTTTGCGTTTGACCGACTACATGATTCCAAAAGAAGAATGGTGGACAAAGCAAAGTGCCAATCGTGCGGACATCCCATTTGGCATGTCATCCAACAAACAGATACAGAAACTCAATATCACTCAGGAGAGCGGCCAAAACTCCGCTGTGGTGATTGGTATCCCCGGATCAGGAAAATCTGTGTTTCTCCATGTGCTTATTGCAAGTGCCATGGTCAACTATTCGCCGCGGGAACTACAAATGTACCTGCTTGACTTCTCAGGTGTGGAATTTAATGTATACGCTCAACACAAGTTGCCTCATGCGAGAGTCATAGCTCCCGAGGCAGAAAGGGAGTTCGGACTGAGCATCCTTCGTGAAGTGTTTGAGGAAGGTAATCGTCGCATGGCTCTATGTCGAGAGAATGGCGTCACCAATATAGTGGAACTCAAGCGGAAAAACCCTGATATGGTGGTGCCGCGTCTGCTTGTCATCATTGATGAGTTCCAGAAAATCTTTGAAATTGATAACGACAATATCAGCAAAGAGGCAAATGCCAAAATACATGCCATTATTCAAGAGTATCGCAAGTTCGGTATCAACTTGATACTTGCAACTCAAAAGCTTCCGGCCAAGAGCATAGTACCATACGACCTTATTGCAAACCGTGTTGTGTTCAAAAGCGACCCGAATGATTTTAGCAATTTGATAAAATGGTCGCACTCCGTTCCGCAACCACGTCTTTTGACAGGTTCTTGTGTGTATAACAACGAATCAGGTGCAGAAGTGGCTAACAGCGTTACTCGTTCTTTCTTTATCAATGCTTCCAAAGAGTTGGAAACTCTATTGGATGAAGTGGCTGAATTTGCGAACGCTCATCCCAAAATGATGGACGACCATCAAATGCGCACGTTCCGCAGCGATGAGTTGCCTTTGTTCACCGAGCGTATTGTATCAGAACGTCACTATCAGTCCCAAGATGCACCGCGTGAAGTGGGAGTCTATGTGGGCGAAAGCATTGCCATCTCACCTTGTCATGTTTATGTGCCGCTCACCAAGGACAGTAATAACAACATCCTTATCATTGGAGGTGTTCCCAATGTCGCCAAGGGCATCGCTTATCATGCTTTGGTTTCAGAAGTCGCCGTGCACACTGAGAAAGCATCCAATGTTATCCTGATGAACTTTATGATGGATGACGACCCGATGCAAAGAGTGTTCCAAAGCGAAATGTTTGCCGCTATCTCAAATTATTGCAACATTCAAGAAGCCCATAGCCCTGAAGATGTGAGGGATTATCTCCAATTTGTTAAAGATGAGGTAATTGACGCACGCAAGAGTGATTCCTCCAAGCCGATGACACATTTTTTCATTAACATCTTTGAATTCCAGCGAGGTCGAATGTTCGACGGTACTGGAAGCCGAGGCGATATGCAATCGGAGTGTGCCCGTCTGTTGGAATATATCATGAAGAATGGGCCAATGGTGGGTGTGTTCACCGTGTTGCAAGTGGATAATTTGGCCAACCTCAACAGAATAGGATATGGGGCGCAGAACATGTTCTGCCATCGTATTGCCCTGCAGATGTCGGAACAGGATTCCGACAAGGTCGTTGGGAATTCGGCGGCCAACAAGTTGCTGGTACTCAACCGCCCAGCAACCAATTACCGTGCTCTGTATTATAATAATGTCAACAATTCTATGACCAAATTCAAACCATATCGATTGTGATTATATTTCAAATAATCTAAAGAATTAATTAAATAACCAATTAAAAATTTGACACTATGCCAGCAACAGTAATCAATGATCCAGAATCCATCCATGCTTATCGTGGAAAGATTCAAGACGCAATTGAAAAATTGAAAACCCAACTTTCAAAAACAGAGATTGCCGTCGAAACAGTTAGCGAAAGTTGGAAAGACAGCAATTTCCAGCAGTTCCGAGACAATTTCAATATGGACAAGGAACAAATCAAGCCTTTATGTGAGGTGCTGTCCAATTATGAGAGTAACCTTTTGTACCAGTTGGAACAAAAGTTGAGGACTTATAAAAGTAGTCCTACGCATTTGTAAAAACATACATGCAAATCTATTATGGCAAAACAAGGCGCATATATACGCGATGTTCATTTGTTGGAGCAGCTCAAAGAAAGGATTGGACATTCTGGCGAGGTAATGTCGAACATAGATGCAAATGTTAGCAGCTACTTCAATGGTGTTAGAGATACTTTAGAAGGGCAACTGGATTCTATCCGAATGAGACTTGAAGAGGCCGAAGCAAGATTAAATAGTGCTGAAAATGCTCTCACCGTTTGCTATGCTTCACAAGTTTGTAATGAATTTGGAGAACTAAGTCCGAGTTGTTCGATGGAGGAAATCGATGTTGAATCTGCACGTAGTGAAGTGGAGAAATGGAGAATGAGGTATGAGCAAGGGCAACAGATTCTTGGAGAATGTCAACAGGAAATTACAGGTTATGCCTCAGGAGGACATGCGCTGATTCTTAACATGTGCAATCAGCAGACTCCAAGGGTTTGCCAGCTTTTGCGTGAATGTATTGACAAGCTACAGGATATACTGGGCTTTGATGTCGTCCACACCACTAATGCGGGCATTGCCAGTATTCATGAGGAACAAGTTCCATCTCATTCAGAGGAGGATCGTCTTCAAGCCATAAAGAATCAGTTCAGAGTATAGCAGATTAGATGAAAGATTTATGAGCAATATCCCAGATTTTGTCCTTCAAGTTCAGGAAGTTGAAGGTAAATTGAAAGCTGAATGGCAATCTGTCCAAGAAGGATGGCAAGATAGTGTCGCGGAAGGTTTTAATGTGGGAGTAATGGAACCCTATATGCGGAACTTTCGGCAATACTTAACAGGAGAAGGAATCAGTAGTTATGGCTTGGTGCAATTATTACAGCAGATGGAGAACCATTTGCAGGACATGGCCTCGCTAACCAATTAAACTAAAATGTTAAAACAATTAGAACAAATTAAACTAATATGATATGGATGCAAATGCAGTAACAAGTTCAGCCGCATTAACTGAACTCAAATCAGATCTGACTCGCTTGTCAAATACCTTACATGTGATTTACGACCTGATGAATACAGATATGTCACAGGTCGGCCAAGCATGGCAAGATGGGAAATATCAAGAGTTTGTGGACGGCTACAAACCTCAAATACAAAAGTGTGAGGATATTTCAGTCCGTTATAGTGATTGGTGCTCAAGAGTGCTTGACCCGACAATCGAAAATGTCATTGCTGTTGAGAAGACTGATGTCGGCGGTGGCGGCAGTTCTGTTGGTGTCGCTAATTCTTCGAGTATTGTTGGAGGCGGAACGGCTGCTGCTGTTGGTGGAGCGGGTATAGCTAGTAGGTTTAATATGGATCCGAGTACACCAAAACCCACAACCAAAGCTATTCCTATTTCGAATGGATGTGGTAGCGAAACCAACCCGATTTCTTTCGGCTTTGCAAAAGTTGGACAAGTCGCTGATACAGATTTGGCACAAAAAAGTAAGTTTTTACGTGGTTCTTTTACGACGTTTGAAGAAGAGTATCAATCTCAAGAGGCGAGTTGTGCTCAACATGATGAGGATTATTATCATGGAGTGCCGAGAAATCAAGCCAATATTGAGTTTTTTCAACGTTCTCCAATTATGGGTGCAGCTGTCATTGCTGCTGATGGTATGAGTACTGATTCTTACAATGCAGCACAAAAAGATCGGGAATTAAGCGAGCAACTTCAACCAATTTGGGAGGAAGAGAACCAGCAGTGTTTTGATGCCAGTAATCAGGGGCATTATCGGATAGTACCGAATGATAATTGACAAATAAAAACAATGAATTATTAAATACTAATGTTATGAACACAAGTAGTGCGGTAACAAGTTCAGCCGCTTTAATTGAACTTAAATCAGATTTGACACGTTTGTCTAACACTTTGCATGTTATTTTTGACTTGATGAATACAGATATGTCACAGGTCGGTCAGACATGGCAAGATAGTAAATACGAGGAATTCGTTCAGGGTTATCGTCCTCAAATCAACAAATGTGAGGAGATTTCCGTTCGTTATAGTGAATGGTGCGCAAGGGTTCTTGATCCAACTATCGAAAACATCATAGCCGTTGAAACGACCGATGTAGGCGGAGGTGGTGGCTCTTTCGGAGGAGGAAGTTCGGCAGATATAGGTGGTAGTTCAATGGCACCAGAAAGCACAGGCAGAAAGATTAGCGGCTTTAACCTTGGCTGAAAACATGTTTTGGAATAATAACAGTCTACCCCCGATGGAGTCGGATGGGATATAACACGACGAATACATCATAATGAAAATTCACTTTAAACTATTTTTTGCGGTACTTCTTTTTATTTCCATAAATAGTGTTTTGGCACAGACGCAATTATGTTCTAATCCCAAATGCCACGGTGGAAAGATTTATTGCGAAGAATGTGATTATTCGGGTGAAGTAATCTGCAAAAGATGTGGTGGAAGAGGAAAGGTCGATGGGAATACCTGTCCTGTTTGCCATGGGAAAAAGGTACTATCTTGCAGCATATGTGATGGTAAAGGTGTTTATCTTTGTCCGGATTGCAAGGGTAGCAGTGGCATCGGTAACAGCAGTAACAATATTAACGGACATAATCATAATAACAGCAATAATGTTGGTAATGACACCCATTCACCGCATAAATTTTCCTGTCCTGTATGTAAAGGAGAAAAAGAGGTTCCTGTGCCATGTCCTAATCCCAATTGTCACAATGGCGCGGTTTATTGCGAAAAGTGTGATTATACTGGAAGAATAAACGAGCGTTGTGAAACTTGTAATGGAAGCGGCATTGTTTCTAAACATATAAAAAAAGACTGCCCCGAGTGTCATGGAAAAAAACATGTTTTACAGGAAAAGCGAGAAAAATGTTCTTGTAGGAATGGTAAGAGGCCCGTCACCCAAAATGGTCAAACTGTTTATGTGGATTGTTCCAGATGTGGTGGAAAAGGATATATCTCTAGTAATATACAAGTCAAATGTTCTTACTGTAGAGGAGGAGGATATTTGGTAGAACGGGAGCCAAATAATGAAAAATGTGATGCATGTATGGGGAAAGGGAGTGTTTCGCTAAAATGTACGCAATGCGATGGCAAAGGATGCTATCCGTGTCCGACTTGTAATGGATATGCCAATATCCGAGAAAAATGTTCACGCTGCAATGGATATGGTGTTATATACACCGAATAGAGGACTGTAAGTTTGATTTAATGTATGCAAAGTGAACGGTATTTGATTAGTAATGACGATTTAGTGAGTATTTGTAAAAAAGATTAAGTTATGGATATTGAAATAAAAATCGGCAGAGAAGCTAGCGGTGCCCATGCGATTCAGGTGCCATCTACATTTGACAAGGTGAGCCGATGGCATGCCACTATGCGATGGCATGATGGTATTGTTACCATAGAAGACCACGATTCAACTAACGGAACTTATGTTAACGGCCAACGCCTTGCCAAGTTCCAGACTGTTACCATCACGGAAAATGACATTGTATGGTTAGGCGGTCTTGCTAGAGACAACCGATGCTACAAACTAGATTTAAGTCAAGCCTTCACGACCTTCCCAGCTGCTCAGAGTACACCACGATCCGCCTACCCACAGCAGAATGTCGGAGTAAGCACTCCTAACCCCGTGTTAGGAAACGACCAGCGGACAGACTACACTAAGGAGTTTGCTCGGCTTAAAAAGGTATACATCAACTATCATAAAGAAATGTCGGAACTGAAAAAGAAGTCGAATATAAGTATGCAGTTGCCAAGGGTGTTGTTATCGATGATTCCGGCATTGTTAGGTCTCGTTATTTTGTTGGTTTCAAGAGACATGACGGTGAGGATTGTGGCAATGTCGGCTGGCTCGGTTATGAGTGGTTTGATTGGCACTTTAACTATGGGTAGAAGTGGCTCAAAGCAAGAGGAGATGACAGAGAAAATTCTAGATTTGCAACTCAAGTATGAGGATGAATACAAATGCCCCAAATGTGGAAAAAAGTATAGTCTGGATTTGCACTGGAAAAAGCTGCAGTCAGATGGGAAATGCCCCTATGGCTGCGGTGCGAGGTTTGTGTGATTCAAGTCTTTTAGAAGAATAAAGATAAACTGACGTCTTTCAATAGAATAACCGATCATTCTCCAACCGAAGTTTTCGTTTTTGGCTGCAATTTGCAATTGATTTGCCTAATTGATGTATTAGGGTATTATGATTACAAATATTGTATACATAAATTTATGAAGATGTTAAAGATTGTGTAGTTAGCCGTGTTCTTTGGCGTATCGGCTTATGGTTGCAGTCCCTAGCCGAGTGCTGAGAAAACAAGTGGTGTTTAGGATAAGGATACCATTCAAGTCATGCCTGTGACCATTCATATAGACACCGTATCTTTAATGAAAAGATTCTATTAAATAGCCCGTTTGCGGAGACACTGTTGGGTCCATTCCTCCGAGGGATGGTTGTATTATTTCAATTATCCTATGGATATCCTGCAGTGGGCTGTCGCAAATCATGGTTTTTGGAGGACAGTAGCATTAGACCAAAGCAATGGCAGCCGTACTATAGCGATAGGCGTTGGTGTAGTGGATATGCTGTTTTTTGGGAAATAGTTTCATTGTTCTCGAATTTGTGTATTTTTGCAGTTGTAAAAACTCACAATATGGGCGTAACATACGACAACGAAAAACAAATGTTCGTGTTCGACTTTGAGCACGATGGTGCGGAAGACATCGTCAATCTGACGGGCGCCGGCTATCAGGTGGAGGCGTTCGGAAAGTGCTTTTATTATGGCTATGAGTTCTCTGATCAAGTGGAAAGCAAGGTGCGTAGTGCGTTCATCAATTATGTGAAGTTTAATGATGACTTGCAGAACAGCACCGATTTGACTCAGTTTATCAAAAAGGCTGTGGATAATCTTGACAAGAAGATCAACTTGTATGATTACAACTTGGTAGTGATGCCTGAGTCATCAAGCGAAGTGAATCGGTATATGCTTCGCTATATCTATCGTTTTGCGCAACCGACCTTGAGGAAGATGGAGCTGGTAAAAGCTCTGCCTTCGAGCATCTCTTTTGATATGGATGCCTATCAGGAACAGTATCTTGATGATGTGTTGGAAGACGGTCGTCCACGTTACACCGAAGCACAAAAGGATGAAGTTAGGCAATCCATCAATAAGATGCTTGATCTCATCCATCAAAAAGATTATTTTACCATTGCCAAGGATGTGAAGAAAAGTCGCTTCCGTCCTTATATGATGGATTTTTTAAAGTTCGCTTCTGAAGCCGATGAAAAGCTTTGTTCCACCATCCGTCAACAAAATGTGCTGATTATCGATGACGTGACCACCAGCGGTTCCACCTTGAACGAGATTCTAAGGACACTCAGAATCCTCAATGAGGACAATGCAATTACTATTTTCAGCCTCATTGGTAGAAGAGACCTGATGGCCGATGCTGTTTAGCCATATTTCAGTGAATTACTGATATGAAACGTCTGTTGATTATAGTAACGTTGTTTGCATTGGCACTCTCCGCCTGCACCACCAAACGCCACCATGACGTGGATTTCTATTATTGGAAGTCGAAGTGTGCGATAGGGGAGACGGAATGCTCATATTTCAATCAGTTGGAGGGCAAGCGATTGTTCGTCCGCCTCTTTGATGTGGATATGCAAGATGGTGTGGCCATGCCGGTAGGGCAGATCCAAGGCTTCGGGAAGGAACAGCTTCCGAGCGACAGCGTCAAAGTCATCCCCGTGGTGTTTGTCACCAACCCTACATTTATGTCTACTGTCACAGACGAAGATATCGAAAGGCTTGCCACTAATGTCAGTAATGCGATTGCCCATGTCATGGAAAAGGCAGGGGTGGCCTATGACGAAATCCAGATTGATTGCGACTGGACCAGTCGCACCCGTATCGCTTATTTCCGTTTCTTGGAGACACTGGCCGCTACTTCACAGCGCAGCATCAGCTGCACTTTGCGTCTGCATCAGATTCGTGACCGCGAGAAGACAGGTGTGCCTCCTGTGTCGCGTGGTAGCCTGATGTGTTACGCTACCTCGAGTCCCATGGAAAACGATACCCGTAACTCCATCCTCGACATGGAGCTACTGAAAGCCTATACCACCAACATCAACGATTATCCACTCGACTTCGATGTCATCCTGCCCATCTATTCATGGGGCATCGTTACCAACCATCTTGGTCAGGTGAAGCTCGTCAATGGCCTCACAGAGACCGACCTACAAACGCCCATGTTCGAGAAACAGGACAACAACCTTTACCTTGTGAAAGAAGATGGCTTCTTGCAAAGCTTGTATGTCAACGCAGGCTTCACCGTGAAGATTGAGACTATTACGCCAGAGCTCCTTGCCGAGGCAAAACGATACCTTGACCGCCAGATCGACCGTGACTTCCCGTGGGTCTACTTCCATTTGAGCCAAGGCTTTCTAGACCGGTTTACCATTGAAGATCTAAAATAAACTATAATGAATATGCGTAAAAAACTCTTACTCGTGGCCGTCATGCTGACGGCATTGTGGGGCAAGTCTTTTGCCTGTGGCTGGGACGAAGGGGATTGGTATTACTATAACCTCTTCAACCAAGAGATCATGAGCGACGAGCGCTATCGGCCTTTCCTGCTGATTTACGGCAGTCGCTATTACACCAACGACACGCTCCGAAATGGCAACATCGAGGAATGGCGTCAGTATCTCGGATTGAGTTATGACGAAACGAAGTACCTGGTTTTCAAGGCTTCGCGTAGCGACCTTCAGAACCTCTCCAAGGGCAAGAGAGCGGTTGACGAAAACCTCTCGTTTGCCTCGGCTGACTTCATGAAGAACCACAAACAGGCTCTGCTCTATCTGGCCTATGCCAAATACCTGGAGCCTTACATGCGCATCATCCCTGGCGAAGATGCCGATTTCTATTGGGATTTGCCCGAATATGAGCATAACGCCGGCGACTTGGACTATGAAAAGGTGAAGACCGTGCTCACTAAGAGTTGGAATGCCGAGAGCGACAATGAACTGAAGCTGCGTTATGGTTATCAACTGGTGCGTTTGGCACATTACACCCGCCGCTATCAAGAGGCCGTGCAATTGTTTGACCAGTATGTGGAGCCTTTGAAGATGCGCGCTGAGTTGTATTACTACGCCTTGGCTCAGAAAGCCGGTGCCCTGCGCGGCATGGGCGAGACCCAACGAGCCAATCGCGATTTCATCCGTGTTTTCGCCAATTCTTATGACCTGAAGACCATGGCTTACACATCGCTGACCATGGGTTGGGATAATGAAATCAACTTCGCCGACTTCGTGGCTGGTGCTGCCGACAACAACGAGCGCAACGACATCTTCTTCATGATGGGCTACAGCGACTTCACTAATCCCGTCAACGAGATTGAGAAGATCGTGGTCACCGACCCAGACGCCATACAGGCCAAGGTGCTGATGGTGCGTGCCATCAATATGCTTGAGCGTCGCATGCTTCTCTCTTATGTTCCATGGGGAGAAGGTGACGACAGGTCGCGTTATCCTTACCTGGGTCAGGACGACACTGAAGGTAGGACTTTCTTCAACCAAGCCCTCAGGGTGAGCGACATGCAGCGCGACAAGGCTTCAGACAAGAACTTCTGGAATCTTGCCTCGTCCTATTTGCATTTTCTGAACAAGGACTTCGAGCTCGCTAACAACTGCCTCGGCAATGTGAAGTCGACCGATGCCGACTATATGGCTATGGTGAAGAACCTGACTGCCTACATCGACATCTGCCGTCAACCCAAAATCGATGCCAATACTGAACGCTATCTCTTTGACAATTACGCCAAACTGATCAAAGGAGAGGCGAACTATCGCCTCAAAATCGCCGA
>JAEEGJ010020948.1_pt1 | contig 14139 bp, 7 predicted proteins | sample 8958761 | NCBI WGS metagenome assembly JAEEGJ01 (sample SAMN16246546, study PRJNA631951) | gut metagenome | biome: gut microbiome; feature: rumen; material: RS-attached | host: Bos | place: Iran: Karaj | collected 2018-10 | reverse complement strand
AATGCTTGACTGTTTCAGATTTGATGCTATCATATCTCTCCCTTTCCGGGCCTGATAAACCAGATAATATTCTGGGCTTTTCATTCCAAACATCGCCGTACCAAAAAATATCTCCATCCTCATATACTGGACAAGAAAGAAATGACTGGTATTTGGGATCAATGTGTCCCTTGACAACCGCCTCCACACTCATGAAACGCTTATAGAGGGGATCGTTTCCGAGGCCTTGCTGGTCAATAAAATCGGTTTCGTCAACTTGTCCCAGCAAATTCCGGTTATAAAACACAACTCCTGGCATTTTCCTTACTTTCGATAAAGAGTTTTACAGTTTTCGATAATGTCTTTCATTTCTGCATTCGCGTGAGGGTCACAGTGCGAGACATCTGCTGAATACAAAAGCCCGATGACGAGCAAGTTCTTCCAACGCTGGAAATTATCCCAGAAAGGAAGTTTCTTCAACGTTTGCAAAGAAACATTCGTTGGATCTTCTGCGTCATCAAATGCTTTTAATGCATCCGTAACACTGAACTCATTACGTCTGACATCGCTTACCTCAGTTGTCAAATCAATTTCGAGATTGCATGAGTGAGCTTTCTGACCAACAAGCTCCATATCTTCGTCACTCATATAAGTACGCCCCACAGAACTAACGAAGTTGTTAAGTGTAAGTGAAGCATAGTCGGCAATCGCATTTGGCAAATCTTCGTTTGGGAAGACTCTGAAGTACGTATCAATCCTTCCTGAGATAATACGTTGTACGCCTAATCTCTTACACAGATTCTGGAGCATAAATGCGATATCGTCAGGATGTGAGAGGTACTTTTCAAGGCGTGTAACTTGTTTGTTAATAAAACTACCCCAATACTCAATAATCCTATTCGAGACCACATCAGCTACAGTTGCCGCGATTTCACACTCATTTGATATTACGTCATCAATTGAATAGCCTCTCTGCGCGAACATACTATCAACTGCCTCTGTTTCTCTTGCATAATAGTTGCACAGCTTCTGTATGTTCTCCTCCTTCTCATCGGAAGGATTAATTCCTGCTTGTGTTCTAATGAGTAGTATCTCGTTGAAGTCGACCGGCACTTCCGTCCTCAACACAACGATATCATAAGCGATCCTTCTGACATCACTAACAGGGATCATCAATTGGTCAATGATACGTCCAAAAGATTCTGGCTTTGTTCCAACACAAGTATCAAGCGCCCAGCGAATGTCTCCCACTATTTTTCGTGTTTTGACATTATTCTCTTCCTTGTCCTCGGGCTCATAATAAGTAGTGAGCTTTGCCATTATTTCATCGTGCATCTTCTTAAGCTCAGCAAGATACTTTTCTCTGCGAGCCGCATCCAAGACGCCTGATATGGCGTCTAAATCACGAATAATCGCTTTTGAGCCATCGCTATTCAATGAAGACACCTCATCCCATGATTTCTTCGGGTCTGCAAAATGTTTCTTCACAAAATCGCTCGTCAGGAAGCTGCGCTCCAAATTTTCAAAGAAATCCGGGTAATCAGGGTCAATATGTCGTTGCGTTTCGGGAGATTTTGTTCTGCTATCATAACCATCAAACACACGTGTTTCCATAGACCAATAATAGTCTCTTAGCAAATAGATGCTCTGGAATGCTTCGGAGCGGAACATGCCGCCTTTGGCAACCCAATTGTCAAACCATGTTGCTGGCCGGATGATTTCTGGAAGAACAGTCTTAAAACGTTTCCAATGCTCTCCTAGCATTTCCGTGTTTGTCGGCAAATCATTGCTCGTTCGCTTAAGTTCTTTATTAAACTTAGTTGCGATTAAGAATAACGGAGAGATACCATTGGTACGCGCCAAATCCTCAGCGCGTTTTTCTGGGGTGCTGCCGATATTCGTTTCAATCCATCCATTGATGGTTTCGCCAAGGGTAGGTTCCGACTTCTGGTCGGTATGATGGCAGAAGAGAACTGAACTTATGCGAAGAGAGCGCGAATACTTGTTGAACAAATAAGCAACCTTGCCACGACGTAGAATCGTGGAAAGCACGTCAGCTATTTCCCGCTCTTTGAACTTTTCCCGAGAGCGGGCTCCAGGGAAATCGAGAAGGTCAATCTTGTTAAGGAATTTACGCTCATTGGCTATTTGCTTTGGTAATACAAAGGTCAGTTCTGCGATTAAAGCAGAAAGAGAAGATTTGTTAAAATCTGTTGCCAACAATTCACCCTGCGCATTGTAAACATCAGTTGTCAGTATGTCGGTATCGCAAACATGAGTTTTTCCACATACAGAATTGAGCCACTCGATTTTAAGCAATGTGCCCTTATCACGCAAAACAGCCTCAAATGGTACATAAACCTCTGTTTCAAAGTTTATCTTCTTATATTCGTTTATCAGAAGGCTAAACAGATGACTAAGCTCCTCGTTGTTGTTCCATAAGATGCTGAATACCTTCACCCAGTTCTCGCATGAAACAAACTGAATTTTGGGGGCAACAATCTTACGGAAATCAGATCGAGTGATATTTACAGTATTGCTCCCAAGGACTTGCTCTATGTAGTCACAAATATCTTTAACATCATCTTCAGTAAGAACATCCTGTACGGGAGTATTCTTTGTTGCCCAAAGATACTGAACTTTAGTAATCTCTGCATTTATGGCATCATGTAACAAGACCTTACTGCTATCGAGCTTGAGGTCATTGTAATACGAGTCTACTAACAGCATCAATAAGTCAGAAACGGAAAGATTCTTTATCTTAACAAAATCCTTCATCGTTTCATTTTCATTGTTGATGGTAAACCGAGTGATTACGCCAGTGGATTCGGTCTGAGACGTGTTACCTCCGCTTGGATTCAATGAGTCAATAAAGCTATATTCTTTACCATCATTGGTTATGGTAAAGGGTGAATCTGGTGTCGATAATAAGCTGCTAATCAAGTACGATTTGCCGACTTGGCTTTCACCATATGCCGCAGCGGAACAGTTTTCATCAAGAGCTTTTGCTATTCTGCGGAGAGTCCTCCGGTATTCCTTTAGTTCTTCAACAGGGAACGAGTCTTTACCATATTTCTTTGCCCAAGCGATAGAACGCTCAATGACGGCAATCTGTGAATGAATATCCTTAATCATAATAATCTTTGCTTATTGGATTTCAAATACCCCTGTGTCTAACCAATAACGTTCTTCAGCACCAAGGCTTTGTATATTTATCTCAATCATGCTGTCGGCAAGATCGACCCCGTTTTTGTCCGTGATGGATGAGATCATCAGTTTTTCCTTATCGTCATCGTCACGTTCAATTGTCAGTTGGTATGGCAAACGAAGACGCAAGCCGTCTTTGATTTCTTTGGCTTCTGCCCGGACTTGAGCATCGCTCTTTGGCTGATTGTTACTGATCGCCTTGTTTCGAATGCTCTCTCTCATACGGTATTCATTGAAATCGATTACATATAACTTTCTTGCTGGATATGAATCAAAGCCAATCTGTCGTATGTTTAATGTCGTTGGCAGCGAACTTACCATCAACTCACCTCTGTTCTTTTCTGGAGTAATGAAATACTCTACAGGTTGGCCCTCGCGAGATGATTCTATATAATTGATAACAGACTTTAGATTTTCATCAAGTTTCGATATGTCTATGATGAATTTGTCAAGAACGCTCAATGAAGAAGCATAATGCCCGATAAGCGCACCCATAGCCACAATAGTCTTCGCATTGGCAATGTAGCCGGTATTGTTGCTGAACGGGTACCAATGTCCTACATAATAATTATTTAGAAGAATAAGCCTATTGGGAGAAACTGAGTAATACTTCAAAAAAAGATCTCGTATTGGACTCAATGATGCAGGTCTGCCAGATAATAAAACAATATCGCAATTAAAGGCATACATTATCGTTGCAATCTTCTTCAGTAAAGGTTCAAAAGCTTTGGAGACAACATCTGCCACCTCTGTGGCATTGAATTTCCACTCCATCTCCTCGAGACAAAAGCCAAAAAACCCTTTAAAACCTTCTTTAACGCTGTCATTTGGAGGACATTCGTCGAAAACATCTGCATAACGTACAACGCAATCTTTGGAATCGTTTGATAACAGTTCCAAGAAATAGTACATCAGCGGCACAGTATACTGTAAGTTGAAATCTCGACGCAACTTCCTCTCTTTAACGGTCTGACCTGCATAATCTGGTCCAAAAAAGTTTCGAAGGGTTTGGCGATACAACGTTTCATCTAAACCTTGGATTTTCTTCCTAAAAGCACTGTCCTGAGAGAAGAACATCACCTTCTTGATGAGTTCATTTAGCATTTCATCTCCTGCATAGTAAAAGCTGTCATAGAACAATGGATTAGGTGTGATTGTTGTCACATCTCCCTTGAGGTATGAATAGCGGCTAATCATGAGGTCAGAAGTACCTGCACCTATATCAAGTGAGCCAATGGTAAGTTCTGGTTGTGCTCCAGCATTAAGAACCTTGCCATATAAATTAAAGAATTCTTGACAGGAACCTTTGTATTTATAGCCAACTTCTCCGTAAATGTAAACAAGTTGAGAACATGTTGCTTCGTCATAATACCATTTGCTTTCTGAATCCCTGAAAGAAGGAGCCGCTGGTACAACGTCAACCTTATAATTGACCTCTTTAAAAAGGTTGAGCAACTTGACAGCATCGCTCGCACACTTTACTAATGCTTCGCGTTCAAGTTTTGACATTGCCGTTGGGCATGTTACAATTATTCGTCTGATTCGTCGCGGCATCGTCTTATTGCCTCTATCAGTTCGGTATCTGTCACTATTAATCTGAGTTTGCGCCTGAGTAAGCATCTCAAGGAAAGCAAACGTCATTAGCGATCTCCTTGAATAGTGATAAGACTGACCACCTGACGCATTGTTTGCTATGCGTCCGTCACTTTGAAGATGCTCTGAAATGCCAGGGATGTCAAGAATGTTATTGGCCTTTTCACCTTCCAATACCATAAATTTCCATTCTTCATCACTCCTTTTGCCATCCCAAAGATATCTTTTCGGGCTTGACATCGTAGAGAGGCGCTCTTCCCCAGAATCGGACTCCGTGGCGCGATGGATAAGGTAATTCGCCTCTTTTCCCAACCTTACCAAGCTAGGATAAACAAATTGTTTGCTTCCCTGTATGCCTAAATTCCCGAATTCTACCTTACGGAAAGCTAGTCGCATGTCGAAAGGTTCTTTGTAGATATTTACCTTATTCGAAGTGTCGTTGAGTAAGGAGGTGTAGTCAATCAGCTCTAGTTGTTCGACTTGATTGAAAGTTGAATTATCTTCAACAAGTAGAGCAGTCGTACGCGAGTTACCTATATCAACAACCATATCAACGTCTTTGACAACAACATTGGCATCTTTATATAAGGTTATCTTTGGAAAAAGATTCTTTTGAGCAATATAATCGATTAAAAGAAAATATGTTGCAATATAGCTTAGTCTTCGACCCGTATGAACTAAGCCAGCATTACGAACATTAGGATGAACCAATCCGAAAAGATAGTTGTTTATGTATTCTGTCTCCCTTTTAGGTGAAAAGAAATCCATAAGCATGTATTCGTTTTTGCATACTTCGAATCTCTTCTCATTATTAAAGTCTGAGAATACTGGGCATTCGCTATATTGGTTTGTAGTGTTGGACGTGCGTGTATCAAAAGCCAGAAGTACTTTATAAGATCGAATTCCTTCCTCCCTGCTCTTTTGGGGAACCAACTTAAAACGAGACCAGTTATACGGACCATTATCGAAACGAGTTTCTGTACGTTTTAAAAAATATGGTATGGGAAGCCACTTATTCTCGAAGGAAGCGAGTGTGTTTTCTCGGTCTGTGAAGTTCATTCTAAATATATCACCAGGCACTCCTAATTGCATTTGATCATCTATCTTAAGGGGCTTTATACCTTCGTCATTTAGCGAACTGACATCGATGCCACCATTTCCATTCGCATTTGTCAGATATCCGCCCTCGAATAAATCTTTCTTTTTGTAAAAAAAACGATTTGTTTCCGTATTAACTTCTTGTGCTAAATCAAGCACCCAAACTCCGTCTGTAGTATCATACCAGTCATGGAACCATAATGAAAATCTCGCCCTAATATTAATATCAAAGTCGAGGATCGTAATATGAATGCCCGAATTAGCGATTAATGAATACTCCATAATGCCGCAGTATCAATTATTAATTCTATTATTATCAATTATAGCATTTTCTACACTATACGCAAAGGATAATGTAAAACACGGTATGATCGTGAGAAACAGGTTCGTCTTTTATTGTTGTCTCGCCTGCCTTTGATTCCCGTAAAGGCTAATAAGTTTCTAATGAAAAGCGTGGGAACCCTCTTGCTGCTCGTCCCACCTTTCGAAGCTCTGGCATTGCTTAGTTGTCGAAACGAGCAACGCCGAAGCCCACGCCGATATGCAAGTTAACAGCATCAACAGCCGGACTATACATATCCACAGGGCGACTTTGTTGCTTTGTTTTTGACAACTGTTTGTTTTTGGAACTGCCAGATTCCGAAAGGTCAAAGAACAAAGCGTTAAGTACGCCTTTCCTATATATAGGTTCTTCCCCTCAGTCCCACCCGAAAGCGGGCATCGGCAAAAGAACGATGCAAAGTTATTGATTTTTTCAATATCACAAATAAAAACGAAGGAAAAATGTACGAAATGAAAGAAAAAAGCTCATTTCGTACAGGCGAAAGGAAGTGCAAAGGAAGTCGTTTTTCTTCCCCTTGGCTGAAAAAAAGTCTTACAGCAGCTGTTTCATCTTGGCTTTCAGCTCGGCAGAGACGGGGACGAGGGGCAGACGGAGGACATCGTTGCAGATGCCCTTAAGATTCAACGCGGCTTTCACGCCTGCAGGGCTGCCCTCGGCAAACAGGAGGTCGCACCACTCCGCAAAGATTGAAGATTGAAGATTGAAGATTGATCCGTTAACCACGTCACAGACCATACGGGGGAAGAGATTGCTGAGGACGGACACCACGCCATCGGCCCCAAGCGACATCAGCTGCGGAGTGAGTTTATCATCGCCACTCAGCACCTTGAAGCCTTCAGGACGCTCGCGGATGATGCGCGTTATCTGTTCGACATTGCCCGATGCCTCCTTGATGCCAATGATGTTGTGGCAATCGCGCGCCAAGCGCAACGTGGTGTCTGCCGTGAGGTTTACGCCCGTGCGCGAAGGGACATTATAAAGCACAATAGGCAGCGGCGAGGCCTCGGAGAGGGTGCGGTAGTGACGGTACATACCTTCCTGCGAGGGCTTATTATAATAAGGAGTAACAATGAGCAGGGCGTCCATCCCGTTGAACGCGTCGGCTTTCATACGACGGAGCATACCCGCTGTGTCGTTGCCTCCGAACCCCAGCAGCAGGGGGCGCTGACGTCCGACGATGCGGACAATCGTTTCGCGTATCAAATGCTGTTCTTCGTCAGTCAGCGTGGGTGTCTCGGCCGTCGTGCCCAACACGCAGAGGAAGTTTACACCCGCTTGGATATTGCTGACGACCAGACGCTCCAAAGCATCCACATCTACACTACCGTCCTCACGAAACGGGGTTACAAGGGCTGTGCCCACACCGCTGAGTCCCACGAAAGCCTTATCTCTATCCATAATTTCTGAAATATTTGGCAAAGGTAGTGCAACCTACGCAATTAAACAAATCTATTCGTCTTTTTTTGACTTATCCCTCCCCTATCATCTGAAGAAATTGCTGCTCGTTGACCAAGGGAACACCCAACGATTCAGCCTTCTCACGCTTGGCCGGGCCCATATTCTCACCGGCAAGAACAAAAGAGGTTTTGGAAGAAATGGAAGAGACATTCGTCCCTCCGTGACGCTCAATGAGCGCCTTGTACTCGTCGCGGCTGTGATGCTGGAAGACGCCGCTGATGATAATGGACTTCCCCTTCAGGGCATCGGAGGCAGGTGCGTCGTCGGCTTCTTCCGACATGGCGAACTGCAGCCCAGCCTCGCGCAGGCGCTCAACGAAGGTACGGTTGCGATCGTCGTTGAAGAAACGGATGACGCTCTGGGCAATCTTCTCGCCAATCTCGGGCACGGCTGTCAATTCGTCCAGACGGGCTGCAGCAACGGCATCCATGTTGCGGAAAGCCTGCGCAAGGGTCTTGGCCACCGTCTCGCCCACAAAGCGGATGCCGATGGCAAAAAGTACGCGCTCAAAAGGCACGGATTTGGAGGCCTCAATGCCGTGGACGATGTTAAGCGCCGACTTCTGTCCCATGCGGGGCAGACGGCTGACGTCTATAGCGCGAAGCTGGTAGAGGTCGGCGGCATCGTGGACAAGCCCTGCACTCCAAAGGAGGTCGACCGTCTCGCCTCCCAGCCCGTCGATATTCATGGCCTTGCGACTGACGAAGTGCTCGATGCGCCCCTTCAGCTGTGGAGGACAGCCCGCGTCGTTAGGGCAGTACCACGCCGCCTCGCCTTCGTAACGTACGAGGGGGGTGCCACACTCAGGGCAGCGCGCCACCATGCGCACCTTGTCGCCCAGCATCATGCCCCGACTATCCACATCTACAGCGGTAATCTTGGGAATTATCTCGCCGCCCTTCTCCACATAGACCATGTCGCCGATATGGAGGTCGAGCGCCTGCACGAAATCGTCATTATGGAGAGTTGCCCTTCTGACGATGGTGCCGCTCAGGGGCACGGCGTCGAAGTTTGCCACGGGCGTAACGGTGCCCATGCGCCCTACCTGATAGGTGACGCTGCTGAGCCGCGTCAACGCCTGCTCGGCCTTGAATTTGTACGCTATTGCCCAGCGGGGAACTTTGGCCGTGTAGCCCAGCTGCTCCTGCTGGCGTACGCTGTTCACCTTCAGCACCACGCCGTCGGTTGCCACAGGGAGGTTTTTGCGCTCCGTGTCCCAATAGTTTATAAATGCCATCACCTCTTCCAACGAGCCACATTTCCGCATGGCATCCGACACCTTGAATCCCCACTGCCGGGCAGCCTGAAGATTCTCGAAATGTCCATCGGTAGGCAGTTCGTCAGCCAGCAGATAATAGAGATAGGCATCGAGCTGGCGACGGGCCACTTCGGTGGGCGACAGCAGTTTCAACGTCCCGCTGGCTGCGTTGCGCGGATTGGCAAAGAGGGGTTCCTCGTTGGCTTCGCGCTCGGCATTAAGGCGCTCAAACGATGCCCAAGGCATCAACACCTCACCTCGGATTTCAAAATCCTCGGGCCAACCCTCGCCACGAAGCGTCAAGGGGATGCTGCGGATGGTGCGCACATTGGCTGTCACATCATCGCCACGGACGCCATCGCCACGTGTGACGGCACGGACAAGACGTCCCTCCTCGTAAATAAGGGAGATGGACAGGCCGTCGAACTTCAGCTCACAACAAATCTCAAACGGCTCACCATTCAAGCCCTGCTCCACACGGCGATAGAAGTCCTCCACCTCACTACGGCTGTAGGTATTCGCCAGCGACAGCATGGGGCGGGCATGCAATACTTGCCGGAATCCTTCGCTTCCCAAATCGCTGCCCACGCGCTGCGAAGGGCTGGCAGGGTCGAAGCATTCGGGATGAGCCGCTTCCAACTCTTGAAGACGACGCATCTTCTCGTCAAACTCACGGTCGCTGATGGTGGGTGCGCTGAGGACATAATAGTTGTAGTTATGTGCATTCAGCTCTTCACGCAAGGCAAAGATTTCTTCTCGGGCCGTCATTGTTCTACTTTATGATGAATGGATAATAACGTCTTAATATAGTGCATCCTCGATGTGGTTCATCACCTCGTCGCATAGCGCATCGTAGGATTTATCCAAAGGGAGAACAGGGGGAAGGTACTCCACAGCCACAGGCACACGCTTAGGAATGTGGCGCCCCTTGGGCAGGGCCTTGTAGGCTCCGCTAATAACCACAGGCACAATGGGCACCTGGAGCTCGCAACTCAGTATAGCAAACATTTTCTTAAAAGAACCCAACGCGCCTGTGATGGTACGTGTCCCCTCAGGGAAGATAATGACGCGTTTTTTGCGCTTCAGCGCTTCGCCTAACGCCTGGATGCTCTCTTTCAAGTTGTTCTGATTTATTACAATCACGTTGTTGTGGCGTGCCATGAACTTGGCAAAGCGTGTCCTCACATGTTCGCGTTTGGCAAAGAAATATGTCCCTGTTAACAGTTTCTTGGGCAGGAACGACACCACGAACAGACCGTCGAAATAACTCTGGTGATTGGGAGTGAGGATGAACGGACCGTCTGCGGGCAGATTCTCCATGCCACTTCCTTTCAGGCTGAAATAGGCGCGACTGAGCCCACGCCCAAGGCCGACAATGGCATGCGTGATCCACCCCGCTTTGGGCAGCACTACATGACTGGTATCCTCGCGAAGAATGGTTGCCCAATCGGTCTTCTCCACCTCCACGCGCGTCTTGGCATCAGCAACATAGGTAGCCAATTCCTCCACATCGCGGAAACGGGTAAGCTTGTCAGCCGGCAGCGCCATGCCGAATGTCTGCTCAATGAATGACTGTAAGCCCACCTTATCCAGCGAGTCAAGGGCAAGGTCGGTTTCCAAATTGTCCGTGGGATGCACGACAACCCGCTTTTCGTCCTCGATATACTTTTTGATAATGGCGTATTCTTCCGTAATTGTACGGTCCTCCGCCTGTTGCTGTTCGGAAGCTGACGGCTGAGATTTCGTTTGGGGCGAGGCAAGCAGCTCGGGCAGCTTGTAGCGTTGCAACTTCTCCATACGGGTACGAGGCAAGTCACCATGAATCACGCGCACGCTCAGCACCCGTTTGTAGGATTCTGTCTCGCTGTTGTATGGCTCAATGACGTTACGCTTCAATGCCTGTTCCAATTCCTCGTCGCTACGGCCTGCAGCCCAGCGTTCATCAGGCACGATGAGGGCGCAGAGTTTGTCACCATCAGGGCAGACGCCAACCTCTTTCACGATGTCTTCATGACGCTCGAGCTTCTGTTCTATCTCCGTAGGATTGACGTTCTTACCATTTGAAAGAACAATGATTTCCTTCGTACGTCCGGTGATGAAGATGCGTCCGTCTTCGCGGATGGTAGCGAGGTCGCCCGTATGGATGAATCCATCAGCATCAATAACTTCGGCTGTCTCCTCGGGACGGTTGTAATAGCCCTGCATCACGTTAGGGCCTTTGGCGCACAACTCCCCATCAACCAGCTTCACCTCGACACTAGGCATCGCCTTGCCCACGCTGCCTGGAACGAGTTCGCCTGGGCGAGTGAAGGATATCATCGGCGCTGTTTCCGTCATGCCATAGCCGTCAAGCAGGTCAATGCCCAACGTCTTCATTCCCGCCGCTACCTCCACGGGCAACGCGGCTCCTCCATTCACACAGAATTCCAGATGTCCGCCCAGTTTCTTTTGCACAGCCTTAAAGACGAAACGCGAGAAACGCAGGCTCCCTATCCGCCCGCAGAGCCAGAAAAGGAAGCGCGTGAGGGCGGAGGCATCTATCTTCCGCTTTATACCATTATATATTGTCTGCCACAAACGGGGCACGCCGATAATCAGGTTGACTTCGCCTGTCTGCAGGGTGGCCATGATGTCCGGCGCAGCCATAGAAGGACAGATGATGACGCCTGCCCCCAACATCATCGGGGCGACCAGCGTACCGAGCAACGGAAGCACGTGGTGCAGAGGCAGGAGAATCAACACGCGGGTATGATTGGTGTAAATGGTGACTTCCTCCGAGACGGAACGCACGTTGGCAAACATGTTGCGGAACGAGAGCATCACGCCCTTGGGTGTTCCCGTCGTACCTGAAGTATAGCAAATGAGCGCTATACGTTCCTCGTCACGCACAAACAGGCGGTCGAGGGAAGGAGCGGAATCAGAGGGATTATTCTGAATGCTCTGAGTTTCTGCGGACGTCAACACATTCGTGCTTAAAACATCCTCTATCACCAGCAGCGTGGTTGACGTACCCGCTTCAGCAATAGCTTTGCGCATCACATCGGCAGTCTTGGCTGACACCCACGCCAGCTGAGGCTCGCAGTCACGCAGGATGTAGGCCGTGTCGTCCACCGTGCTCATTGCATCTACGGGAACAGCTATCCCCTCGTTCAGCCAGACGGAGAAAATGGCATATATCCAGCCTGCGCTGTTCTCGCTGAAGATAACGGTCTTTCCCCCAGCCTGCTGGCCCGAAACGTGGGCAAAGTGCCGCACGTGCTCCAGTATCTCCGAAAAGCTGACTCTCTTGTCGCCCACGATGATGGCTGTCTTATGATAATCCGATATCATTTTATCTATCGCAATTCCGGTTTTGGCTGCAAAGGTAGTGATTATTCTCTAATAATTCCTAATTCCCGTTTCCTAATTCCTGATAATTCCCTATCTTTGCACCGAAAATACGAAACCATGCGCATCGATATACTCACCGTATTGCCCGAAATGATAGAGGGATTCTTCAATTGCTCCATCATGGCAAGGGCCCAGAAGAAGGGATTGGCGGAAATCGTCATTCACAACATCCGCGACTACACCACCGACAAACACCACAAGACCGATGACTACCCCTTCGGCGGTAGTGCAGGCATGGTGATGAAGATTGAGCCTATTGACCGTCTAATCAGCAAACTAAAAAGCGAGCGCGACTATGATGACGTCATCTTCACCTCGCCCGACGGAGAGCGTTTCGACCAACACATGGCCAACAGCCTCAGCCTCTGCAACAACCTCATTATCCTCTGTGGACACTTCAAGGGCATCGACTACCGCATCCGCGAGCACCTGATCACGAAGGAGGTCAGTATTGGCGACTACGTGCTGACGGGAGGCGAACTGGCTGCAGCAGCCATTGCCGACGCTACTGTCCGACTCATTCCAGGCGTGCTGGGAGATGTGGGCTCGGCCCTCGACGACTCATTCCAGGACGGACTGCTCGACCATCCTGTCTATACCCGTCCTGCCGACTACAACGGATGGCGCGTGCCCGACATCCTGCTCTCAGGCAACGAAGCCCTCATCCGCGAATGGGAACTCAACCAGCAGATTGCCCGCACACGTCAATTAAGGCCCGACTTACTGAAAGACTGAGTCCCTTTCACAACGCACTACGTTATTTTCTCAACGAAGTGCGCTATCTTTCCAGCATACTGCGTTAAAACTTCCAAAGAGCCTCCTCGGCTTTGCGGATTAATGCGCCGGCATTGGTGTCGTCAGCGTACTTATTGCCTGCGAAGGGGGCAAGGATGGCATCGAGTTTCTTCTGTTGGGCAGGAGTGGCCTCAGCACGCAGGAGGCGAATTTTCTCATAGTCCTGAATGCCCTGAATGAGTCGCTCAAAACGGATGCTGCTTCCCGTAGGATATACCAAGAAGCAGTCGCCGCTGTACCATGTGCGGAAACGGGTGTCCTTGCAGGGGTCCTTCACCCAGCTGTTGTAGGCCCAGCGCAGATAGCCGTCGAAGCCCAAGGCTGCGGCGTGCCAGCCGAGAAAGGCCGACTCGGCAGGGGGCGAGAAGGTGAACGTGTTGGGATGGTCGGGGGAGCAGCAGGTGTAGAATGTGGTGCGCAGGCCGTCGGCACGGCGTTGGGCAGCCACCTCGGCAGGAATGTTCACATGCTGGTAGGCAAGGCTGATGTCGTACATCATCGACACCACCTCGGGCGAGTAGTTGACGGCGCCCTCGATGCGGTAGCCTGGGTCGGCACGGCGCGCGATGTCCCACGCGATGCGCATCTGGTCCATGGGACGCTCGTCCATGGCGATGCACGTCTTGTCGAACCATCCCTTCGCCTTCAGATGACGGGCGAAGTCGGTGAGGAACGGCAGGAGGTACTCCTCGTAGGCTTTTTCGCCGGGCTGACAGGCAATCGTCTTCAATGTGCTAGTAGCCATGTCTATATACTCGAAGCGGTAGCCCCAAAGTACAATGGTGTAGCAATCGATCTGCTCCGTCACGCCACACGACATCATGAACTCTACCCAGCGGTCAAACACCGTGTAGTCGTACGTCCAACGCCCGTCGATTCCCTTCATCTTCACAATCATGCTCTCGAAGGGGTCCTCCGTCTGGCTGTTCCAAGGATGCTGGATGATGCTGGTGGTGATGACCTTGCCGCCCGCTTCGGCATACATTTCCATCAGAGGGCGCATACGGTCAAAGTGTTC
>JAEEGJ010020947.1_pt1 | contig 14139 bp, 9 predicted proteins | sample 8958761 | NCBI WGS metagenome assembly JAEEGJ01 (sample SAMN16246546, study PRJNA631951) | gut metagenome | biome: gut microbiome; feature: rumen; material: RS-attached | host: Bos | place: Iran: Karaj | collected 2018-10 | reverse complement strand
GTAACGGCACCACGACTATCAACGACCTCCTCGATGCCGAAAACCAACTATTGCAATCCCAAAACCGACTAACCTCCGCTCTTGCGACCTACCAAGTGCGTCTGGCCGATTACGGGCGGAAAGTGAAATAGAACCCAAGGAGACCCTACACGGATGCCGACCGTCATTCCCTTCGCCACCTATGGCGGCAGTAGCATCAAGAACGGACGGAGCAGCGAGAGCCGCCAAGCTCGCTTGGATGGCCGAGTCGTGACGGACGAAGGCGAAGCCAAGGCGTGTGATAATTTGAAAGCCGCCTATCCTGATATAACATGGAAGGAGGGTAAACTTCTAAACAATGCCTCGAAGAAGGTACTTGAAGATTGGGTAAAGGCATATCAGTAGAATTCAAAACTTCAAAAACATATCAGGCATATTCATCTGAATAGATTAAATCAAAAACGGCAAAAAGCACTGGTTCTCAGATTTTATCTTGGAAATCAGTGCTTTATATTCTCAAGCGAATGTCCCGGATCCCGAATTACCAGTTTTAGAGCTTCCGTTAAGGTCAATCGTACCAATGCTTATGTGTCTGTTACTGCAATATCCTCTGATATAACTGAGTTTGCTTTTTGTCAAGATTCGATATCTTTATCTGAACCTTAGACGGACGTGATATATTGTCAGAAAAAGACGAAAGGAGTCTCGTGATTACCTGCTCAACATTGGTAAATCCTGAGTCCTCGATTACAGATACACACTCACCACTGACGAATGCCTCTCCGCGGATAAGATTATACTTTGACATCCTCTCAAAGGAATTATCGGAATCTTCACGATTGACTACTATATCCTCATTACTGAAGAAAATATAGTCTATGACTTTCTCATTCAATTCCCATGCAGGTGAGTAATCTATCTTTGTATATACTCTTGCCATCTTGTAGGTAGAGTGATTGAGAGCAAAGTCAACGTCACCAAGCGAAGCACCGCATCCGTTCTGTGCTATCGTTGCCCATGAATGCCGGAAGGAATACAGACTGGCATGGAAGTCTGGAGAGACTTTCTTACAGATTTGGCTGATACCTGCGTTCACATTGGCATTGAATGAGTCTGATGTGCTTAGGCGGTCTTGAAAGTCAAACAGCCAGGGAGATTCCATATCTTTGGACAAGTACTTCTCGAATGTGGGCTTTATAAATTGTGGCACCCTTATCTCAAAGTATGCATTATCTGAACGGGATTTACTTGTTTTTCTTCTGTTATAGTGGAAGATGCCATTGTGATACTGACTCTTCTTCGCAAAGAATAAATCAATGCTATTGATACCACACATGCAGAAACTTATCAGCGCAACATCCTGCCCAAGTTCCTGAAGAGGATGCGTAAATCTACTGAAGTCGGGAACAACGGCGAAGAACCTGCGAAGCATATTGGGGCTTATTGCTCTCTTGTTTGGTGTATCTTCCTTGGGGATTGTAATCTTGGGCCAAGGGTTTGTGATTAACTGAATACCTCTTTCTTCATCGTTGTATTCCAACATAGCAGCTTTGTGAATCTGTCTGATGTTGATTGGGTATTTGTTTTTAGACCTTGCCGTCTGGGAAAGAGAGTCTATCCATCGGGAAAGGAATGAGTAAGTCAACTGTGAGAACATGATTTCATCACCACCTGCAAATTTCTCCAAACTATAAAGTGCCCACTTGTAATCACGTGAAGTCCTTTCCTGGCCTCTAGCTTTCATCTTCTCTATATGCTTACGAGCGTACATTGAGAACGATATACCATCTTTCCCTTTCTGAATATAGTCCACAATTTCCTTAACCGTCCAGTCTTGTGTGTCAATCCTATTCAGAGTGTTGTAGTACTGATCAATCAATTTTGAGGTTTGTTGAATAACATAAGGATCTATAATATCCTTTTTGTTCCGACTCAGCCCCTTATCGTTAACCATCCATGATGTTCTCAGATAAGAGACTTTACGATTGTGGGCAAAACGTATGTACACGACATACATACCATCTTTCCTTTTTGATTTTACAGTAGCTTTTAATGTTGCCATATTAAGTTTATATTATATGATTACACGCAATAGTGCGCATTCATATAATATAATTCAGACTCTGGAAGACATTCTCTATTTAACAACAAATTTGGTATAATGCTACCTATTGACACATAGAAGAGAATTAGCAGTAAAGGTACATCTGGTACATATCAGCATTATAATTTTGGTTTCAAAAAATGTACTCAGATTTTTGGTAAACAGGCTAAATTTTTGGTAAACAAATTTGATGCAGAACTTCCTATTGGCACACAGAAAAGCATTTTACAATTTTTCAACTACCTATATATCAGTGGTTTACATATTTAAAAAGTGTTGACCAGAAAAACACGTTTTCTCAAGAGAAAGAAAAATGCAAGTGCTTGATAATAAAGCACTTGCATTTTTAAGTGTCTCAAAAATATGAAAATTATTCACATTCCAGAGCGCCCTGCGCGGCAGCGAGTCTTGCTATCGGTACTCTGAAGGGCGAGCAGCTGGCGTAGTTCATGCCAATCTTGGCGCAGAACTTCACGGAGCTGGGCTCACCACCATGCTCACCGCAGATACCGCAACGGAGGTCGGGACGAACCTCGCGTCCACTCTTGACAGCGTACTTGATGAGCTTGCCAACACCCTTCTGGTCGAGCACCTGGAACGGGTCAACTTTCAGGATCTTCTTGTCGAGGTAGACGGGCAGGAACGAAGCGATATCGTCGCGGCTGTAACCGAAGGTCATCTGCGTCAGGTCGTTGGTACCGAATGAGAAGTACTGAGCCTCCTCAGCAATGCGGTCGGCGGTCAGGGCGGCACGAGGAATCTCAATCATCGTACCGATCTCGAACTCAACCTCCATACCATACTCCTGGAACACTTCCTTAGCAGCGTACTGGATAACTTCCTTCTGCTGCTTCAGCTCGTGCATCGTACCAATCAGCGGAACCATGATCTCGGGCATCGGGTTCTTGCCTTCCTTCTTCAGCTCGCAGGCTGCACTCAGGATAGCCTTGGTCTGCATAGCGGTGATTTCGGGGAAGGTGATACCCAGACGGCAACCACGGTGGCCGAGCATCGGGTTGTTCTCAGCGAGAGAAGCTACGCGGCGCTGGATAGCCTCCAGAGAGACGCCCATCTCGTCGGCCATGGTCTGCTGACCAGCCAGATCGTGGGGAACGAACTCGTGGAGTGGGGGATCGAGCAGACGGATGTTGACGGGCAGGCCGTCCATAGCCTCGAGGATGCCCTTGAAGTCAGCCTTCTGGTAAGGCAGCAACTTAGCGAGAGCCTTCTCACGTCCGGCAACGCTGTCGCTCAGAATCATCTCACGCATAGCGATGATCTTCTTATCCTCGAAGAACATATGCTCAGTACGTGTCAGACCGATACCCTTGGCACCGAAGGCGCGAGCCACCTGTGCATCGTGTGGCGTGTCGGCATTGGTGCGCACCTGCAGCTTGGTGTACTTGTCGCAGAGGTCCATCAGCTCCTTGAAGTCGCCAGAGAGCTCAGCAGCCTTCGTGGGCACCTCGCCGGCATAAACCTGGCCAGTGGTACCGTTCAGAGAGATGTAGTCGCCCTCCTTATATACAACGCCGTCAATCTCGACAGTCTTGTCCTTATAGCTCACATTCAGCGAACCGACGCCCGAAACACAGCACTTACCCATACCACGGGCCACAACGGCAGCGTGAGAGGTCATACCGCCACGAGCGGTCAGGATACCCTCGGCAGCAGCCATACCGGCGAGGTCCTCAGGAGAGGTCTCGATGCGGACGAGCACCACCTTGTGGCCGTCCTCATGCCAAGCCTTGGCATCGTCGGCGTGGAACACAATCTGACCGCAGGCAGCACCCGGGCTGGCAGGCAGACCCTGAGCGATGACCTTGGCCTGTGTCAGGGCCTTCTTATCGAAAACGGGGTGCAGCAGCTCGTCGAGCTTCTGGGGCTCGCAGCGCATGATGGCGGTCTTCTCGTCGATCATGCCCTCGTGCAGCAGGTCGATGGCAATCTTCACCATGGCAGCACCTGTGCGCTTACCGTTACGGGTCTGCAGGAACCACAGCTTGCCCTCCTGGACGGTGAACTCCATATCCTGCATATCGTGATAATGGTGCTCCAGCTTGTCCTGGATGCCGTTCAGCTCGGCATAGATCTCAGGCATAGCCTCCTCCATCGAGGGATACTTGGCCACGCGCTCCTCCTCGCTGATGCCGGCGCGCTCAGCCCAGCGCTGAGAGCCGATCTTCGTAATCTGCTGCGGTGTGCGGATGCCGGCCACAACGTCCTCACCCTGTGCGTTGACAAGGTACTCACCGTTGAACAAGTTCTCACCGTTGGCAGCGTCGCGGCTGAAGCATACACCAGTAGCCGAGGTGTCGCCCATGTTACCGAACACCATAGCCATAACGCTAACAGCTGTACCCCACTCGTCGGGGATGCCTTCCATCTTACGGTAGAGGATGGCGCGCTCGTTCATCCAGCTGCGGAACACGGCGCAGATGGCGCCCCAGAGCTGCTCTATCGGGTCGTTGGGGAAGTCCTTGCCCGTGCGCTCCTTGATGGCAGCCTTGAACAGCTGAACCAGCTTCTTCAGCTCGTCGACGCTCAGGTCCTTATCTAATTTCACGCCACGCTCGGCCTTCACCTTCTCGATGATCTCCTCGAACGGGTCGATGTCGGTCTTATTGACGGGCTTCATCTCGAGCACCACGTCGCCATACATCTGCACGAAGCGGCGGTAGCTGTCATAAACGAAGTGGGGGTTGTTGGTCTTCTTCACCATGCCCTCGGCCACCTCGTCGTTCAGACCGAGGTTCAGGATGGTGTCCATCATGCCGGGCATAGAAGCGCGGGCACCCGAGCGTACCGATACCAGAAGGGGATTCTCCTTGTCGCCGAACTTCGAGTTCATCAGCACCTCAATGTGCTTCACGGCTGCCATCACGTCGTCGTTCAGCAGCTCCATGATCTTCTGCTGACCCACCTGATAGTACTCGTTGCAGCAGTCGGTGGTGATGGTGAAGCCCGGGGGAACGGGCACTCCGATGAGGTTCATCTCGGCCAGGTTAGCACCCTTGCCGCCAAGTTCCTCACGCATCTTTGCATTACCTTCGGCCTTACCGTTGCCGAAGAGGTAAACTCTCTTTTGACTCATACGTTTTAGTTTTGATGTTTATTACGTTAACAATATTGTTTTATGCACAATCTCGTTTTAATCGTGCAAAGATACAGCTTTTTTTGCACATTCCAAAAGAAAACGGGCAGAAATTTCTTTCCGCCCGCCGTTTTTAGGTTTTTTAAGCAAGCTCAGCTGAAACTTTTAATAATTACTTCACAAGTGCAAGTCGAAATCCGCTGCCGTCATAATTACTCTCTCCTTCAGACAGACCATCATTACGGCTGGAAACCCGACAGCATTTAGTAGTATGGTCCCATCTTCCGCCTCGTCTGACGTGAAATTCGCCTGATGAGGGACCTGTCGGGTTATTCTTTGGTGAAGAAGCATAGTATTCTTCATCATACCAATCATGACACCATTCCCACACATTACCGCTCATATCGTATAGTCCCAATTCATTGCAGTCTTTTTGACCAACGGGATGAGTTGTGCTTCCACCATACCAAGCCACGTCACCAACACTATTGCTGCCTGAATACGCATAGCCCTTACTCTTATTACCTCCGCGAGCGGCAAATTCCCATTCCGCCTCAGTCGGCAGGCGGAACACACCATTAGTCAGACCTAATGCATTTAACTTTGATATGAAAGTCTGACATTGATCCCAAGTGATGTTTTCTACAGGAAGGTCATCCCCCACGAAATTGCTTGGATTGTTATCCATGACAGCTTTCCAAAGCCGCTGCGTCACTTCGGTCTGACCTATGGCAAAGTCATTGACAGTCACTTCATGACGGGGACGCTCAACCTCAGATGCCTCTGAATCATCATCGTCGGCTCCCATCATATACGTACCACCTTGAACGGAAATCATATTGAATTTAACACCATAAACAGTGAAACTTCCATCTTCACCGGCAGATGATTCTGCCACCTCAAACTTTATATTGTCAAAATAGTAATTGTTTGCAGCACTAAACGTACTAAGGTCAAAAGCAACAGAACGCAATGGAGTTTCTTCAGGAGATTCCGATGAAGACACAATTCCCTCGACAGTATAGGTCTTCCAACCGGACGTACATTCTAATCCCCAAGAAGAATTATAAGTAATGTATTCTCCTGGTTCACAATGCATCTCCATATCAACTGATGCTTTCTTGTCGGCACGATAGTCGAAAGAGAAACGATATTTTGTACCTGCACTGACTGGTTTATTCATACGGAACCAGAACTGGTTATCATAGTTCTCCTCTTTTCTTGCCGTTGCTGCAACCTTAATGCCTCGACTACCATTCTTACCAACGCCATCTAAAATGGTTGCAGGGTATGGATCTTTTTCATATGTGCCCGTTCTTTCAAAGAAACAGCTAACATCACTGCCTTCCATATCACTATTACTGATAAGATTTTCCCAGCCGGAAGTATTTGGGTCAATGGAATTCTTAACAACTTCTATCTCTACCGTTGCCATTTCACCCGTTTCGGAGTCGTTAACGGTTACATTACATGTTCCTACTCCAACAGCAAATACCTTGATTGTGTTTGTAGTCTTGTCTACCGAGAAAGTTGCTACGCTTGCATCACTTGTTGCAACCAAGTACTGTGCACCGCTGCTGGACGTAATCACGACATCGCCGGTTTCACCCACCTTCAATTCCAAAGAAGAAACGGAGAGTTTCAGCAGGTCAACATTCTGCGTCACTGTTACCGTTATCGATACCTGCTGAAAGCTCTGTACGTCGGTCACCGTGACGGTTGTCGTGCCAACGCCAACAGCATTCACGTTGACGCATTTTCCCTTTTCACCAGTTTCCAGACTGACCCAGTCGGATATATCGGCCGTTGCTACTGATTCATCATCGCTTTTTACGGTATAGCTGCCACTACCCGAAATGATGTTGATGCCAGTTTTCTGACGTGCCTTAAGGTTCAGGGGATCTGTGCTCTCTAAAACCAAGTTGGGCACCGACTGCTGGCTTCTACTGATAACGGGTCGGACAGAGAGACCTATACAACGGTAATAGAACACCTCATATGATCCTGTGTTTCGGAATAATAAATTACATGCATAATTAGGATCCTCAGGATCTCTCGTTGAAGACCAATACCCCCCAAGAGAACCGACATTGGGACTGTTTCCTTGAATAATTCCAGATGCCGGTAAAAAGATACTATTTCCATTGGGGCCAACCAGCTCATATCCTTTTATCCCATTTGAAGTAACATATTTGAATTTAGTGTTGTTAACTAATTCTTGTTGCTGATCATATGTTGGCATACGCCAATCTCCTCCCCATTTAACATGAGCTATGTCATACTGGGTACCAGCAATATCCATCCCTAATTCCTTACAAGTATTAATAGAACCATCACAATATAAATAATCACTCCATTCGTACTTGTCCTTTTCTACTATTTCACCCCACGAATAGTAGCCGCCATATTCTTCTGGCTTGGTTGCCCCTACATTAAAGCTTGCCCACAACGTACCACTGGGAAGTCCGAGGTCAATAGCTTCAGCAGGAGTATCCGGCAGCGTGTTGTCAAGGACTGTCACTTCTCTCGTCTTCTTTTGCCCAGTATTAGTGTCGATTACGGTGATAGTGGCAGTACCAACACCCACACCGCTGACATCGACGTAGTTGTCCCTTAGCGTGGCTGTTGCCACTGACTCTTTGCTGCTTCCAACGGCATAGCTTCCGCTGCCTGATAATATCATGAACGTGAGACCTGCATTGACATTCATGGTAATAGGGTCGTAGGTCGACAACTTCAGGTTGTCATAGGTTGGCTGCAGGCCTCCGCTGCCACAGAAAACAGGACGGACCAAAAAGCCTCGGACGCGTGAATCAGTTCCACATTGGGTATGGCCTGCATCAACCGTCAATTTGTATGCAAGGTCGGGTTTTTCGGCTACTTGCGTAGACGACCAATAGTGGGCCCATCCCTCCTGAACGAAGTCGTCGGCACGGTATCCTGTATAAGGAAGGAAGATGGAATTGCCGTTTGTCAAACTTTTATAGACGCGCCCGCCTTCACCGTTCATGTATGTATGGTCATTGGTTGTATATTCCAGCAGTTCCCTAAATTCTTCGTATGTGGGCATGCGCCAGTTTTCGCCCCAATTAGCAGTGGCTGCATCGTCTTCAGGGTCAAGAATGGTCTTGTTGTCAACTATTCCCATTCCCAGCTCAGCAACCCAAGAAGCAGAACAGTACTTTGTAAAATTGTCCCACTTGTAGGAATCCCAGTCGAACAAGCGTCCGTCATTGGCATCTGAGCCGTAACCCACAATCTCTCCCCAGGCGAAATAGAGACCGCCTTTCTCTGGACTCGCAGCTCCCACATTTTTGTTAGCCCACAGGGTGCCGCTGGGCAAACCAAGATCGACAGCCGCGGCAGGCATGTCGACAGGAGTAGAGTCCGTGACGGTCACCGTGAAGCTGGCCGTCTGGCCTGTCTTATTATCAGTCACGGTGATGGTGGCCTTGCCTGCTGACAGAGCCTCAACAGAAACGAACTCACCAATAAGAGTGGGCGTTGCCACCTCGGGGTAGTCGCTATCAAGGGTGTAGTCATTGTTGCCTGACATAATCCTGACATTGGCTTTGTCACCTACTTCAAGGTCGATATTCCCGATAATGGCGATAGAGAGTCTGGCCCAGACGGTCACCTCTAACGGAGCTGTCTGACCTGTCTTCTTGTCGGTCACGATGATGGTTGACTCACCGGCCCCAATAGCCTCGATTGTCAGCTTCTCGCCTTCAAGCGTGACCTTTGTCACCTTTTCATTACCATTGAAAATGTCATATTCTCCGTTGCCCGTTATTTCTATAGTGGTACTTTTGCCTTCATCTATGCAGAACGAGCCGGCGGACAGCTTGAGGTCCACATACTGAATAGTGAAATTTATTGTGTTACCATAATTATAATGAAGTCCGTCGTAGGTGTAGGCACGATATGAATACTTCCTACCTCTTTTCAGGTTCTCTAATTTAGCAGAAAATTTGACTATATTATTACTAAATGATGCCGGTATTATTTCAGCTTTCACCTTTGCTGTATGTTCTACAGGGTCATAATATGATAATGTAAAACCAAGTCCTTCAATACCATTTAGATCGGCAAGAGTGACATCACCATTTATCGTTACCGCATTACTTTTGTTGTATTCTTTATTCGCAGCATCTTCGTTAATCTCTTCCGTATTAGGTCGGAAAAGGAATAATTGCTGCTTTTCTATATCATTCTGAGGATATAATAACAAATTCGCAACAATTTCTTTTTCGTTTTCAATTAGATGATCATGCCTTTCTTCTTCTGATAATTTATTGTAAGCTTGTTGAAGGGACGATCCATTTAACATATTATTGAAGAAATTAAAACCAGCATGTTGCCCTTCTTCATTTGTTTCATCATAGCCTAAATAAACACCTAATCCACGTGATATGAGTGCATCTGCAAACACAAACGAAGGGGCTCCTTCATCACCCATAAGAGACTGGCATGCAAGATTAAAGCATACTGAATTGGGGTTCGAAAAATAACCTGATGAAATATTTCGGATAAAGTGTTCTGTAATACTTGGATGTCCAACCCAATACCATACTCCATTCCGTTTCTCTTCAGTGAAGCCATATGGGATTTCCTTATCTGTAGCATCCTTATATTCTGATTTCTTACGCCATTGTTTAAATGCTTTTTTACATTCATCCCAATCATTATCTGATGGGGTTTCAGAATTATCTTTTGTAATTGGAATAAAAACTAAATCTTCAGATGTGGTCATTTTATGATACCCACCAGTACTATAAACATAAAACATTATGTTATGCCATGAAAGAGGTACATAACTACCATGTGTAATTAAAAATACTAAATCATAATCAAAAAAATTCAACTTATTAGGATCTGAAGAATTGCTTACAAAGAAATCAACAGTAGGTTCTTCAACATAGTCAACATCAATATTGCACGAAGAAAAAGTCTTTTTTAAGGGATTGAAATACGATGTCTTATGCCAGTTTCTATTTTCATCCTTATGTTGTTGATTTGCAATAACCGCTTTTAAACGAGATCCGTCTTGTTTTATAACATTTGCCAATTGTGGTTGTAATGCTCTTACATGAGTCGCAATGTCTTCTATGGATGTTGTATCCATTTTTGTGTCATGACTAAAATGGAAGGAATATGTTTCATCTTCTGCTATAGAGATATATAACTCATGCCCGTCACTCCATGCATCAGTTATACCTTCCGTTTTCTTTATTTGCTCTATCTTTGCCTCAACATCCTTTATTGATTCACAGCCAGAGATGGCTTCGAAAACTACTGGCATTGCCGATATGAAGTTCTGCTCAGCCTTTTCCTCATCTATCTTGGTAAATGTGATGCTATCGACATCTTCAAGGCTGTAGACGTATTTATCATATTTGGTCGTTACATGCTGGTAGTCATAGTCACCATGCTTGACACCCTCTTGGTCAAACTTAGAAGTGGTGATTTCTATCACGTTCTTCATGTAGAACTTGCGGAAATCGCCATTCTTGAAATACACGTTCATGAAGTCCTGTCCCATCATCGGAAGGGCAATGAGGGCCAGCGTGAGGGCCAATAGTGTTTTAAGCAGTCTCGTTTTCATCGCTTCGTGATTTTATAGGTTACATCATTGGCTTTCACAACGTAGACGCCGGCGGGGAGCTGAGAGACGGAGACGACGACCTCAGGCTGAGTGCCGCTGTCGATGGTGCGCAGCAGCTGACCTGCCACGTTGTAGAGGTAGATGGCGGTGCCGGGCTTCAGACCAGCGAGGGTGAGCGTCTCGCCGTCCTTCGAGAAGGCGGCGCGCAGGGTCTTTGCCTCGTCGATGCCATTGGCAGCCGACTCGTAGGTATAACGGCGCACCTTTTCCAAGGGCAGCGTCACGGTCGACTTCGCCGACGTGATTATCAGGTTTCCGTCACTGTAGGTTGTTCGCGGCTCGTCGGCCAGACTGATGGTCAGCACCTGGCCGTCGGCCTGCCAGACCTTTAGCACGCGGTCGTCGGCATGTACTGCCATTGAGGCGGTCAGGACCAACAGAAACACAAGTTGTTTGATGTAATACTTCATAGTTCTTCGGTTTTTTAATATGTTTTCAATTATTGGTATTCGAATGCGCTCCGGCTTCAATTCTGCAAAAATACAACAATTCTTGCAGACCACCAAAGAAAACAGATGTTTTTTTTCCACGCCAGCCTTTTTTCCTGAATTTCGTGTACTGGGACGACTGCTTCAAAGAAAACGGGAATTATATTTTGCCATTTGGAAATTTCTTCGTACCTTTGCACAAATTATCATTTGGAACAAGACATTTATATAATATGGTAAAGCACATTATTCTTTGGACTCTGAACCCCGAACTGACGGAGGAGGAGAAGCAGACCGTGAAGGCCGGCATCAAGGCCGGACTCGAGGGACTGGTGGGCAAGGTGCCCGGACTGATTGACGTGAAGGTAAACATCGACGGAAGGCTCAGTTCGTCGAACGCCGACGTGATGCTCGACTCTACCCTGGAGTCGGCGGAGGCGCTGCGCGGCTATGCCCAGCACCCCGAGCACGTGGCCGTGGCCAACACGAAGGTACGTCCCTACACCGTGCAGCGCAGCTGTCTTGACTTTGAGATCTGAGCTTTTTTGAACTATGGCAAGAAAGAAGAAGGAACTGCCGCTGCTCGAGAGCGTCAGGATTGAGGCTGTGGCCGCCGAGGGCAAGTGCCTGTTCCACTGGAACGACCTGGTGGTCTTTGTGCCCTGGTGCGTGCCGGGCGACGTCTGTGACGTCCAGATACGGCGCAAGAAGCATTCGTTTGCCGAGGGCGAGGTGGTGCGCTTCGTCGAGCAGAGCAAGGTTCGCGCCGTGCCCTTCTGCCAGCACTTCGGTGCCTGCGGAGGCTGTAAGTGGCAGAACCTGCCCTACGACGAGCAGCTCAAGTTCAAGCAGCAGCAGGTCTTCGACCAGCTGACGCGCATCGGCAAGGTCGAGCTGCCCGAATTTCGCCCCATCCTCGGCAGCGTCAGGACGCAGGAGTACCGCAACAAGCTCGACTTCGGCTGCGCCAACAAGCGCTGGCTGACGAAGGTGGAGATTGAAAGCCTCCCCTCGGAGGGAGCTAAGGACACGCCCGCCATCGGTTTCCACATCACGGGAGCGTTCGACAAGATTCTGCCCATCGAGAAGTGCTGGCTGATGGACGACGTCCAGAACCGCATTCGCAACGAGATTCGCGACTATGCCATCCGTAGCGGACTGTCGTTCTTCGACCTCAGGGCACAGGTTGGACTGCTGCGCGACGTCATCTTCCGCAACTCGAAGAGCGGCGAGCTGATGGTCATCATTCAGTTCCACTACGACGAGACAGGCGGCGAGCGTGAGGCTCAAGCGCTCCTGCAGCACATAGCCGATAAGTTCCCGGAAATCACGTCGTTACTCTACTTAGACAATCAGAAGTGCAACGATACCATCGGCGACCAGGAGATATTCACCTTCAAGGGCACCGACCACATCTTCGAGCTGATGGAGGACCTCCGCTTCAAGGTCGGCCCGAAGTCGTTCTACCAGACGAACACCGAGCAGGCCTACCACCTCTACAGCGTCGTGCGCGAACTGGCTGCCCTGACAGGCAGCGAACTGGTCTACGACCTCTACACCGGCACCGGCACCATCGCCAACTTCGTGGCACGGCAGGCACGCCAGGTCATCGGCATCGAGTACGTGCCCGAGGCCATCGAGGACGCAAAGGTCAACTCCGACATCAACGGCATCGGCAACACGCTGTTCTACGCCGGCGACATGAAGGACGTGCTCAGCGACGACTTCATCCTGGAGCACGGACGGCCCGACATCATCATCACCGACCCGCCGCGTGCCGGCATGCATCCCGACGTGGTGAAGACCATCCTCAGAGCCGCCCCGCAGCGCATCGTCTACGTGTCGTGCAACCCCGCCACCCAGGCCCGCGACCTGCACGACCTTGACGCAGACTACCGCGTGGTGGCCGTCCAGCCCGTCGACATGTTCCCGCACACCCCCCACGTCGAGAACGTAGTACTCCTGGTTCGACGCACGTAAAATACGTACCACCGAAAAGTGTAGCAAATGCCCCCATATTCATGAAAAAAGTATTCTTAGCATTCGTTCTGGCAGCATTCACCTTGAGTTGCCAACAGAAACAGACACAGGGACAGGCCACCGATGCCAACACTCAAGAACCAGTCGCTGACGTCGGCGACGAGCAGGCCGACGTTGCCCCCTTCAACATTAGTGACTATCTCGACGTGATGAGCGATAACCCGGAACTGCGCTACGGCATCGGCGACCTCGAACTCTCGGAGTATGCGCTCTACGACATCGATGGCGATGGTCAAGACGAGGTGTGGGTACGCGCTCCCGGCCAGAACTACCTCGCCATCTATGTCCTGAACGACAGTAAGCTGGAACTCGTGGCTTATGCCGACGGATGCACCGACCTCACCTACTACAAGAATGCCGTCGCCTATGATGCCTACTACTCGCCAGGCAGAGCGTGTAAGGGTGCGCAGGTAGTGAAGAACAGCAAGCTGGCCGACAGCTATTGGGAGGAGACAAACTGGGACATCTTTGACGACGAAGCCGAGGAAGTCACCGACGAGAGCTACTACATCAACGGCAAAGAATCCACCAAGGCCGACTGCGAGCACTTCACAGAACAGCTCGGCACCCCCACCAATGCGCCCGAGCCCGACTGGATGCCCATAAGATAGATCCGAACAAGCGCAAAAGCAATACGCATGTTCAGACCCCTCCTAACCTCCCCTGACTCAGGGGAGGAATTGTCCGCCGCGGATTCCCCTCCTGAGTTAGGAGGGGTTAGGGGTGGTCTGAAGAAGCGCAAAAGACACACGGCCGTTCAGACCCCTCCTAACCTCCCCTGACTCAGGGGATGAATACACCGCAGAAAAATTCCCCTCCTAAGGCAGGC
>JAEEGJ010020946.1_pt1 | contig 14140 bp, 7 predicted proteins | sample 8958761 | NCBI WGS metagenome assembly JAEEGJ01 (sample SAMN16246546, study PRJNA631951) | gut metagenome | biome: gut microbiome; feature: rumen; material: RS-attached | host: Bos | place: Iran: Karaj | collected 2018-10 | reverse complement strand
CAATGAGTTACGATTGTTATACAAAAAGATATGAATGGAAAAGCAACAGCTTGGAATAACAGATTAACGACCTCACACAAGAATACATGGAAGCTTATATAAAGCCAACGGATTCAAATGAAACCTTTTGATTAAAAAATGAACAGTTAAATTGTGAAGTAGATCAAATTATCTTAAATTATGTGACATAGATCACTGTTCTCGCTCGCGAGGGATAACATGTTGTTTTTACAGGTGTTTTTAAATAACAAAAATCATAAAAAACAGGCAAAAGATCCAAAAATGAAAATTATTGTGTTCTCGCTCGCAAAAGGGTGTCTGAAGCCTTGATATTACTAGGCGGAAAAGGTACCCTGTGAGAGTCCGGTATTATTGCCGGCTCAATTGATACATCCATTAAACTCTTGCGTAAACGCAATAGTTTATTGGGTGAGAGTCCGGTATTATTGCCGGCTCAATTGATACACTGATTACTTGGTGCCGAGAAGATCCTTGAGGATCTTGTGAGAGTCCGGTATTATTGCCGGCTCAATTGATACTTGTTAAATAAACACTATCGTCTATAAACCAAGAGGAGTGAAGTGAGAGTCCGGTATTATTGCCGGCTCAATTGATACGGTCTTAAAATTGCACTGCACCCTACTACTTTTCGGTGAGAGTCCGGTATTATTGCCGGCTCAATTGATACTACTTTCCCTTTATCCTCTATGATAGGGGAAGACAGAGTTGTGAGAGTCCGGTATTATTGCCGGCTCAATTGATACCTTACCGTCTTTACGAACGGTAACAAATTCGAGACCAGTGAGAGTCCGGTATTATTGCCGGCTCAATTGATACTAGATTATGCGATCCGCAACGTGCTAAGAACTTGCCAGTAGTGAGAGTCCGGTATTATTGCCGGCTCAATTGATACCCTCTCTGTCTTATACCTTATATTATAGTTCATATTTGTGAGAGTCCGGTATTATTGCCGGCTCAATTGATACACGGTTTCTTTTGCTTTAAGCTTGTCAAATTCTATTTGTGAGAGTCCGGTATTATTGCCGGCTCAATTGATACGACCGAAGCTGTTCGGGATTTTAAAATGCCCTTTGAGTGAGAGTCCGGTATTATTGCCGGCTCAATTGATACACGAAGTTAGATGTCTTCGCAGGCTTTTCTACCTTAGGGTGAGAGTCCGGTATTATTGCCGGCTCAATTGATACCAATCTCAACAGCGTCAGCTTCAGCAGCAGTTAATGTTGTGAGAGTCCGGTATTATTGCCGGCTCAATTGATACTATATAACAAGGTCACTTCGGCACCATTGTGGTGGACTTGTGAGAGTCCGGTATTATTGCCGGCTCAATTGATACGGGTCTTATAACTGCCAAATCTAGGCTTATTTCTCCGGAGGTGAGAGTCCGGTATTATTGCCGGCTCAATTGATACCAGTCCTCACCAGTTGAGGATTCGGTATCATCTTTTCTGCGTGAGAGTCCGGTATTATTGCCGGCTCAATTGATACTAAATATCTTAAGCAATATGTATGGTTCCCACTGTTAGATGGTGAGAGTCCGGTATTATTGCCGGCTCAATTGATACACACCTTAGCCCTCTTCGAGGGCAAAAAAAAAATTACAGGTGAGAGTCCGGTATTATTGCCGGCTCAATTGATACTATGGAATTTATGTTCAGCGGTGCAGATAACTTCAAGTGAGAGTCCGGTATTATTGCCGGCTCAATTGATACGAGAACCATCTCTTAACAGCAAACACCAAGTACACTGAGTGAGAGTCCGGTATTATTGCCGGCTCAATTGATACTTCAGACCAGCGGGACACGTCATTAAAGGTTGTCTCGTGAGAGTCCGGTATTATTGCCGGCTCAATTGATACCAAGAACTAAACGTATAACGGCATTTGAAGATATAGTGAGAGTCCGGTATTATTGCCGGCTCAATTGATACTGATATTGATGAATTGATTGATTACACTCAAAATTTTAACGTGAGAGTCCGGTATTATTGCCGGCTCAATTGATACTGTCAGAGGCAGCCAGAATTACAGGTCTGGATCCGATGACAAGTGAGAGTCCGGTATTATTGCCGGCTCAATTGATACTACCTGAATACTCTCATCGAGTTCAGTTTCGCCGTCGTGAGAGTCCGGTATTATTGCCGGCTCAATTGAAACCATGATCGCCATTTCTAGCAAATAAACTGATCCTGAAAAACGGATAGTGAGTCTGACATGTTGAACAGGTGTGATAGCTTCCTACAAACGGTATTTTTCCGGTCTTTGTGTGTCCGCATACGGGACACCTTTCCCTTTCAACCATTATTTCTGTACGCCTTACAGGCCTCATTTCACGCACGACTGTCTTGGAGTCTTCATCGTATCTGTCAATAATCCAGTGCCTCACCAGTGGTATATGGACCAGGCGTACCGTCGTTGTTCATGTCTGTGCATCTCCTCATGACAGTGCGGACACTCTCCGGGAAACATATCCATCTGCGGCACTGATCCGCTAATTGTGAGGTAGTTATACCCTCTCCTGCTTTCGAAAAAATTCCAACTTTGCTGACGTTCTGACTGAACAAATCCAGGAAATTCTGAAGATATTCTGATACAATTCTGCATGGTATTTTTCCTTATTTTGTTGTTCTAATTTCATATTTTGTAAGGATAAACTATCTCTTTATATATCCTCACAGTTCTTAATTTAGGAGCTGTCTAAGATTTAACCATTCAATTAAAATTTATAGAGAACCTTTTTAACATCCGTGAAATTGGTAAATTATTCGTTTTTTTTAAATGTGTATGAAATCTATAACATTGTTGGGTCTCTGAAAAATTGTCATCCGGCTTTTTGGCTGATAAGAAAATCTGTCCTTTAAACAAAATGTCCTGTGTTTTTTACAAGGCTTGGGAGGCTGTCAGACTAACAATTGAAAATGAAAAGCGGATGAAAACTCACAGGTTCAGACAGGAAAAAAAACTGATTTAAAGGAAAGTTTTGAAATGCGGAAGGTAATTGATGCAGGATTATGACACAGATAAAAAGATAATTGTTTATGAAGATGATCATCTAACTCTTGTATATGATGACGGCTGCCCGTATCTTATTATCAGAGGTGCAAAGTATGATCTGACATCCAGTCCCTATGAGCCATGCCTTTATATCGGAAATGGTGACAGGCTCATTGCTGTACATAATTCCTTCGATCCTGTTTTTGCAGTATCGAAATTTGCAAGGGGTGAGATTGTTGATGCTGTTACCGGAAAAAAATACGGTGCAGAGGATTTCTGCAGAATGCTGGAGTTTGTGATTACTGCTCTCGGCTTTGATACTGATATTTCATATGCTGAGGGTGCAGTAGCGGTCAGAAGGATGATAGAGATCGGAGCAACATCTCCGGAAAATGCTGTTTTACTAAATGAACTGGGGGTGAGAGTTATCAGCGACAGATTCAGTCACTCTAAAAAACTCAGACACAGGGTAATGTATACTGATGACGGCAGAGCCTATGTACGAATTAGAGAATGATGAGTTTTATAAATTCATTGAAAATTATAAGCACAATGTGATTGACTTCTGTATCCTGAAGGATAATGAACCATACAGCGGTGAAAATTCCCACAGGAAAGCACTGTCCTTTGCCATCCGCAAATTTTCTGAATCAGATGATGAATCAAGCTTCGGTTATGACATTGACCTTGCTGCTTCTGTTTCAATAAGTCCTGCTGAACTGCTTGCTCTGCCTGTGCCGTTATCAGAAAAGGTTTTGAGAAGATCTAACGGAACAGTTAAAAAAATCTACAATATCCGGACTGACGGCGGCGAGATCCCGTACTGGCAGGCCTTTATGTTCTCTCCATACGGGATAAATGAGACGGAGGATTTTATAAAGGTAAATTCAAAATTGTTTAATGCGGGATCAGATCATCTTGAAGTGCTTAAATGGTCAACCGACTGGGCTGAGTATTTTGATGACGGGCGCGAATGGTGGGGAAATCTCTGCGTGACTGTGTATGACAGACTTCTTGATCGCTATGTTGTGATTATGGCATCAGCGACTGATTAAAATCTGTAAGGTCTTTTTTTGAATTTATCAAAAGCTTTAGGTTCATGCGCAGAAATGCAGGTTCATAATTAGCTGTTTTTAAGAGCTTCCTTCAGAAAACGTTCATTAACCTGAAGAAATTATGTGCCTGGCTTTCTCATTTGCCAAAGGCAGGGGATTTCTGCCAGTTCCAGCAGCAAGTGCTGGCTCCTGCTTGATCTCTGGTGAGATCACTTCACTGGCACTACGGCTGTGCCCCGGCCTGATTTGTCGTCATTGAGAAAGCCGAAGCCTGTCTCTGCTGGCAGGGAAGATTATACCTAATTTTATGCCTTATATCCGCACCTTAAAGGACGTGGTTTACGGCACAACCGGATAAACAATTATCATGATTCAATCCCGGATTTTTCAGCATCGGACCGGGCATTTCTGCTTTTTGAAATCTTTGCATTATGCAAAACTGGCATCTGATTCATACACGACTGTGAATATAATCGCAGCTTTTAAATTGCCAGCTTTTTATTATCAGTATGTGCCGCTGTTTGATTTAGAAGCAAATTACATCAGTAATATCAGGTTGTTTTTTGTACAGTTTATATGCTTCAGATGCATAATTATGCAAACAAATATATACCTGAAATTTTTGGTTCTGTATATTTTTTGATTGATAATTATTAATGTACAGTCATAATCTGCAAACATATGCGGTTCAAGAAAAAAAATTTTTTTTAAATCCATTTTTTCTTCAGTCAATAAAAATATTATCGTAATAATCTGCTGTCAATACAGAATTTATATATGTTTTGCCTCATTTTACCCCGATATATCTCTCCAGACTGCTGCGACAGAGAGTTTGCATTCAGAATTTCTGATTAAAATTTATTCATGTGATAAGCTTAACAAATTGTGTATTTATTTTTATCGTATTAGTGCATTCCCGAGTAAAATTTATACAACCATTATGCGGGTGCTGAAGTTTTGTGCTTTATTATTAAAAATTACATACCCGCTGGTTATTACAAAATAATTAAGACTATCAAATTTCATCTTGGAGAATTCTTTATGCAATTTGCAAAAAATGCTTTCAGATTGTCAGTTCTTGCCGGACTTTGCGCTCTCTGCTGCGGTGCTCAGGCTACTTTGAATAACGGTGAAATGATTATCGTTCATCCGTTCCAGTGGACCTACGACAACATCGCCAAGGAGTGTAAAGAAGTGCTCGGTCCTAAGGGATATGACGGTGTTCAGATTTCCCAGCCTGCTGAGCATATCAACAGAAGTGATGTCTGGTGGGCAGTTTATCAGCCAGTTAACTTCTGGAATTACACAACCATGACCGGTAACGAAGCCCAGCTTCGCAATATGATCAAGGAGTGTAATGAGGCAGGCGTTAAAGTTTTTGCTGATGCTGTGTTCAATCAGAGAGCATCTGGTTGGGGTACCGGTATAGGCGGATCTCAGTACAGCAACCGCAGTTTCCCTGACTTAGGCTATGATGATTTCCATGACGCTCATTGTCAAAGCATCAATTACGGCAATGCGTGGGAGATTAGAAACTGTGATCTTTCTGGTATGCCTGATCTTAAGACAGAAAGCGATTCAACCAGAACTAAAATTGCAAACTATCTGAAAAATCTCATGAGCATGGGTGTATACGGTTTCCGTATCGATGCCGCAAAGCACATGCAGCCTGAAGATATCGAGGCTATTCTGGCCAAGGCCGGTAATCCTCCTGCATACATGGAGGTAATCGGTGCAGACGGTCAGCCTGTACAGCCTAACCAGTACGCAGGTATTCCAAACTCTGTTGTAACTGAGTTCAAGTACTGCGAAGTAATGCAGGGCAACATCTATAATCCTCAGTATCTTATCAATATGGATGATACCTGGACAAATCTTCCGGGCTATGCAAGTGAGGTGTTTGTTGCAAACCACGACAACGAAAGAAACTCTGCAGGAACCAGCTATCTGAATTTACAGAGCAACGGATGGGCATTCCAGCTGGCTCAGTCCTTCATGGTTGCATATCCTTACGGTACAGTACGTCAGATTTACTCAGGCTATCAGTGGTCTGATCACGATCAGGGCGGTCCTCTCTGGGCTGAACGCTGCCAGGGCGGATGGCACTGCGAGCATCGTGACTCAATTGTAAATAATGCTGTAGGCTTTGCACGTGCAACCCGTGGCGAGTCAGTTTCATCAAAGGGTGCTGAAGGCAAGTTAATATGGTTCAACCGCGGCAAGAAGGGTTTCTATGCTCTGAATGCAGGTGACAATGATATTACCAAAACCTTCCCTGTAACCGTACCTGACGGACAGTACTGTGAAATTCTGCAGCAGGATGACAAGTGCGGCGGTCAGCAGGTTACTGTTTCCGGCGGAAAGGCAACAATTACAGTCAAGGCTCACAAGGCAGCTGCAATCTGTGTTGATCCGGGCAGAAACGGATTCTGCGGCGGCGATGCTATTGATCCGTGCGACAAGGATCCAAACGGTAAGCAGTGCGTCTGCAAGAGCAATCCTGGTGCTGCAATGTGCGTAGGTGATCGTTACTATGCAGGTTCAAGCAACAACTGGAAGTTCACCAAGATGACATATAATGAGGGTGCCAAGGTTTGGACTCTTGATCTTGATCTTACAGGAAAGGGTGATGCAAACGGTCCTCAGCGCTTCAAGATTACTGATCAGGCATCATGGACCGGTACCGTATGGGGTACAAAGGGAGGCAATACTCTCTGCTCCGATCAGGTATCCTGCACAGATGTTGATATCGACGGTAAGTCAGGAAGGTTTACTCTGACTGTTGACAGCAATAATGTCTACAATCTTTCCGGTGAGAGCGTATTTATTGCATCCTTCGGTTCGCAGGTAGACGGACTTTCTGTAAGATTCAACAATACTACAAACGGTTCCGGTGTATCCTACCAGTGGGATTTTGGTGACGGCAGCGGCTCTAACGAGGCTAACCCTACCCATGTTTATGACAGAACAGGTACCTACAATGTAACATTGAAGGCAACAAAGGGTGACAAGACTGTTACTGCCAACGGCAGTGTATATGTAAGCGGCGAGTGCCAGCCTAAACTTTCAGCCCTCTACTATGCCGGTTCAAGCAACAGCTGGAAGCATCAGCCGTTCACTTTCAATTCTGACAGCTGCCAGTGGGAGATTTCTGTAAATCTTACAGGAAGTTCCGACAAGGGCGGTGCACAGCGCTTCAAGGTTACCGATCAGCCTAACTGGAATGGCAAGGTATGGGGTAAGGGTACAGGTAATACTCTCTGCTCCAACCAGGCAACCTGCGGTGACGTAGCTCTGAGCGAGGTCGGTCAGTATGTGATTGCTGTTAAGGATTCTGATATGAGCTACAAGCTTGTTGCCGAGTCTACAGAGAATCACGCTCCTGTAGCCGCATTCAATGCTGTTACCGACGGACTGACTGTTACCCTTACAAGCAACTCTTCAGATGCTGACGGTGACAATCTTGAGCTTACCTGGAATCTCGGTGACGGAACTACCGCAACCGGTTCAGCTGTAACTCACACCTACGGTTCTGACGGTGAGTATACTGTAAGTCTGGTTGCAAATGACGGCAAGACTGATTCTGCAGCTGCTTCCAAGAAGGTAAAGGTCAGCTATGATGTTATTCATGCAAATCATGATGCTTTGTACTTTGCAGGTACCGCTAACAAGTGGACTCATGATGCAATGACCTTCGATCCAACAACCGGAAACTGGTCTATCGATCTTGTTCTCTCCGGTGAGGGTGACGGCAACGGACCACAGCGCTTCAAGATCACTGATAAGAAGGGCTGGACCGGTAATGTCTGGGGTGATGCAGGCAACAATACTCTCTGCAACAATCAGGCGTCCTGCGGTGATATCCAGATTGACGAGGTTGGCAATTATACCCTCTACGTCAACGATACCGATATGACCTGGACTCTTGAAAGTCAGGGCGGTTTTGCAGCAACTCACAGTGCCATGTACTATGCCGGAACAACAAACGGCTGGACTCATGAGCCAATGACTTTTGACAGCGAAACTGGCAACTGGTACATCGACCTCTATCTGACCGGTGACGGTGACTCAAACGGTGCTCAGCGCTTCAAGATAACTGATTCAGACGGTTGGAAGGGAACTGTTTGGGGCCAGGGTTCCGGCAATTCACTTTGCTCAAACCAGGCTTCCTGCCCAGATGTCAAGATAAGTAAGCAGGGTAACTACAGATTGTCTGTAAATGACAAGAAGTTAACCTGGACATTGACTGCGAATTAATAGTATTTAACTCCAAGTAAGTTTTGTTTGACCCTAGATTCGCTCTAGGGTTTTTTGTTTTTTGGATCTCTGTGAATGACGTGAATTAGCTGTATAATCATTGATGTATAAGGCTTGTACAGTCAGATCAGAATTCAAGACGGAGTTTTTTATGAATGAGTGGGAAAAAAGCAAGGCGGGATATCTTTACAATCCCAACGATCCTCAAATATCTTCCATGCGTCTGAAATGTATGGATTTGTGCTATGAACTTAATCAGTGCCGTCCTTCAGAGCAGGAGAAAATACTAGGGTATCTTCAAAAGATTATCGGCTCTATTGCCGGATCCTGCGAAGTGACTCTTCCTTTTCGTTGTGATTACGGTTTCAATATAGAATTCGGCAAAAATTTTTATTCGAATACAAATCTTGTGATCCTGGATGCCGCTCCTGTTGTTTTCGGCGACAATGTGCTTATCGGTCCTAACTGTGTATTTACCACTGCAACACATCCTCTTGACAGGATTCAAAGGAACAGAGGTCTTGAGATTGCCAAGAGTATAACTGTAGGTCACAGCGTTTGGTTCGGTGCCAATGTTACTGTACTGCCCGGAGTTTCAATCGGCAGCAATGTTATTATCGGGGCGGGAAGCGTGGTCACAAAATCAATACCCGACGGAGTTATAGCATTTGGCACTCCATGCAGGGTTGTCCGGACAATTACCGAGGCTGATAAAGCCAGATACTCGGAGCCTGGTAGCTCCGGCGTATGCTGAAATTATGTGAAAACTGTTCTTAACGCTGTTTTCTTCTCAGTTTGAAAGCATCAGGACTATACTTCTTGCTTTAACAGTATATGTGCCGTCGATTTCCGGTTTGTTCGGGGAGTACAGCGTCACGTCCTGCGGAGGCTGGAGACTTGTGTCAATGCATCTGACCCATTTTGAATTTTTTGAATTTGGAATCTCCGGCAGTGTTACATTTAAATCCTCCCAGTAGTTATTAATGTAGATGTATACATACGTTTTGAGAAGGATAGCGTAGTACATCATGCCTACCGAGTGGGAAGTCGGTGAGAGATCAGGAAGATGCGGTTTTACACCATGGAGTGTATGCTGGCTTGCTCTTAACTTTTCATGAAGAGTCACTATGTCTGATTCATCATTCGGATCTCCGAATTCAGTCTTTGCACGTATGAGCAGAGACGTGAATCTGAGCATATTTTTCTGCATCTTGTTGAGCTTCCAGTTCATGTAGGAGATTTCATTATCCTGGCAGTATGCATTGTTGTTGCCGCGCTGGGTCCTGAGAATTTCATCACCCATGAGAATCATTGATGTTCCGATTGAAAAAATGTTCATGAACATCATGTTTTTTGCCTGTCTCAGTCTGATTTCATTGATTTCAACACTGTCAGTTTCTCCTTCAACTCCGTTGTTGAAACTGAAGTTGTAGTCAGCACCGTCGATGTTGTTTTCGCCGTTTTCCAGATTATGTTTTTTGTTGTAGCTTACAAGATCCCATAATGTGAATCCGTCATGGCACGTAACGAAATTAAGACTTTTATAAGGATCAGTATCATTCGATTTGTAGATATCAGGACTTCCGTTCATGCGATCTACAAGAATTTTGACAGTATCGTTATCCCCACGGATGAATCTCCTTACCACATCTCTGAACTGTCCGTTCCATTCTCTCCATCTTCTGCCGGGAAGACTGCCGACCTGGTAGAGTCCCGCCGCATCCCAGGCTTCGGCTATAATTTTAGTATTTGCAAGTCTGCAGTCATTATCAATCTGAAGCAGTGTAGGAGCATCGGAGATTGGTTCTCCCTTGGTGTTGCGTGAAAGAATTGATGCCAGATCAAATCTGAATCCGTCCACATGCATTTTTTCAGTCCAGAATCTGAGACTGTCGGTGATCATTTTTTTTACTACGGGACTTGACGCATTTATGGTGTTGCCGCAGCCGGTGAAATTGATGAAATCTCCTTCCTTGTCGACAAGATAATACTCGCTCTGATCAAAACCTTTGAAATTAAATACCGGTCCCTTTTCATCACCTTCCGAAGTGTGATTGTATACAACATCAAGATATACTTCGATACCGGCCCGGTGCAGTGCTTTAACCATGTCTCTGAACTCGTTTGAAGGGCCGTGCAGAGACTGATCTGAACTGTAGAAGGAATGTGGAGAAAAGAATGATATAGGATCATATCCCCAGTAGTTTGCCTTTCCGCTTCCGTTAACTGACGGATCAAACTGAAAGATCGGAAGCAGCTCTACCGCTGTTACTCCTATTTCCTGCAGATGCGGAATTTTTTCAATGAGTCCGGCGTAGGTACCTCTTTTACATGGAGTTACGTTTGAAGACGGATGTGCTGTAAAACCTTTGACATGCATTTCATAGATTACAGTTTTTCTGAAACTGTGTCTCGGATATGTATCTCCCTCCCAGTCATATTCTGACAGATCCAGAACAACTGATTTAGGACTTGAGTATATGTTGCTTCCCGGTTTGCAGTTGTCACTTCTTGAGTAGTTTTCAGGAAATATTATGCGATAGCAGTACGGATCCAGGAGAACCTTGGTCGGATCCCAGCATTTGTTGACTTTTGTATTGATTACTTCAGTAATTCTCCAGCCGTACAGCTGTCCGTCCCCGATTCCCTTGACGAAAATATGAAAGTAGTACCCCGACTTGTTTTTATGATCAAGTTTGATTACATCTGGCGACAGATCCTTGGGATCTTTGAAAAGGAGAAGTTCAATTTTTTTTGCATTTTTGCAGTAGATGGCAAAATTGACTCCGCCGTTTTCTATGGTCGGACCTAAAAAGCGGCAGTGACCAAGTGATGTTTCGTATTTATCAGACATGGATAACCTCTTTTATCATGAAAAGTGCGGGATAATGCGCACGGTACTCCGTTTCATAATAGATTTTCTGTGATTTTTCTGTGTTAGTAAAAAGATAAAAAGTGAGGATTTAACGGATATCACAGTTGTCTTTTTAATTATTTGACAAATCTCGAATATATTTAAAGCTGCAGTGTATTGAGATTCATCACTGGGATCTGAGTGTTTGCTGATGTTCAACAACTGATGAGAACTGATTTTGGTCAAATTTAACTTCAGTCACATGGATGGATCACGGCGATGGCAGGTTTAAATCGTAGCATGATAGAATTGAATCGTCTGATTCGGCATGGAGGCGGTTTTATGAGTTTTAATATTGCACGTAACGGTAAAAAGAGAGTAGTGATAATCGGAGGCGGTTTTGGAGGTCTGACACTTGCCCACAATTTGAAGCATTCAAATTTTCAGGTGGTTCTTATAGATCGCAACAATTACAACCAGTTTCCTCCGTTGATTTATCAGATAGCTACGGCAGGTCTTAACCCGAGCTCCATTGCTTTTCCTTTTCGGAAACTGTTTGAGGACAGAGAGGATTATTATTTCCGCATGACTGAGCTTCGGGCGGTGTATGCTGCAGAAAACTACATTCAGACGTCTATCGGAAAGATAGATTATGACTATCTGGTGCTGGCAAACGGATCAACGACTAATTTTTATGGAAATGATCAGATTAAGGCTGTAGCGGCACCGATGAAAACGGTTTCAGAGGCAATGGCTTTAAGAAATGCTCTGCTTATAAATTTTGAAAGATCTGTAACATGTGCGACAGAGAATGAAAGACAGGAGCTTCTTAATGTAGTAATTGTTGGAGGCGGACCGTCAGGTGTTGAAATAGCAGGAGCTCTTGCCGAAATGAAGAAGTATATTCTTCCTAAGGATTATCCTGACATGGATACCTCAAAAATGAATATTTTTCTTGTGGAGGGTTCCGGCAGGCTCCTTGCGGGAATGTCAGAGAAAGCATCGGCGAAGGCTCTGAGTTTTCTTAAAAAAATGAACGTTTCGGTTAAACTCAACACTCTTGTTAAAACCTATGAGAATAACAGTGTTGTTATGAGTGACGGTACGCGTATTCCTACAAGAAATCTTATCTGGGTAGGCGGCGTTACCGGCAATAAAATCCACGGACTCGGCGAGGAGTGCATCGGGCGTGGACGGCGCGTTATTGTTGATGAGTACAACAAGGTCAAGGGAAGCTTCAATATATATGCAATAGGTGATGTTGCATTGATGAACGGAGGGGATTCGGACTATCCTAACGGACATCCGCAGATGGCACAGCCTGCAATTCAGCAGGGCGCTCTTCTTGCAAAGAATCTGAAGGCGCTTGAGGCGGAATGTCCGCTGACACCGTTCAAATACAAGGATTTAGGATCTATGGCCACCATAGGTAAGAATAAGGCGGTGGCTGATATCGGCAGATTCCATTTTGCAGGCTTTTTTGCCTGGTTCCTCTGGATGGGTGTTCATCTTGTTTCAATTCTCGGAGTCAGAAACAAATTTTTTGTTTTTCTTGACTGGGTATGGAATTATTTCACATATGACCGGTCTAACCGAATGATCCTTAAGTCTGCACAGAGCAGGGCAATGCGGGATATGGAGCAGAGAATGCGGGATCAGCACTGGGGAGATATAAAGCCGGATGAAAGAGGAAAATAGCTACAGACAGTATTGGATGCAGTTTGCTTTTTTATCCGATACTGTTTTTTGAGGCGGGTGCCTGTATAAAAAAACAAAGGAGTTGCAGTCCTTGCAACTCCTTGCGAAAAAATTATTTTATCCCCCGACCATACTGGTCTTTCCCTTCCTGAGAATTGACATCCATGTCAAAATTGCTTCCTGCAACTACTACTTATTGTATTACAGTTTTTTATATATGCAATGGTGGATAAGTTGGGCAAATTATGTTTATTGGAAAAATAATTAAATAAATTTCTTTATAAATCAATATGTTATAAATTTATTGGTGCTTTGTTCCTACAAAAAATAGCATAGTAATCCTACATATGTATGGTAAATATCCTACAGGAAGCCGGGGTTCATTCTTAAACGATTCCTGAGCGTAAAGCTGTCTGCTATTGTGTTCCTGATTATTAACTGTTCTTACGAGGATTCGAAGTCAGACTGACTTCTCCTGATTGAATAATGCCGGTTTAAAAAGGGCTGAAGGCTGATTACAGTTGAATAAAAAAGCAGAAACCCGTGTTTCTGCTTTTGTGTTCTATCAGGCAAACTGAATTACCGATGATGTGAACTGTGGTGCGAATTATGATTCGAGTTGTGATTCGAATTGTGATTTGAATTATGATGCGAATCATGATGTGAATTATGATGCGAATCATGGTGTGAATTATGATGCGAATCATGGTGTGGATCATGATGAGGATCATGATGCGGAGGAGGTGGCGGTTCGTGATGGTGATGGTGGTGATCGTCATAATCATAGTCATCAACTACGACGCATCCTGACAGTGTCATAGCTGTTCCGAAAAGAACAGTAAGTAATAGATGAGACAGTTTCATCCTAACTCCTTGTTTAATTTTATGATATTGGCTCATGTGTTTTCTGCACATATGTTTCATGCAGCAGCATAATAAACTGATGCATATGCAATTTAGGTATTCAAGTCCGGGCTCCTAAACCTTTCTGATTATAACCCTTGAATCTGTTAAACAAAAGTACGGCATCTTTTCAGTTTTTGTAAAAATGTCCAATAACAGATTCAATTTGTATGGATACAGCATGTATGAGAAATCTGTACCGGTTAAATTAAGTGTTATGCAGGAAACTGTCCAGCTCGTCTATCTGCTCCTTCAGCTGATTTGAAAGCACAGGGAATCGTCTGAAACTTTTCGGATCGGCACTGTCTGATTCAATATGGAATCCCACAGCAAATCTTTCGCGTTTCCACTGGTTGCGGCAGT
>JAEEGJ010020943.1_pt1 | contig 14140 bp, 15 predicted proteins | sample 8958761 | NCBI WGS metagenome assembly JAEEGJ01 (sample SAMN16246546, study PRJNA631951) | gut metagenome | biome: gut microbiome; feature: rumen; material: RS-attached | host: Bos | place: Iran: Karaj | collected 2018-10 | reverse complement strand
CTCTGGAAACCCGGCTCAACCTATTCTCCGTCGCCTTGAACGGAACGCATTCCACCAACATTTCCCATACCACCAACAACGCCCAGACATCCGACACCTTCACCTGTGGACTGAGCGCCACCTCCAAGGATATCTTGGGTTCCCTGGGCGACATCTCCCTCGGCTTCCTTTATCATTTCTAGTATTCCCGGGATTCAACGGATAATCCCGTGGAAACAACTCTTGTCGTCAAAAGAATAAAAACAGTGTATCTCTTATTGTTTGTCGGCGGTTAAATTCCCCGGCGGTTTTGGAGATACGATACTGTTTTTTCATCTGTACCCCGCCTTAGCACATCGACGGCCTACCTTTACCGCCGATATGACAACCTACTACTGCCCGAACATGGAAGAAGCGCTCCGCCGTGCAAAGAAAGCGGGGCGAGAGGCAGGTTGTTACTTCGGCGGTATAACCCTTAGGAGCGGTCGTCGGGGATTTGCGGTGTATCGGGATGGGAAGGTGATAGCGCAATTTACGGCGATGGGACGGCAGGAGTAAAATAGGAGAAAAAAAAAGAAAAGCCCCTCCACCCCAATCCATTCACGGGCGGAAACTATAACGTCTAATTCTTCCGGCTCATAGATTCAGCGCGCACAACACATTCCCGAAACGAGTGGAGATTGACTACCCGACTATCCGCGCTGTATTTTTGAGCCGATGACTGTTCTCAAGTATGCAGGTGTTTGATTGGAGTAGAGACGGCGGCTAAGATTCGGTTTGACGACTTTCAGACCATTTCGAGGTCTTACATCTCCCCGATTGTTTCGGAAATGTTTCGGAGATATGCGTCAACAAAAAACGCAATTGTTTGATTATAAACCAAATAATACAATCAAATAGTAGTTCCGCTCTGGGCACCCTTCCACCCCCCGCCGCTTCGCGGCTGCCTGGAGGAAGACCCCAGACCCCCTCCCATCGAATATCGTCTGGCCGTAGCATCGTCTGAAAGTTGCTGGCGATTTCCTTTTATCGACCGTTGTGCCAGCGTTCTCGTGGGGGATTGGCACACGGTTTCCTTTAGTATGTTGACAATGAACAACTTACAATGACCCGGGTTCCCATCCTCATTCGTATACATGGGGTTGGGAACCCAATCAAATTCAACAAGCTAACAATCAAATACTTACGAGGCCCGTGGTTCCAAACCTCCTGGAATGCGGGACGGCGTGGATAAAACGATAGGTTCCCAACCCATGTTAACCTATACTTGTACGGTCTAGATCAGGGGCCGGCCCCTCAGGTATATCGGGCAAGGTCTGTAACTGTTTTGGGCAAGGTCTGTAACTGTTTTGGGCAAGGTCTGTTTTTATCGTACAGACCTTGCCCATTCATTATCGCTCCCACATTACTGAGCGCCCGATCCGGTGGGCAAGGCCTGCGCCTTGAAATCAGACCTTGCCCAAAAGTGCCGACCACCTTGCCCAAAAGCATCACAGACCATGCCCTGAAACACCCAAGACGCCTGGCGTCCTTTTTTGTCTTTCTACAATAATTGGTTATTTCGGGAAGGGGAAGTGATTGAGCAGTATTCTGTTATTGTAAACACATTTGGCATGATGGAAATAAATGTATATCTCGACGATGCAAGATTAGGCAGTTATCAGGATTGTATAAAAAAATTCTATATTTGTTTCATAAGTAGTTAACGCCATGAAACCGGTCTTGATATTTGTCGCATGCATCTTGACTGCCGTTTCCATGTCGGCCCAGGTCAAGCTCCCGTTTTATGACAGGGGGTATGCCGGGAATGTCGAGTTGGGATGCCTGGTCAAATCGTATCCCTATGCCACCCTGTCCACCACACATGGCTATAGTTTCGGAAAAGGTTGGTTCGTGGGACTCGGAGGAGCCTTCGAGTCGGGTTTGTATGCCAGGGATTTCGAGAATCTCGACGCCGAAAAATTCCCGTATGAAGGAGACATGATGGTGAAGCTTTTCCTGGATGTCCGGAAGACATTCCTCATGAAGTCCATGGGAGTTTTCGTCGATCTCAAGCTGGGAAGTCCATGTAATCTGGCCGAGAAAATCCACAATAAATATGAGTGGGGAATCTTTCTCCGGCCGGCCGTCGGCGTCGTTATCGGCCGCCACTTCGCCTTGTCTGCCGGACTGGACTGGAGCCGTTTGAACTATTACGAAGGAAAGAACTCCGGTTGTATACCTTATTGGCCGAAAGAGATTACCCTCCCGTATATCAGCTTCGCCTATCAGTTCTGATTTGCCTTATGAAACGAGTCCTCTTTCTTGCCGCCCTGGCCGTCATGGTGATGGCATGTGATAAATATACAAGTGACAAGCACGAATCGAGCGGTGTCTATCTGAACGGGAGATGTGTCGTTCCCATTGGTTCGACTTTCATGGGAGGTGCTATTGCGGAGCCCAGTAAAGGTTCTTCCCATCGATGCCATATGTACGAGGATGGTTATGAAACGGGTCCACGGTGGGATCTGGCGACTTCTGTGGTGACCATTCTCGGATTTCGCCACACCGGTATTACGTATTCAAAGCCGGGTCAGTTCATCGATACGATCGTTATCGACGGAAGTGTTTTGAAGCTGGATGCTCCCTTGTTGATTCCCCTCGAACAAGGAGAGTATCAAGGAGGATGCGAACAGGTTTCTTCCGTCAGGATACAGAACTATACCGCAGGAACCGTGAAAAACAGTACCACGGGAGCCATGAATGATGACGGAAAGATTGACATTGAGATTTCTCTGACGGACGGTCGCACGCTTCGTATCCATTACCGGGGGAAGATACCGTATGACGGCTATTATTAGATTTTAACTCAAGCATATAGCCTACGATGAAACGATTGCTTATCAGCTTTTCCATCATCCTTCCCGTGATGACGATTTGGATGGGTTGCTCCAAGTTGAGCACCTCGCGTTCCAAAGATTTTACGCATACGGGATGTGCTTCCGCAACGAGGGCGGGCTCATTCTACGGTGACGAGCCGTCTCTGCTTACGCTGAAATACGAAAACGGCGAATTACGGGTTACCCACACAAATGCGATGTTGAACTGCGCCATCAAGGAACGCGGGCTTACCTGCAAGGCATATGTCGAAGGGGATGAAATCCACTACTATGTGGATTATGAAAAGAAAAGCGACTTGGAAGCCGACTGCATCTGCACAGTCGAAGAGATGACATCCCTCATAACCAATCTGCAAGAGGGGGAAGAATACACTTTCAAGTATTCTTGTCTTGACCGCAACTATAAGCCCTTTACCCTTACTTTCAATAAAGGACTTCTTCAGATTATTGACACGGCCACTCTCTAACAGGATGACAGATATCCTAACCTTTCGCCCGAGCCGAGAGAAATCGAACTGTACGGTCCAGATCAGGGGCCGGCCCCTCAGGTATATCGGGCAAGGTCTGTTTTTATCGTACAGACCTTGCCCATTCATTATTGCTCTCACATTACTGAGTGCCCAATCCAGCGGGCAAGGCCTTCGCCTCGAAATCAGACCTTGCCCAAAAGTGCCGACCACCTTGCCCCAAAGCATCACAGACCATGCCCTGGAACACCCAAGACGCCTAGCGCCCTTTTTCCAACCTTGGTGTATCGTCCTGTGACAGTATTCGCTCACATGCCAAGAACGAAATCACACATCATCAAACCGGACGCGCCATTTATATCTCTTTATACAGATCCACGACCGTACCATCCGCCATCTTCACTTTCCCGAAGAAAACGGACATGGGGCGAATCCAAATCTGATGGTCGCCGAACATCTCCTGGTACACGACAACGTTCTCAAGCGTATCTGTATCCTTGGCAATTGCGATAAGCTTATACTTGCCTCCCATATAGTGTTCAAAGTAACGGTCCGTGGGGCGGCCACGCTCCTTGACCATCCTCCTCCAAACACTTTCCTGAGTGGAGGGATATTCGCCGCCAGCCGCGAGAACATCAGCCACGACTTTATTCACCGTCGGTTTGTTGAGCGGAACATGATATAGGCGGGAAAAATACTCCGCACGGGACACCGCTTTTTCCAATGCTTCAATAAACGCGTTCATAAATGTTGCCATTTCCCCTTTATGATTAGACGGGACGGGCGATACGCGCGAGGCCTTATCGTCCCATGCCTGCGGAGGTATGCTGAACCCCACTGTTGTCTGAAAGCGGTCTCCGTTAAAAGACCAAACTGCGCGGATGGGGGCTTCTCCGTGTTTATTGAGCCGCTTTTCAAGGTAGAATTTCAGTGGCATACGATGTGTTTTCACAAAAGTATAGAATTACAAGTGTTTTTTCAAGCATGATTCAGATGCTTATGTTGCAGATCCTTTTGATTTTCATGTGAGAACTGATCATTTGGGCCCCAAAATGACGTCTTTTTTAAATCTCGACTTCGTATTATAATATGTAACCGATCAGATAATGAACAAACAGCTATTGGCAAAAATCAACCGCGCCCTGGAAACCACCAAGGCTGAATACCTGGCGCCGGTCACAAAAGAGGCCATCCAGAAGCGCCTCTCCGAGGAACTCAACTGGGCGGATGCCGACCCTGACCGCTGGGCCTGCATCAAACTCCTGTCTGACATAATGGTAAAAGTCCGCTCTGCCGGCATCGTGACCAGCCCTGGCTATGGTTACCTCACCTGCTCCTTTCTCCTTTACCTAGCGGGCGTGACGCGGGTCAACCCTGTGGAATGGAGCTTGCCGTTCTCCCGTTTCCTACGCACTTTCGGACCAGACAATGACTTGGTCCTTGAAACCGGAACAGGTGGACTCGACGTAGCAAAAACGGTCCTGCAAAACCGAGACGAGATTGTATCCGAGACCGAGCCCGGCGTATTCCAAATCAACTTCATGGACGGAAACCTGAACGGCACCTTTCATCTCCATATCATTGAGTATGCCGTTCTTGACCGATTTCCTAACACTATCAAAGATGGCTGGCACCGGCTGGACGAAGCCACACTGCGCCACTTCCGCCGGGGAACCACGGACGGCGCAATCTGGTTCGAGTCCGATAAGATACGCGAATGGCTCACGGAATTCGGCCCGGAATCGATGTCCGACCTCGTTCTCCTGCGGGCTCTCTATTATCCTGGCAGAATCGAACTCTTTCCGGAGATACTTCGGCGAAAACTCAACCCTTCCGGCATCCCCTCAACTGGGAACATCGCCGCTGACCGCATCCTCCGCGACTCCTATGGTGTCTTGGTCTATCAGGAACAGGCATTGCTGCTCCAAGAAACTGGCTGCCCGGTAGAAGCTCCGTTCAAGGATCTCGCCCTCAAAGGACACGAAGTCGCCCGGACGATGCTGTCGGTCGAAGCGATTTGGCCGAGAAGAACGAAAACCTCATTACGATAACATTTAACTCCCCATTGAACATGAGCAATATCCAACTGATTGAAAGTGTTGTCAAAAACAACCCCCTATACTCTATCTTCATCCGCCCTGAAGTGGACAACATTCTGCGGAACGCCACGCTGATTCCGACAATGTGGAGAGGTACCCCGTCAGACAGATCTTTGAGCATAAAGTGCGACGACGTCAATGATTCCGCCGATCTCATACGGTTGTTTGGTTTAAACAGCAAATCCTTCCCTGCAAAGTTCAATGAGGCGACGGATGGTGACGGGCGAGAAGCTCGGAGGATTCGGACGCTTCATTCATCATCCCTGATAAGCCTTCTCTGTTTCTACGATGTTTCCGCCCTTAAGCCTCTGCACCTGACAGTCGATGGTCGGAATGTCTCCTTTACCACGCCCTGTTTTGAAGTCAAGAACCCCGTTGGCATAGATGAAAGCGGTCAGGCGCACAATTCGAATATTGACGTGGTCTTGTTGGGTAATGATGTGAATTCCGGCAAACCGGTCGTTCTTTTTCTTGAGTCTAAGTTTTCTGAATACTTAACCTGGGGTAAGCACTCGAAGATTTCCAAGCGGGTATATGAGAACATCTATTCACGGTTGTCAGATAGCGGATGCCTGAAGCAAATGGGCCTCAAAATAGAAGATAATCCGGAAGAAGAGGGTTATTCCGTTTTGGCGTCCATCAAAGGTCGTACTCTTCATTATGCCGGCGGGATCAAACAGATGGTCTCGCATTTCCTTGGGGTGCAGAATGTCGCCAATGAATACAGAAACAGCGGATACGATGTTTACCTTGGCGAAATCCTCTACTCGTTCCCGGACTCAATTGACACCAACCATGCCAAGTTCGATGATTACTGCCGACTATATGGAACTCTGGCTAAGGGGTTGAATGGTCTCGCTGCCAATTTCAAAGTCGTTGAACAGTGCTTAGCGTATCAGGATGTGTTCCGCGAATATGATTTGAATCACGCAGTAAAGACCTTCTACTCCCTCTAGTTTCTCTCTGGAATGCGGCACGGCGCGGAGAACAAAAATGGTCAAAATTGTTCTCCCCGGAATGCTGGAGCACGCCGGAGAGAACATTTTCCTGGATTTTTGTTGTTTGCGGGATGCCGGCGAACAGTTCTTCGACCTTATCCGCGGGTGCGACCTTACATCTTCGGCTTCCGGGCAATCCGGATGATGAGGGAGATGAAGTAGACGAGGAGGCCGTAGGCGGCGGGGATCAGGGCGATGGGAACGGCGCACCAGACGATATACGGGTCGGCATCCTCGTTCAGCTGGACGGCATAGCCGATGGCCATGAACTCGCACACGGTCCAGAAGATGCCGGCGGTCAGGCCGGCGAGGCCGGTTTCCCGGACCCAGGCCGGAGCCTTCCAGGCGACGAAAAACAAGGCGATGAGAAGCAGGGAGACAATCGCGATTCCATAAGGATCGGCGGAACTGACAATTTTGAAAAGACCGGATTCAAGGGGGATCATGACATTTCGTTTTTGAAGGTTGGACAATCGGTTCGGAATTCCTTGCTGCAAAGATACGCACGAAGGGCGCGGAAATGCAAAAACGAATCCTTTCAACCTCCCGTCAAATCCCCCTGACCGACCCGGGGGCCGCCTGCTTCGCATTGATTTTCCGGAAGAATGCTTACTTTTGTGTTGAAATGAAGAAAGGAATCCTCATCATCGCGTACTGGCTGGCCGCCATGTTTCTGACAGCCATCCTCCTCACGAGCCTGGACTATGATCTCGGGCACGCGGTCATCATGAGCCTTTCTTTCCTGCCGGCGGCCATGGCCCTTTCGTTCTTTCTTCCCCAGGTGGACAGGACCCAAGGAGTGAAAGAACGCGTGATCGGCACCCTCTGCATCATCTTCGGCGTGATGACGATGGCTTTCCTGCTCATCTATCTGCTGCAGATGTTCTTTATCCTGGTCATCGACCGCAAGGAAAGTGAATGGAGCCTGCCGTCCATGCTCTGGAATCCGGTTTTCGTAGCCGCCGTCCTGGCGATTCTGGCCTATGGGCACTACCTGCTGGAGAAATGGCTGGAGAAGAAATACCCCTCCGACCGCCCCGTCACTTTTACTTCGGATTACAGGAAAGTATCGGTCCGGAAGGAGGACATCCTGTACATTGAATCTCGAGATTCCGAAGTTTGGGTCCATACGCGCGACGGGCAGCAATACCGCAACAAGACGGGCATCAGCCAATGGGAGAACGCGCTCGGCCCCGGCTTCCTACGCATCCACCGCGCCTTTCTCGTCAATCGAGCCGAGGCCGTGCTTGCCACCCCGGAAAGCGTCACGGTCGATGGCAAAGAACTGCCGATCTTCCGGAAGTACAAAGACGCAGTTTCCCTGGAATTGATGAAGGGGCAGCCTTTTGCCTGATCAGTTATCGTACAGACCGAGCCCATCCATTGTCGTTTCCACATTACTGAGAGCCCATTCTGGCGGGCAAGGTCTGCGCCCCAAAATCAAAACTTGCCCAAAAGTGGCGACCACCTTGCCCAGAAGCATCGCAGACCTTGCCCCTAGACACCCGACCGAAACACCCGAGTATCCCCGCGCCTCAAAAAAAACGTAAATAATTTTGGTTTATAAAATAAACTTGTTTATATTTGCATCGGGGTTCGAACGGACTGCGCAGCCGCGACGGGCCCCGGAAACAAGCTAACACATTGATACCATGGAACAAAACAACGAAATGAGCGCTCAGCAGAGCCTCCAACTCATCACGGAAACGTTCAACAGGAGCCGCAAAGGCATTCTTCGCAACAGCGCCAAATACTTCATGCTCTGGGGGGCGCTGCTTACCGTCATCTCCCTTGTCATCTATTTATTATGGCATTTCACCGGCAAGCCGCAATGGAACTTCCTGTGGTTCGCCATGCCGGTCATCGGCTATCCGGCGGCGGCCATGATGGGCAAGTATGACGTCGACATTCCACAGAACGAGGTGAGCAAGATGCTCACCGGCGTGTGGCGCGTTTTCGGCACCTTCGCCATCACGCTCAGCGCGATTGCCGTCTGCCTGGTTCCCATGAACGTTTCTCTCATCATCGTCATCATCCTGGGCCTGGCCGAATGCATGTCCGGCGTCCTGCTGAAGAACTGGCCCGTCATCATCTGCGGCTTCCTGCTGGGCGTCTGCGGAGCCGTATTCGCCATGCTGGTGGAAAGTGAAGCGCAGCTGCTCATCTTCACGCTGGGCGGCGCTCTGCTGCTCATCACCGGAATCATCATGAAATTCCAGAACCGGTAAACCATGCTTCCCAAGTTAGATCCGCTCCTTCATTCGGAGCTCCGGCTGGCCGTGATGTCGATCCTGGCCGGGGTGGATGAAGCCGACTTCACCTACCTCAAGAAGCAGACCGGCGCCACCTCCGGAAACCTCAGCGTTCAGATCGACAAACTGACCGCCGCCGGTTACATCACGGTGGAAAAAGGCTTCAAGGGCAAGATGCCCCGCACCGTATGCAGAATCACCCCGGCCGGCCAGGAGGCTTTCCGAGGCTACGTCGAGGCCCTGCAGGAATACATTTCAGCAAGCAAATCATGAAAAAAGCACTTAAGATAATCCTCTGGAGCCTGCTCGCCCTCACGCTCCTATTCGTCATCGGAGCGTGGGCGCAGTTCAGGCCGCTGGTCAAAGGCGCCCTGTCCGTCAAGGAACTGGACGAAGGCCTGTATTATATGGAATACAGAGGCGACGACGGCTTCGACGAATTGATCGCCCGCGGCGGAGGCCGGAACTCCGGAGAGTTGGCAGAATACGCGATGTTCTTCCTGTCGAAGGGTTATTACCACCCGTCAATGACGCCGGCCCCGACGCAGTACGGGTGCTCCGCCCTTACGGCCCGCACGCCGGAAAACGAAGTCCTGATGGGCCGGAACTTCGACTTCTCCTCCGCGACCGGGATGATCCTGCACACGATTCCCAAGCACGGATATGAGACCATCACCACCTTCAACGTGGAGTTTTTCGGCTTCGGCAAGGACTGGCTGCCGGAAGGTTTCGCCAACCAGTACATGGCCCTGAGCGGCCTCTTCTTCGCGCTGGACGGCATCAATGAGAAAGGCCTCGCCGTCGCGGATCTGATGGCCGGGGACGACGCGGTGACCCATCAGAATACCGGAAAACCGGCGCTGACGACGACATCGGCCATCAGCTATCTGCTGAAGAACGCCGCCACCGTCGATGAAGCGCTGGAGCTGTTAAAAGGAATCGACATGAACTCGGACATCGGCTCCGCCCACCATTATGCCATCTCCGATGCTTCCGGAAAGAGCGTGGTGGTGGAATATGTCGACAATGAAATCGTCGTCGTGGACTCCCCCGCCCTCACCAACCACTATCTGTGCGAGCAGAAACGGAATGTCGGATTGTATGAGGGAGACCGCCGATATGATTTCCTGTGCCGACAGTACGAGGAGGCGGGCGGCACCCTGGATCTCCGGCAGCTGACGACGGCCATCGCGTCCGTGTCCCAGCCGCCGGCACAGGGAGACCGGCTGGGAACGGCCTGGACGATGGTCATGAATCTTTCCAACCCGTCCGTCACCTACTACTCCCGCCGCCACTTCGACAAGCCCTTCCGCTTCGAACTGGTACGAACAGATCGTTGACAGAAGGCTATTTCCGCTTGGGAACGCGCTTGGAAAGGCCGATGGAGCCGGTGGGGCACACCAGGTAGCACAGGTGGCAGCCGACACACTTGGTTCCCACGATATGGGGCTGGCGGTCTTCGCCGAAAGTAATGGCCTGGTGCCCGCCGTCCCGGCAGGAAACGTAGCAGCGGCCGCAGCCGATGCAGGTGTTCCGGTCGATGACCGGGTAAACGACCGTCGTGCGGTCCAGGTCCGAGGCGCGGACAAAGTAGGGAAGCTCTTCACCCACCAGGTCCTCCAAGTGGGACACGCCCCGGGAGGCCATGTAGTTCTTCATACCGTCGATGAGATCGTCGATAATGCGGTAGCCGTACTGCATGACCGCCGTGCACACCTGCACGTTCTGGCAGCCTAACTGGATGAAGTCCAGCGCGTCCCGCCAGGTGGTGATGCCGCCGATGCCGGAAAGCTGAAGGCCGGGCATGACAGGGTTGTTCGCCATCTCCAGGATGAAACGGAGGGCGATGGGCTTGACCGCCGTGCCGGAGTAGCCGGAAACGATCCGCTGGCCGTTCACCTCGGCGCCCAGGGTCACGGACTTGATGGTGTTGATGGCGGAGATGCCGTCGGCCCCGGCGAAATGGGCGGCCAGGGCGAACTGGGTCATCGACGCGACATTGGGCGTCATCTTCGGGATGACGGGGATGTCGACGGACCGCTTGACATAGGCAGTGTAGAAGGTGACGAGCTCCGGGTTCTGGCCCACGTCGCTGCCCATCCCGGCGAGGCGCATCTGCGGGCAGGAGAAGTTCAGCTCTATGGCGTCGACGCCGGCCTCCTCGGCCATCTTGGCGAGCTCGATCCACTGCTCCTCCGTCTGCCCCATGATCGAGGCGACGATGATCTTGGAGGGATAGTTCCGCTTGAGCCGCTTGAGGATGTCGAAGTCCATCTCCACCGGATTTTCCGACAGCTGCTCCATGTTGCGGAAGCCGGCAAAACTGCTGTCGGCCCGTTTCACGGCGTCGAAGCGGGGAGAGACCTCCTGGATCTCCTGCAGGCAGATGGTCTTGTAGAACACGCCCGCCCAGCCCGCTTCCAGGGCCGCGGCCACCATCTCGTAGTTCGTGCAGATGGCGGAAGACGCGAGGAAGAAGGGATTCTCGCAGTGCAGGCCGCAGAAGTCGATTTCCAGGGAGGGCAGTTCCGTCTCCGGCGGGGGAGCGGGCAGCGCCTTGGCGATTTCCCGCAGACGGACGGGCCGGTCGAAATGGATGCAGGCCTTCTCGGCGGCCTCCAGGTCCGTTTCGCTGCAGGCGGCGAACAGGCGGGCGCCCAGAATTTGGTTGTCGAAGCGGACGGCCCGGACGGCGCGGGCGGGGTCCCCCTGGGGGCAAGCGGCGGTACAAGGGGCGTTTTCACAGAGCAGACACCGGACGGCTTCCTGCTTGAGGTGGAGCTGGTTCATAAGTGCGGGGAGATTAAGGGTGGGTGACTTGCTGGTATAGTTCGGTGAAGATTTCCTTGGTGGTTCGCCGGGTGAAGACGGAGCGCATCACGTTTCCGGCCGTGGCGTACATGATGGCGGCGTGGCTTTGGGGGTCGGACCGGTCGGCGAAGAGGTACTTCAGCCGGCGGATGGCTTCGACGCACCAGACGAACGAGCCGAGCAGCGCGTACTTGATCGGGCTTCCGCCGCTGTAGAACTGGAGCGCGCCACGCACCCGCGTAGGCTTGATGGCGGCCTCCATCCGGGAGACGGTGCCCCCGGCGAGGTGGGTGATCTCCACGTCGGCGTCGGACCAGACCGTGTAACCCATCTCATTGATTTTGTGGCCGATGGCGATGTCTTCCGGAGTGAAGGTGTAGGTCTCGTCGAACCAGCCGGCGGCGCGGAACACGTCGGTGCGGGCTAGGAAGCAGGCGCCGTTCACGGTCCAAGTCCGGAAGAGCCCTTCCTTCATCGACCAGGGGGTCGGGACGGTTTCGTCGACCCGGTGCAGGTAGTGCTTCACATACCGCCAGGCCGTCCAGGGCGCGCGGCCGTTCGTCTGCACCCGGCCGTCCGGAAAGACGATCTTCGGGGAGACGACGGCGGCGTCCGCGGGCAGGCGGTCGAAGTCGGCGAGGAGCCGGTCGATGACGGGCATCCGCATCAGGGTGTCGTCATTGACGATGAAGCAGTAGTCGCCGGTGACTTGCCGCAGGGCGAGGTTGTTGTTCTCCGAAAAGCCCCGCAGCTCGCGGCTCTCGACGACGTGCACAGCGGGCCAGTCCGCCCGCAGGCGCTCCAGGTTTTCCGCCGAAAACCGGTACGCCACCACCCAGACTTCGAGCTCGGTCCGGTTGTGGGCGCGGATGCTCTCCAGGCACGGATTCAGCAGGTCCGGCCTGTCCATACATACGATGACGACACTGACTTTCGGCATAACTCACAAAAGTAGCCATAAATATGGACCTTTACAAGCACTTTTTTGCTATCTTTGCAGGGTATGAAGGTCCTCGTCATCGTCGTTACATTCAACGGTCTCAAGTGGTTGGAACGGTGTCTCGGGAGCGTCCGCGCCTCGGAGCTGCCGGCGGACCTCTACGTGTGGGACAACGATTCGACGGACGGATCGGCGGACTGGGTCGAGGGGCATTTCCCCGAGGCGAAGCTCGTCCGCAGCGCGGACAACCTGGGCTTCGCCGAGGCCAACAACCAGGGGATGCGCTACGCCTTGGACAAAGGCTACGACTATGTCTACCTCCTGAACCAGGACGCCTGGCTCGAACCCACCACCCTGGGGACCCTCGTCGCCGCCTCCGAGGCGCACCCCGACTATGCGGTCCTCAGCCCCCTCCAGATGACCGATGGCTTCCAGACCCTCGACAAACAGTTTGGGAAGATTCTCGAGTCAGCGGGTGGCACACACTTCCAGAATCTGTGCCACCCTCGGCATCATAAGAGGGAGGGGCCCTTTAGGGAGGGGTCGCGCAGCGACGATTCTGGAAGTGTGTGCCACCCGTCGACGGTGACTAAAGTCATGGCGGCGCATTGGCTGGTGCCTCGCAAGGCGCTGGAAACCGTCGGGTTGTTCGATCCGCTGTTCCCGATCTACGGGAACGACGACAACTGGTGCGACCGGGCGCGGTACCACGGATTCCGGGTGGGCATCGTCCCCGAGGCGCGGGCGGTGCACGACCGGGCCTATCGGCAGGAGCCGAAGGAGAAGGTCGTCTACCGGAACTATTATATGGGCTCGCTCGTGCGGCTGTGCGACGTCAACCGCCCGCTGTGGGAGCGCTTCCTGTATGTGTGCCTGTTCACGCTCGTGAAGGCCGTAAAATACGGAAGCACCCTGCCTTTCAAGCACTTCCGCGCTCTTTGCAGGATGCTCCCCGAGATCAAGATTTCTCGGCTTCGCTCGAAATGACAACTGTCATCCTGAGGAGGCCGGAGGCCGACGTGAGGATCTAGATCACCTTCCGGTGCACCCGGAGGCCGTAGACCGCAATCACCACGAAACAAAGGGCCGGGAGGATGAACGAGAGGTTCACCGCCGGCATTCCGAGGACCGTTCCCCGGTCGATGATCATCGCCTGGAACGGCGGCAGGACCGAGCCGCCCAGGATGGCCATGATCAGGCCGGCGGCGCCGAACTTGGCGTCCTCCCCGAGGCCTTCGAGGGCGATGCCGTAGATGGTCGGGAACATCAGGGACATGCAGGCGGAGACGGCGACGAGGCAGTACAGGCCGGAGATTCCCTGGAAGAAAATGACGCCGAGGGCGAAGGCGAGGCCCGCAAAGGCGAAGCAGTAGAGCATCTTCCCCGGCTTGAAGAACTTCATGAGGTAAGTGCAGATGAAGCGGCTGCAGCAGAAGAGGATCATCGCGGCGATGTTGTACTTCTGCGAGAGGACTTCCGCGGCCTGCTCGCTCATTCCGCGCTCCATGAAGATCCGGGTGCCGTACTGGATGATGAAGGTCCAGCACATGATCTGCACGCCCACATAGAAGAACTGCGCCAGCACGCCCTCGCGGTAGCGGGGGATGCCGACGAGCCGCTTCAGCGAGGAGCCCACGGACTGGGAGCTCTCTTCGTGGACGGCCGGCATCTTCTTCAGGAAGATCAGCAGGAACATCACGACGATGACGATGCCG
>JAEEGJ010020939.1_pt1 | contig 14142 bp, 12 predicted proteins | sample 8958761 | NCBI WGS metagenome assembly JAEEGJ01 (sample SAMN16246546, study PRJNA631951) | gut metagenome | biome: gut microbiome; feature: rumen; material: RS-attached | host: Bos | place: Iran: Karaj | collected 2018-10 | reverse complement strand
TCGGCCGCGAAGGCGAACCTGCGGAAAGCGGCGGAAAGAATCTAAAGCGGAATACAATCAAAAAGCGCCTCACAGCAAGCTGTAAGGCGCTTTAAGCGGTGCGGACGAGGCTCGAACTCGCGACCCCCGGCGTGACAGGCCGGTATTCTAAACCGACTGAACTACCGCACCAATTTGTCAGTGAACTTCCCGTTCTTGTCGTTCGGGATTGCAAAGGTACAACTTATTTTTGATTCTGCAAATATTTCGAAAGAAATTGCAGAAAAAATCTGCTTTTTGCTGAAACTAGCCTGCGGCGAACAGTTCCCGGATGAAAGTGGAGAGGTTGACGTCGTTGGTCTTGAGCCCCAGTTTCTGGCGGATGGTGCTGTTCACGTGGTAAATCATGGAGGTGTCGGTGATGTCTTTCACCTCTTTTCCGTTGTATCCCATGTGATACAGGCAGCATAATCCGATCTCGTACCGGGAGAGGCCGCTCTGCTGCAGCTGCTCGATGGCCTGGGGATGGCTTACCGCGTAATGCAGGGCGAGGCTCTCGATGAAGGAGGTCCTGTCGGCAATGACTTTTTCAATCTCTTTGTTCACCTTCCGGCTGTAGACGGCATTCCCGGCCATCTTGCCGATCAGGATGTTGTCGATGAGGTCGATGCGGTCAATGACCAGCTGCTTCGTCTCTTCGTCCAAGCCGGCCGCTTCGGTATTGACGCTTTCGAGGGATTCCTTTTCGTTCTTTAATTTTTCGAGATAATCACGGATAATCTCTTTTTCTTTGCGGAGAACTGTAGGCAGAATGATCAGATTGTGAATCAGGTCCAGGATTAACAAGCCCATGGACACAAATCCGAATGTGCCGAAATCATCCCAACCGTCTTTGACGCCCCAGTATACCAGCCAAAACAGGAAAAGGATATCCAGTTCAATCGGAAAACGGAGCTGCTCGTTGAATACTTCCTTGAACGATTTCTCTTTGAATGAACCGGTCCCAATCAGCCGGACAATGTCCAGTACGGCACCGACGAACATCAGGGCCATCATGGGCAATGAAATGAAGTCTGTTTCCGTTTCCGCCGTACAAACAAGGCCGATGGAAACGAAAACCAGAAATACATCCGTTCCAAATGTGCACTCGGGCAAGTCTATGTTCATCGTCTTATGGTCGAATAAGAACACGGCGATGAAAATGAACAGCATAATGGTGGCTGCAATGATTGCGGCCTTCGGGTGACCTCCCTTAAATATATAAGCGGTAGTTAAATAAATGAAAGCCAGAGACCAGGACAGGTTCTTTAATTTTTCGAGAAGCTTGTAATCCATTTTTCGTTCGTTTTTTCTTACACAAAGTTACCGCTTTTGTGTTTTCCCGCCAAATTTCAAGTTTTAGAAATCGATTTGTAACTCGTTGATAATCAATGTGTATATTTGTAAATGTTTGATGCGGTCTTGAAGGAGTTGTTTGATATCCCGAAAGAAATGGTTTTCTTTGTATGAAATACCGCATAACCTATGAACCTGAAAGAACCTTTCGTCATTACTGTCAGCCGTGAAATCGGATCCGGGGGACATACCGTGGGGCAGATCCTGGCCGACAGGCTGAACACCCGTTACTGCGACAGAAACCTGGTCGAGACGCTGGAAGATAAATTCAACCTTTCCATCGAAGAAATAGAGAAGCGCAAGGGCGAGAAGAAGAACTGGCTGGCTGACTTTTTCCAGCATATCACTCCGTTCCCGCTGGCGAAGGACATGGGGGCCGACGCCCAGTTTACGCAGGAGTTCAAGAGAGGCGTCACCACCGACGACATCTACAAGGCCGAAACGGAAATCCTTCTGGAACTGGCGAACGAGGGTTCATGCGTCATCGCCGGCCGCTCCGGTTTTTACGTGTTCAGAAACCATCCCAACCATCTGAGCGTCTTTGTCACGGCTTCGGAACCCAACCGTATCCAGCGCGTGATGCGAAAACAGAACTTGACGGAGGAATCGGCTATCGCCCTGATCAGGGACATCGACAAGAAGCGCGAGAACTACATCCGGCGCTATACCGGCACCAGCCGCTACGACATCCGCAACTACGACCTGGTCCTGAACGCCGACGGCCACACGGAGGATCAGCTGGCCGACATCATCCTGTCCTATCTGGAAGACTGAAACGCTGTCTGATACAGCCTAGAACCTTTTTCCGACGCAGAGCTGAATGCTTTCCGCCGCTTTGAACTTGTGCGCCTTCAGGACGATTCCCGTGTATATGTCACCGGCCTTCGGAAAGTAATACTTGACTGTAACCAGCTGATACAGTTTCTTGTTCCGGGCCAGTCCGTCGTTATGGTGAAAATAGCGGCCCACGCCGACCATGGTCGAGAAGTTGTGATAACTGAACTCGTGGAGGACGGAGATACCGTAGGAAATCGGCTCGTAAGTTTCACCTCTTCCGTCGTGTTCCGCGATCTTATCGCAGAAAGGGGTGACAAACAGGTCTAGGCCCAATCCGCTCGCCTGCGTGCGGAGGTATCGGTAAAGCACGTTTACCTCGAACGCGTATTTCAAGTAGCGGTCATTTACCCAGATACCTTCTTCTTCGATGCTTCTCCAGTAGTTGGCTTCGTTGCTCATGATGCCGCCGGACACCTGCAGCCCGAATCGGAAACCGCGCTTGAAGCCGTCGTCCTGCGGCTCACGGTCGTTGTCTTCGGGAGAGCGGGGGGCTTTCATCCCCACGCGCAGCGCCAGTTCGAAGGCGTTCAGCCCGTAGTTCGGGTAAGCGACGGCGCCGTTCGAATGGTGGTTGAAGAAGAAGCCGATGCCGGCGTCATATCGGGGCGTAATCGCGTATTGCGCCTGCACGCCCAGGGATATATGGGCATTGGCCGGGGTCGATATGACCATGTTCCAAGGATTCACGACCGGATCGTAGCGGTTCTTGAACATGAATCCCACCCCGAATTCGCCGCTGTAGCCCAGACTGAAACCGCCCAGGACCAGCAGGGGACGGTCGATATAGCCGTAGATGCTGTAGATGTTGCCCATGCCCGGCCCGTTGGCCGCCTGGATGCGCTCCAGGTTGTCAAGCTGAAAGCCGACGCCCACCTCCGGATGCTTGCAGGCCGTCGCGAAAGCGGACGAACTGAAGTCTGTCCATCCCAACTTCAAATCATAAGAGAGGAACGTCGGAGCGACGTTCTCTCCGAAGAGCGCCGGATAATACCGGCTGTCGTATAAGGTCTTGCTCTTCCCCGCATAAACGGACACGTTTTGCGCGGCGACCGTGCAGACGGTCCCGCTCAAAACCAAAAGGAAGAGGAGAAGGCGTTTCTTCATAGAAAAGTTTTTGCAAAGATACGACTATCTCCGGAATGGACAATCGGCCGCCTTGGTATTGTGCCGCCGATTGCGTATTTTTGTTATGATGAATCGTATCTACAAACTGGCCGTCTTCGACATTGACGGAACCTTGATCGACACGGAAAGAACCGGGGTCGAGTCGCTGGTCATTACCATCCGGGAGTTAATCGGGAAGGATGTCCCTTATGAGGAGGCGTACAAGGCCTTCGGCATTCCCAGCAGCAAGGTGGCAGGCCTGTACGGGTATGCGGACGCAAAGCGGTTCGGCGAGCGCTGGGAAGAGAATTTTATCTCCCTGTCGCACCACATCAAGCCGTTCCCCGGCGTTCTGGATTCCTTGCGCCGCATCAAAGCCACCGGCCTGGCAACGGGCGTGGTGACCTCCCGCAATCGGATGGAGTTCGATTACGACGACTATCTTCGGGAGATGGTCCCTTATCTGGACCACATCGTCTGCAGCGAGGACACCGTTCACCACAAACCGCATCCGGAACCGCTGCTCCGCTGCATTGACCTGGCCTCGGCGGCGTCGGGGGATACCATAATCCCCGAAGAGGTCATTTTCTTCGGGGATACGGATCATGATTTCGCGTGTGCCCGCGATGCGGGCTGTGATTTCGCGCTGGCCGACTGGAAGAACCGCGGCTGGCAGGACATCCCCGCCCGCTACAAGTTCTCCGGTGCGGACGAGATGGAGGCTATTTTACGGCAGCCTTCTTCTGCGGGTCTTTGAACAGAATCATAAAGAGGATACCCACGACAAAGGCGTAGCCAGCGAAGATGTACCAGGCCTGCGGCCAGTTCCCGGGGGTGTTGAAGACGTCGCAGGCGTCCACGACAGCGCCGGCGGCGAGGGTGCCGATGGTGGCGCCGAAGCCGTTGGTCATCATCATGAAGAGGCCCTGGGCGCTGGAGCGAATGTCTTCAGCGGCGTTCTGCTCCACATACAGGGAACCGGAAATGTTGAAGAAATCGAACGCCATGCCGTATACGATGCAGCTCAGGACGAAGAGCAGCACACCCGGCCATGCGGGGTTGCCCAGCCCGAAGAGGGCGAAGCGCAGCACCCAGGCGAACATGGAGATGAGCATCACCTTCTTGATGCCGAACTTCTTCATGCAGAAGGGGATCAGGAGGATGCACAGGGTCTCGGAGGCCTGGGAGATGGAGATCAGGGCGTTGGAGTTCTTCACGGCGAAGGTGTCGGCCAGGGACGGATCCGCGGCGAAGGAGCCGAGGAAGGTGTTGGCGTAGCCGTTCGTAATCTGGAGGGAGGCGCCCAGGAGCATCGAGAAGATGAAGAAGATGGCGAACTGAGGATCCTTGAAGAGGCTGAAGGCCTTGAGGCCGAAGGCTTCCGCGAGGGATTCGCCCTTCTTGGTCCTGTCGATGGGGCAGGCGGGCATCGTGAGGGCGTAGCCGCAGAGGATGAGCGACAGGATGCCGGAGGAGATAAGCTGCGTGTAGCTGTCCTGCATGGCGGTGCCGCCGATCTTCAGGAAGTTCGTCAGGAGCATGCTGCAGATGAAGCCCACGGTGCCGAAAACGCGGATGGGCGGGAATTCCTTCACGGGATCCATGCCTTCCTTCGCCATGGCATTGTAGGAGACGGAGTTCACGAGGGCGATGGTGGGCATGAAGAAAGCGACGCTGATGCTGTACAGGATGAACAGCGGGGCGAACTGGACGTTGGCGCCGGCCGTCATGCAGTACACGCCGGCTCCGGCCATGAACAGGCCGGCGAAACCGTGGCACAGGGAGAGCACTTTCTGGGCTTCCATCCTGCGATCCGCCAGGATGCCCATGAGGGTGGGCATGAAGATGGACACGATGCCCTGCATCGCGAAGAACCATTTGATCTGGGATCCGAGGCCGATGTTGCCCAGATAGCGGCCGAGGGACGTGAGGTACGCACCCCAGACGGCGAATTCCAGGAACAGCATCAGAATCAGTTTGAAGGTTACGGGTTTGATTTTCATCGCGCGTTATGGTTTGGTTATTGTTTCAACATCGTACAAATGTACGAAAATTTCCGTAACTTTGACGGTTGAAAATAGAATAGATGTTCCAGTTCAGACGCACAGCCCAGGATCCCCAGTCCGCCGCCCGCGCGGGCGTGATCTCGACCGACCACGGCGAGATCCATACTCCCATCTTCATGCCCGTAGGAACCGTCGGTTCCGTCAAAGGCGTGTATCACAGGGACTTGGAAGAGGATATCAAGGCGGAGATCATCCTCGGAAACACCTATCATCTCTATCTCCGTCCCGGCCTGGACACGCTCCGGAAGGCCGGCGGACTGCACAAGTTCGAACATTGGAACCGGCCCATCCTGACGGACAGCGGCGGCTTCCAGGTCTTCTCCCTGGCGCCGATCCGCAAGCTCACGCCCGAAGGCTGCCGGTTCGCCTCCCACATCGACGGTTCCCGGCATACCTTCACCCCGGAGAACAACGTGGACACCCAGCGTGTCATCGGCGCGGACATCATCATGGCCCTGGACGAGTGCTGCCCGGGCGATGCCGATTTCCGGTACGCCGCCAAGTCCCTCAAGCTCACGCAGGGCTGGCTCGAGCGTTTCGCCCGCCATTTCGACGAGACGGAGCCCCTGTACGGCTACGGCCAGACCATGTTCCCCATCATCCAGGGCTGCGTGTATCCGGAACTGCGCAAGCAGGCCGTGGACCATGCCCTGTCGCTGGACAATGCGAACCGCGGCGGCTACGCCGTCGGCGGTCTCGCCGTCGGGGAGCCCACCGAGAAGATGTATGAAATGCTGGAGGTGACCTGCCCGCTCCTTCCGGCGGACAAGCCCCGCTACCTGATGGGCGTCGGCACGCCGGCGAACATCCTGGAGGGCATCGCCCGCGGCATCGACATGTTCGACTGCGTGATGCCTACCCGCAACGGCCGCAACGGCATGCTCTTCACCTGGAACGGCGTCATGAACATGCGCAATTCCAAATGGACGGACGATTTCTCTCCGCTGGATCCCACGGGCACGTCCTTCGTGGACCACACATATACCCGGGCATACCTGCACCACCTGTTCGTGGCGAAGGAGATGTTCGCCGCGATGGTGGCCACCGAGCACAATCTCGCGTTCTATCTGGACCTGGTCCGCACGGCCCGCCGCCACATCGAGGCAGGGGACTTCGCGGCCTGGAAGGACGGAATCGTCAACACCTTGATGCAACGGCTGTAATGGAAATCAAGAAACTGGACAAATATATCATCGGGAAGTTCATGGGGTCGTTCTTCGTCGCCCTTGCCTTGCTGACGCTCATCGTGATCATCTTCGACGTCAGTGAGAAGATCGAGAACTTCGTCCAGAAGGAAGCGCCCCTCAGGGCCATCGTCGTGGACTATTATCTGAACTTCATCCCGTATTTCATGAACATGTACAGCCCGATGGTCGTGTTCCTGACGGTGATTCTGTTCACGTCCAAGATGGCGCAGAACTCCGAGATCGTCGCCATCCTGTCCTGCGGCGTCAGTTTCCATCGGATGATGGTGCCTTACATGGTGTCGGCCCTCATCGTGGCCCTGCTGTCGCTCGGCCTCGGTTTGTGGGTGATACCACGGGCGAACGGGACACGGGTGGAGTTCGAGCAGAAATACAACCCCCGCGCAAAGGTCAAGTTCGGCCATGACATGCATTATAAGCTGGAAGACAACAAGTTCGTGTACATCGAGTCCTTCAGCGGATGGAACGGTACGGCGTACAATTTCACGCTGGAGCAGCTGTCGGAGGACCGGGACCACCTGGTTTCCAAGCTGTCGGCCGAATCGGCCCAATGGGACAGCCTGGACGGGAAATGGCGGCTCCGCAACTGGTTCATCCGCGATTACGGCGAGGGTCTCACGGACCGTGTCCGTTCCGGCAAGCAGCTGGACACGACGCTGAGCCTTACCATCGACGACTTCTATTACAACGAATATACGATCGAGCGGCTGGACAAGGCGCAGCTGGACCAGCTCATCGAAACCCAGCTCGCCCGCGGCGATTCCACGGTGATGAACGCGCAGATGGAGAAGCACAGGCGGTATTCCATGCCGCTGTCGGCCATCATCCTGACGGTCATCGGCGTCTCCCTTTGCTCGAAGAAGCGCAGGGGAGGCATGGGCTGGAACATTGCCGTGGGCCTCGCCCTCGGTTTCTCCTACGTGTTGTTCGAGCAGTTCAGCAAGATGTTCGTCGTGACGGACACCCTGCCGGCCGGCATCGCCACCTGGATTCCGAATATCCTGTATGCCGTCATCGCGGCCATCCTGTACATCATCGCACCCAAATAGCATGAAAGTCGAGATTGTCAACAAGTCCGGCCAGCCGTTGCCGGCCTATGCCACTGAACTTTCCGCCGGAATGGACCTCCGGGCAGACCTTGAAACCCCCGTCACCCTCGGACCGCTGGAGCGGGCCCTCGTCCCGACGGGCCTTTTCATCGCCCTGCCGGCCGGCTACGAGGCGCAGGTGCGCCCCCGCAGCGGCCTGGCGGCGAAGCACGGCATCACGGTCCTGAACACCCCCGGCACCATCGACGCGGACTATCGGGGCGAAATCAAGGTCATTCTCGTGAACCTGTCCAACGCACCCTTCGAGATTGTCCCGGGGGAGCGCATCGCGCAGATGGTCGTCGCCCGCCACGAGCGGGTGGAATGGGAAGAAGTCGATGTCCTGGACGAGACCGCGCGCGGTGCCGGCGGTTTCGGAAGCACTGGAAGATAAAACCATGGAAATCAGCGAACTATACGATTTGTTCCGCGCCTCAAAAGGCGTGAACACCGATACCCGTACCCTGCAGCCGGGTCAGATTTTCGTCGCCCTCAAGGGCGAGACGTTCGACGGCAACGCCTATGCCGTCAAGGCCCTCGAGGCCGGCGCTTCCTACGCCGTCGTGAACGATTATGCCGAGGGTGACGACCCCCGCCTGATCCGGTTCCCGGACACGCTCCGGGCGCTGAAGGAGCTGGCGGCCTTCCATCGGCAGCAGCTGGGAATCCCTGTCATCGGCCTGACCGGCACCAACGGGAAGACGACCACCAAGGAACTCATCCGCGAGGTCCTCGCCACCCATTTCAAGGTAGCGGCGACGAAAGGGAACCTGAACAACGACATCGGCGTTCCGATGACGGTGCTTTCCATCGGCCCGGACGCGGAAATCGCCGTCGTGGAGATGGGCGCGAACCATCCCGGCGACATTGCCGCCCTGACCTGGGTGAGCCAGCCCACCTACGGCCTCATCACCAACGTCGGCAAGGCCCATCTGCTGGGATTCGGCAGCTTCGAGGGTGTCAAGCGCGCCAAGGGACAGCTCTATGACTGGCTTTCCGAACACGACGGCCAGGCATTTGTCAATGTCGATGACGAAAACCTCTATGGTATGGCCCTGGAACGCCCCCTTTCCATCATCCCTTACGGGGTCGCGGGAGAGGATGCGGAAATCCTTCCGACCTCGGCCGACCAGCCGTTCCTGCGGATGTCGATCGGGGGAGAGGTGCTGGAAACCAATCTTGTAGGCGCGTACAACGCCGCGAACGTGATGGCCGCGCTCGCCGTCGGCCGCCAGTTCGGCGTTCCGCTGAAGGACGGCCTCGCCGCCGTCGCCGCCTACACCCCTTCGAACAACCGCTCCCAGATGACCCGCACCGAGCGCAACGTCATCATCGAGGATGCCTACAACGCGAATCCCTCCTCCATGGCGGCCGCCCTGGACAACTTCGCCCTTCTGCAGGCCGACTGCAAGATCGTGATGCTGGGCGATATGCGCGAACTGGGCGACGACTCCGTCCAGGAGCACGTCCGCATCGTGAAGAAACTGGCCGACTGCGGCCTCACGCACGCCTGCCTGGTGGGCGACGAATTCAAGAAAGCATTGGCCGAAACCGGCACGCCGGACTTCGTCAAATGGTTCGCCACCTCCGACGACCTGGCTGCCGCCCTGACGGCCCGCCCTCTCACCGGCGCCACCGTCCTCGTCAAAGGCTCCAACAGCATCCGCATGGGCAAGGTCGTCCCTACGCTCTAGCTTCCCGCTCCCGCCGTTTTCGCTTTGGCCTTATTTCACCCACCACCGGATGGCGGCGTGGGCGAGGCCGGCGGTGAGGAGGCCGACGGCGAGGCCGAAGAACATGCCGACGGTGATGTCTCCGAAGAAGTGGGCCGCCATCATGACGCGGCTCAGGGAGACGAGCAGCGCCCAGAGGAAGATGCCCCAGCCATAGATTCTGTAGCGGCACGAGGAGTCGTTGAGCCGGAAGCCCAGGAAGGAGCAGATGGCGAAGCCGAAGGCGTTGCTGGCGTGGCCGGAGAAGAAGCCGAAGTAGCTGTTCCGGTTGAGGGGCCAGTGGAGGCCGCGCTGCAGCAGGTCCGTGGTATAGAAGGGCCGGAGACGGTCCACGCCTTCCTTGATGTGATAGGAGATCTGGTCGGTCAGGACGACGGTCAGGATGCAGGAGAGGATGACGATGAGCCCTTTCTTCCAGCCCATGCGGCGGACCATCATCGCCAGGATGATGCCGTAGGCAGGAAACCAGATGCGCACGTCCGAGAAGAACATCCAGATGGGGTCGCTCCACGCGCTGTGGAAACTGTTGATCCAGAGGGTGATGTCCTGGTCGATCCCGATGAGCCGGTCCAGCATTCCGTTACTTGTTCAGGGCTTTCCAGAGTTCTTCCTTGAGCTCGTTGAGGCCGGTCTGCGCGACGGAAGAGATGAAGACGTGCGGGATGTCTGCCGGCAGTTTCTTCTCGATCTTCTTCCGCTCTTTCTCGTCGATGAGGTCCGTCTTGGTGACGGCGAGGACGCGGTCCTTCACGAGCAGTTCCGGATTGTACTCCTTGAGCTCGCTGAGCAGGACCTCATAGGCTTTCGCGACGTCCGGTTCGTCGGCCGCGACCATGAACAGGAGCACCGAGTTCCGCTCGATGTGCCGGAGGAAGCGCGTGCCGATGCCGCGTCCCTCATGCGCGCCTTCGATGATGCCGGGGATGTCGGCCATCACGAAAGAACGGTCGTCATAGTATCTGACGATGCCCAGGTTCGGCTCCAGGGTGGTGAAGGCGTAATTGGCGATCTTGGGCTTTGCCGATGTGATGGCGGCGAGGAGGGTGGACTTGCCGGCGTTGGGGAAGCCCACGAGGCCGACATCGGCCAGCACTTTCAGCTCCAGGATGAACCAGCCCTCGACACCTTCCTCACCCGGCTGCGAATAGCGCGGGGTCTGGTTGGTGGGGGACTTGAAGTGGTCGTTGCCCCAGCCTCCGCGGCCGCCTTCGCACAGGACGTATTCCTGTCCGGGCTCCACGATTTCGGTGATGACTTCCTCGGTCTCGGCGTCTTTCACGACTACGCCCAGGGGAACTTCCAGGACGATGTCCGCCCCGTTCTTGCCCTTACGCAGGGCTGCTCCGCCCGGTTCGCCGTTCTCCGCGCGCACCACTTTCCGGTAACGCAGGTGGATGAGCGTCCAGAACTGCGGGTTCGCCCGGAGGATGATGTGGCCGCCCCGGCCGCCGTCGCCGCCGTCCGGTCCGCCCTTGGGCACGTACTTCGCCCTGTGCAGGTGCATCGACCCGGCTCCGCCGTGTCCGCTCGCACAGAAAATCTTCACGTAGTCTATGAAATTCGATTCTGCCATGATACAAAGGTAACGATTCTTTTTGAATTCCCGAACGGACGTTTCCCTGTGTTTCGTTTAAAAAGAAACACCCCGAAACAGTTTTTTGCAAGGGCGGTTTTTTAAATATTTTACTATTGAAATATATTTCATATATTTGGTCCCCGATGCAAGTGCACATAGCGTGTAACTTATTGAAACCAACTATTATAATGAAACTCAGAATTGTGACCTCACTCGTCACGCTTCTGCTTTCTGTGTCCATGTTGGCCCAGAACTACACCGTATCCGGAACGATTACGGACGTAGAAAGCGGCAAGCCTGTCGAATTTGCCACCGTTGTCCTCCAATCTTCGGAGCAATGGGCGGTCGCCGATGCGAACGGTGCGTTCTCCATCAAGAACGTTCCTGCCGGCGACAATGTGATCTCCGTGTCATGCCTCGGTTACGTGACCATGACCAAGGAAATCTCCGTGGACAAAGACTTCACGGTCAGTTTCCGCCTGGTCCTGGACAACCTCAGCCTGGAAAGCGCCGTCGTGACGGCCAAGGAGAATTCTAACTCCGCCGCGACGTCGAGAACCATCGACAAAGTGGCCCTCGAGCATGTCCAGGTCATGAACGTGACGGACATCAGCGCGCTGCTTCCCGGCGGAAAGACGGGCGCATCGACGCTCACCAACAGCCAGACTTTCTCCATCCGCGGCGGCGGCTCCTTCAGCACGGCCGTCGAGGTGGACGGTGTCCGGCTTACGAACAACGCTTCTTTCACGAGCGTGTCCGGCGTGACGACCAACAACATCGCCTCCTCCAACGTGGAGTCGGTGGAAGTCATCACCGGCGTTCCTTCCGTGGAATACGGTGACATGTCCTCCGGTGTCGTCAAGATCAACACCCAGCGGGGTAAGACTCCCTGGACGCTGACCATGTCCACCAGCCCGCTGACCAAGCAGGTCTCCCTGAACAAGGGCTTCAGCCTGGGCACTTCGCGTTCCGGTGTCTCCCGGGGCGTGCTCAACTCCACGCTGGAGTACACCCGCTCCATCAGCAACAAGATGTCTCCGTTCTCCTCTTACGACCGTAAGCAGCTGGCCCTGAACTACAGCCGGCAGTTCTCCGAGGGATTCTTCGCCGACAAGCCCCTGCGCTTCTCCGCCGGCATCACCGGCAACCTGGGCGGCTATGACGACAAGGCCGATCCGGACCGTATGCTGGAGACCTTCTCGACGGGCAAGGACAACGCTCTCCGCGGCAACATCTCCGCCAACTGGCTGCTCAGCAAGAAGTGGATCACCAACGTCGAACTGATGGCTTCCGCCGTCTATAGCGACAAGCGTTCCCGCGGCCGCAGCCGTTACTCCGAATCCGTCAGCAGCGTCAGCATGCACGCTACGGAAGAGGGATACTACATGGGCACTCCTTGGAGCGTGAACGGTGAGAACCTCGCCGTCATGCTGCCTCCGGGCATCTGGTACAACACGATGGCCCATGACGACCGTCCCCTGAACCTCCGTGTCTCCCTCAAGGCCAACTGGGCCAAGAACATCGGCAAGATCAACAACAAGGTCAAAGTGGGCACCGAGTGGACCGCGGACAAGAACTTCGGTATCGGTACCTGGGCCGAGGAGCCCGAGACTGCTCCGAGCTGGCGCGAGTACCGCTATTGCGACATCCCCACGATGTCCAATCTCGCGGTGTACGTCGAGGACAACCTCATGTACCGTTTCACGGATGATTCCAACCTGAATCTCATCGCCGGTCTCCGCAACGACAACACCATCATCCCGGGATCGGCCTACGGCGTCACGTCCAGCATCTCTCCCCGTTTCAACGCGAAGTGGACGGTCTTCACCACGAAGAGCCATCGGGACCGTTTCTTCAAGGAACTGTCCTTCCGGGCCGGTTGGGGCGTCGCCTCCAAGCAGCCTTCCTTCGCGGTCCTGTATCCGGCTCCCGGCTACACCGACATGGAGGTCTTCCGCAGCACCGCTTCGGCGGACAACACGGTCTATCAGGCCAATTATCTGATGCCTCGGGTGGTCACGTACAACCCCGACCTGGTCTGGCAGCGCGACCATCAGGCGGAAGTGGGTGTCGACATGAACCTGGGCGGTACCCGCATCTCCCTCGCGGGTTACTACACCAAGACCATCGGCGCGTACAGCGAGATTGAACTGTACAACCGCTTCTCCTATTACTATACCGGCCCCAACGCCGTCCAGGGCAATCCGATTCCTGTGGAGAACAGGCGGTTCTCCATCGACCAGAACGGTGTCGTGACGGTGATCGACAAGACCGGCGCCCTTCCTTCCTCCGTCCTTGACGGCATCACCCGCAACCAGTTCATCCCCACCTATACCGAGGACAACGCGGACAATCCCGTGACCCGTGCCGGCGTGGAGTGGGTCGTCGATTTCCCGCGCATCAAGGCCATCAACACCACGGTCCGGTTCGACGGTAACTATTATTCCCAGCGAAACGTCTATTCGGACATGCTGCCTTACTACATGAACAACCGGATGGCGGCGGACGGCCAGAACCTGCTTCCGTACATCGGCTGGTACTACGGCGGTCACAACACCAACAACGGTTCCGAAAGCCGCAGCGTGAGGGGCAATCTCACGTTCACGACCAACATTCCCCAGGTGCGGATGATCATCTCCCTGAAACTCGAGGGCAATCTCTTCACCTATTCCCGCACGCTCAGCCAGCGGGCCGACGGTGCGGCCAGAAGCTATGTACTGGCGGACAAGACGGATCCCCTGTCCTTCATCGACGGAAAGTCCATCTATGACGAAGAAGGCTACACGGTGTTCTTCCCGGAGACCTATTCCTCCTTCGACGATCCGAACACCCAGATTCCTTTCCTCGAGAAATTCCGCTGGGCGAAGGAGAACGATCCCGTCCTGTACACCGACCTTTCCAACCTGTTGATCACCAACACGTCGGAGAACTATACCTACATGAAGGACTTCATGTCGCCTTCTTTCAACGCGCACTTCAGCGTCACCAAGGAAATCAGCGATATCGCCTCCATTTCCTTCTACGCCAACAACTTCATCAACATGCAGAACCGCGTGTACTCCACCCGGACGAAGAGTTGGCTGACGATGAATCCCGCTGTCTATTACGGACTTACGCTCCGTCTGTTCTTCTAATCCAATCCTGACCAACGATGAAAAA
>JAEEGJ010020937.1_pt1 | contig 14143 bp, 9 predicted proteins | sample 8958761 | NCBI WGS metagenome assembly JAEEGJ01 (sample SAMN16246546, study PRJNA631951) | gut metagenome | biome: gut microbiome; feature: rumen; material: RS-attached | host: Bos | place: Iran: Karaj | collected 2018-10 | reverse complement strand
GAAGTTCAGCCAGTTGGAATTGACACTGGCCCTGTGATTGATAACTACATCCTCAATGATGCCCATGCCCTTTTCCTTAAAGGTGTTAATCATCGAGCGCAACTGTGCCTCCGTACCAAAAGCACTCCTGTGGTCGAACCAATAGACGGGGTGATAGCCCATATTGTTAGACATCGCATTGGCGTATGCTGAGTTGGGAACCCACATCAAGTCAAAGAACTGTGACATCTCGTCGGCCTGTGACTCCAGATTGGTCCACTTGGTGTCTGCATAGGAGTCCCAGTAGAATCCCTGTAACATCACACCATCATATTGGGCAGGCCATCCCTGTGCAGACAGGGTCAGCGTTGCCAGCGTACTAACTATAAGCGAAAAAAGTTTCTTCATCGTGTTGACTCGTTTTTTAGGTTATGTTGCTGCAAAGGTACAAAGAAAACCGCTACGTTGTTTTCCAACGTAGTTGAATAGTTTTAAAACAGCGATGCAATCGTTTGCATCGATGATGGTTTCCTTATATTTGACGGCTGGAACGAAAAATGCTAATCAAAAATATTGCTTTCACCTTTCACGTATTTCTGAAAGTGCTTGTATATAAGTGGTTTGCTTGTGCTTCGCGGGTGAAAGGGGTCTCCGGACGTTTCACATTGCTTTCACAGACATTTCACACCGTATCTCGTTCACGAGGCAGCTGTTGTTGAACATGGGACAGCTGTAGGTGCACAAAAACGGTGAGCGTTTGCTGAAAAGCGCTCACCGTTTGCGGAAAAGTGCTCACCGTTTTATCTTGAGACAGACTCTCCGACACACGAGACAGCTTATCCCATGTGTGGGATAGTCATACTCGTCCGATATATAGGTGTGATGGCGTTGTGAAAGCAATGTGAAACGTCAGATTGCCGCAATCCCTCTCTGCATAAGGGTTGTGGAAGGTGAAAGCATTTTTTTGAAAACTCCTTGCGCGCGGCGCAGGCGTGCGCGCATGCGCGCAGGTCAGCTCATCCCATCTCTGTATTAGCTTATCCCGTCTCTGTATTAGCTTATCCCGTCTCTGGGACAGCTGTTCCCGTTGGCGGCTACAACTAATACACGAAAAAGTGGTACCACTTTCCGGAAAGCCGTACCACTTTCTGAAAAGCTGTACCACTTTTGACAAAAACCGTACGACTTTTTCCCCGCTGCAGCTGTCCCGCTCATGGGAATAGCTGTCTCGCATGCGGGAACAGCTGTCTCGTTGCCAGCTACAACCATAATAAAGGCGGGCACCGCCTCGTGTCGGTGGTGCCCGCCTGATAGTTGTTTTTTTATAGTTAGTCAACAGACCAATAGCAATCAAAGAACTCAGATGGTTCTAATAACTGAATGGCATCTTGGGGGAAATGTTTCTTGTTCCTAGTTATAATCAATTCACATCCAGTTGCGTATGCTGATTCAAATTGTAGCATGTCTTCAAAATCAGGCATTTTTGAGAACAATGCATGATGACATTGCGCAGAATCCATTGTTGTTATCTCAATGTAATTACTGAGAATTTGCATTGCTTTAACTACACCATCATAACCAAGCATTTTCCTTGCAATGAAGATGCATGTTGCAAATGACATAGGAGTTGCATAAAGTTTAACCTCACCGCGGATGCCAAGATTGATAATGTTGGCTGCATATTCATAGAATCCATCACGTCTTGCAATGAAGTCGATAAGGATGTTGGTGTCTAAGAAGACTTTCATAACTCGTACTTCTCTTTATAGTATTCCATCCTTGCCTTTTCACCATTAATGTCATCAGCGTCTATCTGACCATTAATTGGCATATTGAGGATTTCCTGCAGCTCTGGGGCTAGTTCTTCAATAGGCTGGAGAGAGAACTTCTTTTTCTTTGATTGCACATAATTGGTAATCAAAGAAACAACGAACTCATCAACACTAATGTTTTGAGTCTTTGCATACTTCATGGCATCATTGTATGCTGTTGCATTTAATGTTATTGTAGCCATTTCTTTTATTTTTTTATTGTTTTCTGCTGCAAAGATAAGGATTATAATCCAAACTTCCAAATGTTTGGTGCAAAAAGAGAAGCGGGCACCGCCTCGTGTTGGTGGGGTGCCCGCCTGATAATTGTGTTTTTATAGTTAGACTTAGGTGTGTTCCCTTTATTGTACTGTGCAATAGATCTTGTCAGAAGTCGTACGACAAGGATACAATTTGATGGTTGTTCCTGTAACTGTCAGGTTTGAACCATCTTGTGAAAGGTCAGCAATGTCACCACCAAGGTTAATTCCCCAGTCGTTATTTGCTGTGAACTTCCAACCATTGGCTGTTACACCTGCTCCTGAGATTGAGAAACAGAGGTTTTCAGCATCCCATGTCATTCGCTGTGCATCGTCTGCCTGATTCCATCCATTGAAGTCACCAACAAGGTTCATATTTGTGATGCGTACAGCATAGAGGGACATATTCTTCATGTTAAGAGTGACGTAATAGACACCTTCTCCTGCGGCGGCTTTGATATTGCTGCCACCACCAGCAGTAAAGTCACCAGTAATACCGCCAGTTAGATGCCCGCTATTAATTTCGGTACCCCAGTCACCTGCGACTTTTTGGAATTTAAATTCATTGCCCCAATTGTTTGGATCAGCACAATAGAGATAGCCAGTATAAATGCCGTTGTTTTGGTCGGTAAGTGCCAAGCGCTGTTCTGCCTTTGACCATCCATCTGTGGCTCCAATGAAGAAAATGAATGGATCAAAACTTAATGGAGTAATCTCGTAGGTACCAGCAAGAAGGTCAAAGGTAAAGTTGTAGAACTTGGCGTTGGCATCAGCTGCAAACTTGATGTTACCACCGGTGTTGTCCCAAGTGAAGTTGCCTTTGTATGCTACTTCATCCTTTGCAGAAGCCAAGGCTATTCCCCAATTACCAATTGAACCATCTTCGTTGAATGCCGATGCAGGAATGAGCTTAATCTCAAAGGTTGTAATGCCCTCAAATTTCGTTGCATCATTTTCCATTGTAAACGTGAAGACTGGATTCTCGTAGACATCACCTCCATTGTTAACCAGGTGGTACTCGTCAATCTTCTTGCACTTCCAACCATCAATGTTTCCTACGATATAATAACCGTTAGGATCAATGAATGGTGCCTGAACCTTGGTCTTGACATTAAATGTTCCGGAAGTTGTCAACACATTCTTAACCGCTGTCTTTCCGTCACCTGTATAGGCTGTTACAATAGCGGCCATCACATTCGTGTTGTTGGGGTTCTTTCCAAAGGTACCCTCTACAAACTGTTTGAAATCACTGTAAAGTACACGTCCCTCATTATCCATGTCGAGCGTGACCTCTTTACCATTTGCTTTCAATATGATCTCATATTTGCTCTCTGTCTCCTTGTAAGATGAGGTGGGAGCTGTAATGTCGCATATTTTCACGGAGTCCTGGTCAACGGGAATTGTAGCGAAGTCTATCAAGGCCACTTCGGCTACGCTACCACTGCCAAAGGTAATTGCGGTACCCTGCTCGTTGGTAGCCTGCTGCTTCCAATCTTCATAGTCGTTGCTGCATGCAGCCATGAAGAGGGTGGCAAGACCAAATAATAAATATGATTTCAGTTTCATAATTGTTTCGTTTTTAGGTTATTCTTCTATTTCAGTAAACAAGAACGCACCAGTGACATCGTTGAAGAAGATCTGATAGCTGCCCTTAGCAACGGGTATCTTGCTGCCATCAACAGTACTGATACCGTATGGGAATGCATCGGTACCCCATTCTGTGTTGTCGTTAGAAACGAAGGTCAACTCGGCAGGAGCAGCCAGAGTGATGGTGCCATACCAGTCGTGGTTCTCAACCTTGCTGTTCATAGCAGTCAGAGCAACATCACCAAACTTCATGGAAGTATAGATGACAGGTTTGGTGTCATATTCGTAGGCTTCAATCTTCAGGGTCTCATCGCCTTCCTTGGCATTGTTGTCCAATAACAGGCGATACCAACCCTTCTTGTCAACAGTGATGTTGCCTTTGTCGTCGCCGCCATTACGTGATACGTAACCAGACCCGTCGGAGAAGTTTTTACCATCGCCACACATACCATACATCCATCCGTTGATGTCCTTTGCGGTAGGATGGTTTTTAATACCTCTTGGCGCAAGAATCTTCATACCGCCCTCTTCAAAGTATCCTACATACTCGATGACACCCTTACCAGTGAAGCGGTTGTACTCCTCACCTGCCTTGATATACATCGGAACGAGTCCTGTGCCAACGTTGTTGTAATCGCCATCACCCCAACTGCCATTACCGATATTGTCACCGACCATGAACCAGATTTCAGGTAGGGCCTCCTTCAGGAAGTATGCGGTGACCTTGAAGGATTGGATGTTAGAATAGACGTAATAGGCAGGTTCGTTCAAATTAGTCGGACAAGCCACCATGCGGGCATAGAGTGTGATGACCTCATCCCAGTCAATGGTTGGCAGGTCTTCCGTGATGTTACGCAACTGCATGATAGCAAAGTCTATCTCATTGGCAGGAGCATCGTATGTGATGGACTTGCCTTTGGTGTCGGTAGCTGCTATCTTGGTAGCATCTGAGAAGTCTTGGTTCTCAGAGAGTTCAATCCAATAGCTGGTCTCTGTGGGGAAACCATAGTTGGGCGCAGCCTTGGCGTGGAATCTTACAGACTCACTGTTCTTCAGATTGACGACATTGCTGCCAATCTCTGGGGCCAGGAGTTCGAATGACTTAGGCATGCTGAGAGTAGGGTTGTTGTCGCGATCGGTCTCACAAGAAGTGAGTGCGACAAGTCCCAGCAGCGCAGTAGCCAATATATTCAGTTTTTTCATAATCGTTACTATTAGATGTTGTTGTTAATTAATAACCAGGATTCTGATGTCCCTGCAAATTGGGATTAGCATTGATATCGCTGTTGGGAATCGGGAAGATGTTCAAGTGCTTGTCGAACGGAGTACCTTTCTCGGTGCCACCCATCCATTCCCATTTGTAGTTGCTCTGTCCGCCAAACTTGTTGAAGCGGATAAGATCCATACGGCGACGGCCTTCGAAACCGAACTCACGGCTCCACTCATCGCAAATCTGGTTGAGTGTAAAGCTGGCATCACTGGTGTATCCGTAATCACCCTTTGCACGGCTGCGAATCTTCTTGATAGCATCGAGTCCTTCCTGAGTGCAGTTGCCACCATTCAGGCGGGCATCAGCTTCAGCAATGTTCAGATATGCCTCGGCAGCACGCAGCATGGGGAAGTCTGTATCAACAAACTGGGTGTGCTTGGGCTGAGCACCATCAGCGTGTATGTTCAGGAACTTCACATACGCAAATCCTTTGGTGAAGTCGCTCTCCTTAGTGATATTCAGCGTGTGGCTTTTGTTGTAGAACAGCGCACGGTCGTCTTTACCAGAAATCTTGACATCTTCAGGAGTACCCTCAGCATAACCGCCACTGGGGAAGAACTTCTCCACAAACTGGCGACGGCAATGGTTGCCCCCCCAGTTCTCCTTGGTACCATAGGGGTAATTGTCCTTAATCTTATCGTTGCAGGTAGAAGCAATGATAAACAACGCACCACCCCAAGTCTGAGTGGCTATGCCATCGTGGATGGCTGGCAGGATAATCTCCTTCTGTGCACCATTCTTATCGTTGTCGCCCATAAATAGCAACTGATAGGGAGAATAACTGTAAGCACTGGTGGTAACAATATCGTAAGTGCCATCGGTTAATATCTTCTGGGCATAATCCTTGGCCTTAGCCCACTGTGCTGTACCAGTGTAAACTTCAGCGTTCAGATAGATACGAGATAACAGCAGCCAGGCAGCAGCCTTGTCAGCACGACCGTAAGCTACCCGCTGTGCAGGGTCTTTCAGGATATCAAGACCGTTTCCTTCGCCAATGATGTCCTTCAGCTCGCTTTCAACGAATGAGAAGATTGTGCTACGTGTAGCATACTGAGCGGGCTCGGTGGTAACGGTAGTAACGAAAGGCACGTTACCATAGAGGTCCATCAGGTGAGCGTAGTAGAATGCTCTCATAAAACGCGCCTCTGCACGCTGTGTCAGCGTCTTGTCATCAGTAGCATCTGCAGTCTGCTCCAGGAAATAGTTGGCAACAGTAATGCCAAAGTATAGACGATAGTAGAGAGCCTGCATCATAGGATGTGTGTCACTCCATGAATTGTGGTTGAACTCAGGAATACCTGCGTCACCCCAGATACAATGCGCCTCGTCAGTAGTCAGTTCGTTGGCATTCCACAACTGACGGATAAGACTGGATGTTCCTTCGTCAATGTCATCAATATCGCCATTGCCGTTAGGACCGGTCTGGCCGGTAGTCACCATATTCGCATAGATTTTGCTGAAAATGGCATCCATGTCGGGAGTCTGAACCTGTTTTGGGTTGATGTTGTCAACATCCAAGTCCTTGACACAGGCCGTAAAACCAAATGCCACGACAACGAAAGCAGCAGCCGACAAAATATTTTTAATATTGAATAGTTTCATAATTCTTTCTGTCTTTTAATGATTAGAAGTTCAGACTAAGACCAAGAACCGTTGTGAACGGACGTGGATAGAGAGAGTTGTCAATACCACTGGAGATTTCCGGGTCAATGCCATCATACTTCGTGATGGTGAATACGTTCTGTACGGTAGCATATACGCGGCCACTGATACCATTGTACTTTCCACCCTTGAAGAGACCATTGAAGCTATAACCTAAGGTGATGTTGTCCATCTTCAGGAAAGAAGCGTTCTGTACGAAGTAGTCAGAGAAGAACTGCTCAGTGAGCGGATTGGTGAGGCCCAGATTAACAGCCTCGGTAGGACGGTTGCCCAGATAACCCAGAGAGTAGATGGCACCCTGACCAACATTAAGTGAGCCGGCAAGATTGTCATTGTAAACATAGTTGCCGAGGCTTGCACGCATTGAGAAGCTGAAGTCCCAATTCTTATAAAGAACCTTTGAACCCAGGCCCATCGTCACATCAGCAGCGGGCTTGTAGTAGAAATAGCGGTCGCCACTGTCAATATATCCATTACCGTTGCGGTCTACGTAGGTGTTGGGCAGAATCTTTCCGTTCTGGTCGTAAGCCTGCTGATAGACATAGAATGAACTTGCTGCATGACCTACGGCGTGTGCCTGGATGTTACCACCAGTACCGGCGCTGATACCGCCAGTCTCTACATAGTAGTTGTCACCGCTACCACTTACCAGCTCGTCGATTTCGTTATGGTTATAGGTGAGGTTATAGGTTACCTCCCAACGCCAATCCTTGGTCTGGATAGGACGTAATGTCGTAGCAAACTCAAAACCAGTGTTATGCAGTGAACCGATGTTGCTGGTAATCTTGTTGCGGAAGTTAGAACCTGCGGGTACGTAAACAGAGTTGATCAGGTCCTTCGTCTTGCGATAGTACCAGTCAACCGTGAACTCCAAGCGGTTGTTCAGGAATGACAGGTCGATACCAGCATTCCATGTGGTGGTCTTCTCCCAAGTCAGATTGGGGTTGTAAGCATCGGGACGATAAGTCACTCCGTTGTTCAAACCAATATTGTAGTATGCGTGATCAGCATTAGGTGTGTAGGTCGGAATATAGGTGTAGTCGCCAATACCCTCCTGCTGACCAGTGATACCCCAGCCTAAACGCAGTTTGGCATCACTTAGGAAATCAATGTTCTTCAAGAATGTTTCTTCCTTCATCTTCCAGGCAAGAGCCAGTGATGGGAATACACCCCAGCGGTTACCCTTGGCAAAGCGTGAAGAACCATCACCACGCAGTGTGAAGGTGAGCAGGTAGCGGTCCATGAGCGAGTAGTTCAGACGACCGAAGAATGATACCAAATAATTCTCACTCTTGTAAACAGTCTCTGTGGTCGGAGCATCGTAGCGACCGCCATTTAAATCCTTGTTATAAATGAATCTGCCGGTTTCGGCACCGCTTGCGTCAGTCTCCTTGTAGCCCAACTCGCAGGTAGCAGGATACATTCCCCAACCATTGTAGTCGCTCTTGACGTGGAAGTGTTGCCACTCATAACCTGCCATTACATCCAGATGATGAATCTTCTCAAAGTCCTTCATGTACTGGATGTAGGCGTTGAACGACAGATTATAGGTGTCTTTCTTGTTCCAACCGTCATAGCCATAATAGTTGTTACTAGTAGAGTAAGGACTGATAACAGTAGTCTGCTTACCTGTAGAGAAGTCTGCGCCACCATTGGCGTGGATGTGTAAATCCTCGAAGCCATGAATAGCATAGTCTACCTCGATGTTGCCAACAAATGACTTAGAGGTCGCTTTGTCTTCCTTCAGGTCGAGTAATGCTACGGGGTTGGACGTTGCATTGCGGTTGCTGGTCTGTACCCATGTCTTGTCAAGATAGGTTGCTGCAGAATACCACTGAGCATAACCACCGAAATACTTGTCGTAAATCTGGTTGCCAGAAACCTTGACGGGCTTGGTGGGATCCATGTAGCGTGCTGCACCGATGGCACCACCGTCAGCATAGCGGTTCTTGGCAATCATTCCCTTACCATTGATGTTGAATTTCAGATGGTCTTCCAGGAATGAAGGAGAAAGATTGATGCTGGCAGTATATCGCTCAAACTTTGAAGTCTTAACGATACCCTGATTGTTCGTGTAGCCCAGAGATACGCGATAAGGCATATTCTTCAGACCACCAGCAATAGTGATGTTGTGGTCGGTAGAAACGGCTGTACGATAAATCTCATTTTGCCAGTCGGTGTCAGCAAATTGCTGCTCGCCAAGGGTGTACGCACCTTTATAACCTGAAAGGTTTCCATCTTTGTCATACGTAGTAGTGACCGTTTCATCTGAAATAGGATACCAGCCGAGAGCTTTGTAAGCCTTGCTGTCTTCGCCATAGAGATTCTTGATGAACTCGCGATACTCACTTCCGCTCATCACATCAATAGTCTTTCTCTTGGCAGAGATAGAGACATTACCGTTATAGCTGATTTTGGGAGCACTTCCTGCACGACCCTTCTTGGTGGTGATGATGATCACACCGTTAGACGCGCGCGAACCATAAATAGCTGTAGCAGAGGCGTCCTTCAGAACGGTGAACGACTCAATGTCGTTGGGGTTAACCATAGACAAGGGGTTGGCAAGACCCTGTACACCATAGTTGTCCATAGCCAGTCCGTCGATAACAATCAACGGGTCGTTAGACGCGTTCAGTGACGAACCACCACGGATACGGATTTGGGCACCACCACCAGGAGTACCACCATCGGAGATAACGCTCACACCAGCAATCTTACCGCTGATCATGTCCTGTGCATTAGTTTGCAATCCATGATTCATCTCGTCAGGCTTGATGGCTGTTACAGAACCTGTCAGATCGTTCTTCTTAGCGCGGCCGTAACCAATGACCACCACGTTCTCCAGAACGTTCTGATCTTCCTGCAGGGTAATCACCAGGCTGGCAGCAGCCTTGACGGTAGCCGTTTGGTAGCCTACGTAAGTAACGGTGATGTCGGCACCCTGAGGGGCTTTCAGCGTGAAGTTACCGTCGAAGTCGGTAACGGTAGCCGTCTGTGTACCTACTACGCGTACGGTAGCACCGATGACTGGCTCGCCCTGAGCATCCTTCACGTGGCCTTTGACGTCAATCTGCGCAAAGGCACCTACCGAAAGGAAGAGTCCTAACATGAGGACCAACATCCTAAACGGATTTCGAATGTTTACTTGCTTCATCATTTGTTTATTAAGTTAGTATTTATAAAATAATAATGTATAATGTCTTGTTTTGCAGGGCAAACTATGAAGCCCAATAGCCTTTGTCAGCTAGTAGTGTTCAGGCAGAATATGTGCCTTCACGGTGCAAAGTTAAGATTTGTTTCAATTCGTTGATACTATTTGTGAGTTAAATTCGTTATAATGAATGTGCAAACGTTTGCATTGTTAATCGGACACAAAAGAGATAAAACGAAACACATGGTATTCAACTTTTCAATAACTTTGCAGAGAAAAGAAGACAACTCAGACATTGCAACGCCACACTCTGGCTTGCTCAGAGAACTGGGACAACTTTTTTCTAACTGCTAACCAGCGCTACGATGAAAGATAATGCACCATTGACGATGAAGGATATTGCCCGCGAGCTAGGAGTCTCGGTGGCTACGGTGTCGCGTGCCTTGAAGGATTCGCCACGCATATCGCCTGAGCGTCGTGCGCTGATTCAGGAGTATGCCCGTGAGCATAACTTCACACCCAATCCCATTGCGGAATATCTAAGGTTCTCGCGCGTGCAACCTATTAAGATTATCGGTGTCATCATTCCAGAGCTTGCACATTACTACTTCTCGACAGTGTTGGCAGGTATTGAGGAAGAAGCCTTCAGTCGTGGCTACGGTATTATGGTGGCACAGAGCGAGGAACGTTATGACAAAGAGGTCAAGATTTGTCAGTCTTTCTACGAGGGCAAGGTGTGTGGCATCATCATCTCGCAGGCGAAGGATACATTACAGTACGACCACTTCCGCAAGTTGCAGGATGCTGGTCTGCCGATAGTCTTCTATGACAGGATATGTACGGGTATCAATGCCAGTCGTGTAGTTGTCGACGACTACATGGGAGCCTTCAATGCTGTGAGCTACCTGATAGAAAGGGGTTGTACGCGTATTGCTTTCTATGGTGCCGCCATGACGATGGAGATTACGAAGAATCGCTTCAATGGCTATAAGGATGCTATCCTAAAGCACGGTATGCAGTATGATCCGTCGCTGACGTATATCTGTGACAATCGTGCCGATGCCGAGGTCATCACCCCTGGGGTACTGGAACGGGAGGACCGTCCCGATGGCTTCTTCGCAGTTAACGACGATACTGCCATCGGTATCCTCTATACCGCCAAGCGCATGGGCTTCCGGGTGCCTGACGACATCAGCATCTGCGGTTTTACTAATGGCCAGCGTGCTGTGGCCTGTGACCCCATGCTCACAACCGTTGAGCAGCGTGGCAAGCGGGTAGGCGAGGAGGCTGCCTCCATCCTCATCGACAAGGTAGAAGGGCACATCCCTTCCGACCAAGTCGTCAAGCGCGTTGTCCGTACCAAGTTGATAGTAAGAGGTACGACGAAGTAAAAGACAACGGGAGTATTTATTAAAGACAAGAGATATTTTTAAAGACAACTTGGACAACTAAGACAACTTTCAAAATAGAATGCAAACGGAATTTGACATAAATAAATATAAAGCTCATATCTATGATGTGGTAGGTGCTATTCATGAAGTCCATAAGGAATTAGGACCAGGTCTGAATGAGTATTGCTATCAGGAAGGTTTGCAAATCCAATTGACTGAGCAGAACATCCCCTTTCAACGTGAGTTGTCATTCCACCCCTCCTATCATGGATGCCCTATGGAGGTGTTATACAGGATAGATTTTTTATGTAAAGATGATATTATCATAGAATGTAAATCGATATCTGATCTTACTAATAATCATAGGGCACAGTTATTTAATTATATGCGACTAACGAATAGTCCATGTGGAATACTAGTCAATTTTGCACCACAATTTGCAACAATAGAACGTTATTTCTATGATATAGAACGAAAGGCTATTTTAAGTGTTGATGGCAGGGTTATACAACTCTTGTGAAGCACTTTAATAAAAAAAGTTGTTTAAGTTGTCCAAGTTGTCTTTAAATATAAAATATATTGTCGTTAAAAGAACAAACGAAGTTGTCTTAAAATAAAAAAAGAATAAAGTTGTAGTATATGAAACAAAAACCGAATTTACCGTTTTGGAGCCTGTGGAATCTGAGCTTTGGATTCTTTGGCGTGCAGATAGCCTATGCACTGCAGTCGGCTAACATCTCGCGAATATTCGCTACGCTGGGTGCCGACCCGCATAACCTGAGCTATTTCTGGATACTTCCCCCACTGATGGGTATCCTTGTGCAACCGATTGTCGGAACACTGAGTGACAAGACCTGGACACGTTGGGGACGACGTATACCTTATTTATTTATAGGTGCTGCAGTAGCAGTGGCAGTGATGTGCCTGTTGCCTAACTCCGGCTCCTTCGGACTGGCGGTGGGTGCAGCCATGATCTTCGGACTCATTGCCCTGATGTTCCTTGACACCAGCATCAATATGGCTATGCAGCCCTTTAAGATGTTGGTGGGCGATATGGTGAACGAAGAACAGAAGGCCAAGGCCTATAGCATCCAGTCGTTCCTCTGTAATGCCGGTAGTGTGGTGGGCTTTGTGTTCCCCTTCGTACTGACGTGGATAGGTATCAAGAATGTCGCTGAGAAGGGGGTTATCCCTGATAGTGTCATCTGGTCGTTCTACTTAGGTGCCGCCATTCTGATTCTCTGCGTCATCTACACCACGCTAAAGGTCAAGGAGTGGAATCCGCAGGAGTATGCGGAATATAATGGCAGCCTCACCCCCGACCCCTCTCCAAAGGGCGAGGGGAGTGCAGAGCCCGAGGATAGTGGCAACTGGATTACGCTGCTGAAGAATGCTCCCTCCACGTTCTGGAAGGTGGGACTGGTGCAGTTCTTCTGCTGGGCAGCATTCCTCTACATGTGGAACTACACGACGGGAGCCATTGCTGAGGTGGTATGGGATACTACCGACCCTGTCAGTGAACCTTTCCAGGAAGCAGGCAACTGGGTAGGCATCCTATTTGCCGTTCAGGCTATGGGTTCTGTAGTATGGGCTACCATACTGCCACAGTTTAAGAATACCAAGTTGGCATACGCTATCAGTCTTGTCATTGGTGGAATTGGTTTTGCAATGGTGCCTTTCCTGCACGACCAGTATCTGCAGTTTATCCCATTCCTGCTTATAGGCTGTGCGTGGGCTGCCATGCTGGCCATGCCGTTCACCTTTGTCACCAATGCTTTACAAGGCTATGGCCACATGGGTGCCTACCTTGGACTCTTTAACGGTACTATCTGTATTCCACAGATTGTCGCAGCCCTCTGTGGCGGTCTCGTCCTGTCGCTGGTAGGTCATCACCAGTCCACCATGATGATTGTCTCAGGCGTCCTGCTGGTGATAGGTGCTTTCTGCGTCACAGTTATCAAAGGCAATAAATAGAAGTTGTCCTTTGTTCTCTGCAAGCAGAGTGTGGCGTTGCAATGTCCAAGTTGTCTTAATATTAATAAGTTGTCTTTAAAAAAATACTACTATGAAAATACTATTTAACGTCGAATACCAGACCACTTTTGGCGAAAGTCTGGTGCTGAACATCCTTCCTGGTGAGGACGGTGGCAAGTTGTCACAGCATAAGATGACAACTCTTGATGGCTGTCACTGGTTTGTGGAGGTTACCAAGAATCCCAAACCCAGTACGTTTATTGACTATTATTACAGTCTGATGCATGGCGACGAAGAGGCTCGCCACGAGTGGCTCGTCGAACCCCATCGTCTGGAGTTTGCTGCACAGAAGGCAGCCCGTTACACCATCTATGACCATTGGATTGACATTCCTGAGGATGCTTATATGTACAGTTCTGCATTGACCGATTGCATCATGGTCAACCAGCGTGAGATGAGTACGCCGACAGAGTATCAGCGTACGGTACGCCTGAAAGTGCGTGCCCCACAGATTCGTATTGGTGAGCAGCTGGCCATCGTGGGTGCAGGTGACGCTCTTGGTAACTGGGATGTCAACAAGGCCCTGCCCATGTTTGAACACGAGTACCATGAGTGGGTCATCAGTCTGGATGCTGATAAGCTGCCGCAGACCTTTGAGTTTAAGTTTGTCATGCTGGGCATCGACCAGCCTGTCTGGGAACAGGGTGGCAACCGTAGCATCGCATTGACCTCCATAGGAGCTAACGAGGTGGTGGTTTATGAACTGTCGCAGGTCTATCTGCCTGTCTATCCCTGGAAGGGTGCCGGTACGGTGATTCCAATCTTCTCCCTGCGTAGCGAGGGCTCGTTTGGCGTGGGTGACTTCGGTGACCTGAAGAAGATGATTGACTGGGTGGACAAGACTAACCAGCGCATCCTGCAGGTGCTGCCCATCAACGATACCAACATGACGGGCTCCTGGCAGGACAGCTATCCCTACAACGCTATCAGTATCTATGCCCTGCATCCACAATATACAGACTTCAGGCAGCTGCCAGAAATTAAAGATGAGGCTAAGCGTA
>JAEEGJ010020935.1_pt1 | contig 14144 bp, 13 predicted proteins | sample 8958761 | NCBI WGS metagenome assembly JAEEGJ01 (sample SAMN16246546, study PRJNA631951) | gut metagenome | biome: gut microbiome; feature: rumen; material: RS-attached | host: Bos | place: Iran: Karaj | collected 2018-10 | reverse complement strand
TTCTTTGGTGGCGGTTTGATTCCTTACTTCATTACGTTGAAGAACCTTGGTCTTTACGACAACTTCCTGGTTTACATCATTCCAAGCTTGTTCAACTTTTACAACATGATAATCTTCATGTCTTTCTTCCGCGGTCTTCCTGCTGGTCTCGAAGAATCTGCAAAGCTCGACGGTGCAAACGACATGTTGATTTTTATAAAAATTATACTCCCTTTATCTATGCCGGTAATTGCGACAATTGCTTTGTTCAACGGAGTCGGCCACTGGAACGATTATTTTGCCGGAGTTATGTACATCAACAAATCAGAACTGCAGCCGATTCAGACTTATCTCTATCGCGTTGTTGCCAGTGCTTCTGCTTCAAAAGCAGTTGTTGCAATGCCTGCCGGCGTTTCTGCTCAGCAGGTTAGCTCACAGTCGGTTCGTCTTGCAACCATGGTTGTAACAACCTTCCCGATTATGTGTGTATATCCATTCCTGCAGAAATACTTCGTAAAGGGAATGTTGATTGGTTCGATTAAGGGCTAACAAACGTTAGTTAGTCACAAGGTTTTTATAATATTTATAGGAGGAAATAAATATGAAGAAATTAAAGGTAGTAGCATTAGGTTTTGCTATGGTTGCTGCAATGTCTCTTATTGGTTGCAGTAAGAAAGAAACTGCTGCTAAAGTAGATGCTAAAGCATCAAAAGATGTAGCAGGCTGGAAAGCAAATGCTGATAAACCAATCAAACTTGACTGGTACATTAACTTCAGCTGGTTTGCACGTCATTGGGGTGACTCAAAGGTTTCTAAGTACATCACACAGAAAACTGGTGTAGATGTAAACTTTATTGTTCCTGCTGGAAATGAAGCAGAAAAATTGAATGCAATGATCGCTGGTGATGCACTTCCAGATCTTATCACATTGGGATGGTGGGAAGGTCAGATTCCTATGATGATTGATGCAGGTCTTCTTTATTCTTTGGATGAACTTGCTGATCAGTATGATCCATACTTCTGGAAGGTTACTGACCCTGTAAAGGTTGGCTGGTACCGCCAGGCTGATGGTCACATCTATGGATATCCAAACGCATCTTATACTTCTACAGACTACGAAAAGTATCAGGGTAAACTTACTTCAAACGAAACTTTCCTTGTTCGTAAAGATATGTATGAAGCTATCGGAAGCCCAGACATGACAACTCCAGAGGGATTCCTTGGTGCACTCCGTGCTGCAAAGGCTAAGTTCCCGACAGTAAATGGTCAGTCACTTATTCCATTCGGAACAAACGAATTTGGTGATACAGGTTGTTCACAGCTTCAGGGCTATCTTTCACACTTCCTTGCAATTGCTCCAGAAAAGGACGGCAAGTTTGTAAATGCAGACCTCGGTCTTACAGAAGATCCAGAGTATATCCGCTGGATGAAGATGTTCCGCCAGGCTCACGAAGAAGGTCTCTTTGCTACAGATGTATTCGTAGACAAGAGAAGCCAGATTGAAGAGAAAGCTGCTCAGGGCCGCTACTTCTGTATGCTCTATCAGAACTGGGATATGCAGGCTCCACAGAACGCTCTTTATGCACGTGATCCAAACTCTATCTACATTGCTGTAGATGGTCCAAAGAACTCTAAGGGTGATGATCCAGTTCTCGCTGGTGGTGGTATTGCAGGTTGGACAGTAACTTTGATTTCAAAGAACTGTAAAGATCCAGCTCGTGCTATTCAGTTCCTTTCTTACCTTATTTCAGAAGAAGGTCAGATGGATACAAACTTCGGTATCGAAGGTGAAACATACACAATCGAAAACGGAGTTCCAAAGCTTACAAAAGAAGTTGCTGATCTTGATAAGAACGACAAGAACAAGCAGGAAACAGATATTGGTGTTCAGTACACATACTGGATGTTGATGGATACAGCATGGCAGGCACAGTTCGGTGCTGATTATGCTCCATCTCTCGAGCAGCCACAGCTCTGGACTCGTCCATATGTACACTCATATGCAGCATACGATGGTCTTACACTTCCAGTTGGTTCAGACGAACAGTTGATTTATGAAGATATCCAGCGCCGCTGGGGTAAAGTTCTTCCACAGTTGATTCGTGCGAAGTCTGAAGCTGACTTTGACAAGATTGTTGCAGACTTCAATCAGTATAAGAAAGACAAGGGAATTGATAAGGTTATCGATGCTCAGTCTAAGCTTATGAACATCAACAAGCAGAAGCTTGGTATGTAGTAAGGAGGGGGAAGTCTCCCCCTGCGGCGGCACGATGTTGCCGCCTACCCTCTCTGCGGGGGACACCCCCGCAACGCCCCCGATTACGACTCGGGGGCGTACAATCAAATCGAGGAAATTCGACAATACGGGGTTTATCATATAAAATGATAGGGATGAACTTTTCACAAAAATTAGTTTTTGCCTATACCTGTATTGTTGTAATTCCCCTTTTTATTATAGTAGTTGTTGCAATGGGACTTATCCGCCGTTCCCGAGTTGAAGAACTGGAAGCAAACAGTGAAGGTCTTTTGCAGGAAAACTACGAATTAGTTCTAAAAAATATTGAAACCTTCAGCCTTTTTGAGCAGCTGGTAAACAGTAACGGTAAGCTCACACTTTTTTTTACAATTCCTGAGCGCAGCGATGAAGAAGAAATTATCAATACAATGATTTCTGAAGCTGCAATGCTTGAACGCACAATTGAAACAGTTCCAAATATTTACGGTTTAAGAATCTTTACAGATAATCCGAATGTTCCAGAACGCTGGCCGATTTTTATGAATTCTTCGCGCACAAATGTTGCCACTCTTAATAAATGGGAATTCAATTACACAGCAGATTATCTTGGAAACCTGGGTTCCTTAAAATACGAATCAGTTTGTACAACAAGAAGACTGGAAAAAAATTTTCATCCCATTGGTTATGTTCAAATAGCAATGAAGACCAGTGATTTTTTTCCATTCCTCTTTAAGAAAATTAATGAATATAATGATGATTATGCTTTCCGCGAAGTTTTGAATAAAAAAACAAATAAAATGGAACTCATTCCAATCACCAATGAAATTATTGAACGCTCAAGAGCTCCTTTTTCTCAGGGACTTTATGATGAGTTTTATAAAACAGTTTATCGACGTACACAGGGCGAGCTTGCTAAAGGCGGCAAAGTAATTTTACGCGATAAGAATTCTATTCGCTATTCAAGCTGGATTCGTGTTCCAGAAATGAATATTATCTTACTTCATACCTGTTCAGCACAACAGATTCAACGAAGTCTTTTATTAATCCAGGTTGGAATTCTTATAGGTCTTACCCTTACAGTTTTCCTTTTGTATTTCCTCGTACGCTATCTTACATCGCGTCTTATGGGCCGTGTTTATAAATTGATTGGCGGAATGAAGCAGGTACAGTCTGGAAATCTGAATGCCATTGTTGAAGTAACAGGAACCGATGAAGTAACAGAAGCACAGCAAACCTTTAATATCATGACCGAACAGCTGCGCTCACAGATTGATGAAATCAAAAAAGAACAGCAGCTGATTGCCGACACAGAAATGAAGGCAATGCAGAATCAGATAAATGCGCACTTCCTTTATAATGCGCTAGAGACAATCAAAATGCAGGCAGTTATTGCCGGCGAAACTGATGTTGAAGAAAGTATAAATGTTCTTGGAAAGCTTATGCATTACTGTCTGCGCTGGAGAGTGCACACCGTTAAGCTTGAAGAAGAAGTTGATTATATCCGCTCGTATATTTATCTTCTCAATATCAGAAATGATTATGTGATTTCTCTTGAGACAGAGATTCAGCCGGAATGGAAAACAATCGCAATTCCAAAAATGAGTCTTCAGCCTCTTGTAGAAAACGCTTTTAATTATGCAATTGAACCACTCGGAAAAGATGCCGTAATCCGAGTGTATACAGAAAATGGCGAACAGGAAGACCGCATCTGGCTTTGCGTCCGCGATTTTGGAAAAGGAATTAATAAAGAAAAACAGGAAGAGCTTGCTGCTTATCTCGCAGATGATAATTACGAAAGAGATTCAACTGGCAGCATTGGTTTGAAGAACATTCAGCAGCGACTGACAATGTTCTGTGGAAAAGACTACAGACTCGTTATTGAGTCCACCGAGGGTGAAGGTACTTTGATTAAGATTCCCGTTCCCCGAAATTACCTCGATGATTCAGGAGCACAGAAATGATTACAATCGTACTTGCGGATGATGAAAAACTTATTCGCGCAGGACTTAAAAAAATACTCACAGATTCTCTGGATATTCCAATTGAAATAATTGAAGCAAAAAATGGTGAAGAAGCGCTTGAACTTTGCCGCGATAGAAATCCAGAAATTCTCATTACAGATATCCGCATGCCGGTTATGGACGGCGTTGAGCTCATGAAAAATATTTCTGTAATGGACGAAAAACAAAAGCCTGCAATTATTGTTCTGAGTGGTTATGATGATTTTTCTTACGCAAAGGCCGCTATTCAAAGCGGAGCCCTCAGCTATATCTTAAAGCCTGTTGATAAAAAGGAACTTATAACAGCAGTGAATTCTGCAATTATGGATTCGCTCAAAGAAGAAAAAGAAAAGAATGAACAGAAGTTTCGCCAGATTATTGAAAAGGGGCGCCTTGATGATGTTTCTGGACTTCCGGAAATCACAGTTAAAAACGGACTCCGTTGTATTGTAATTTATGGAAAGAATCCTATTCAGGCGCTTGAAGCCGTTATGCAGGATCGAATCTATTATGTTGTTGAACAGACAAAAAGTTCTGTTCTCATCGTTTATCCTTTTGATGGTAACGAAGCTACATATGATCCAAGTTATCTGGATACTTACATAGTTGGAATTTCTGGTCCGGCAGATGATTATTCAATGCTGCGTACAATGAGACGTCAGGCGCGTACTGCTGCAATGCAGTCTTTCTTTAATGCAGAAACCGGTGAGATTTACGAAAAGCAGAGAAAGGGCGGTCTTTATTACTGGGAAAATGATCAGCACATAAATGACTTTACTACGCTTGATGAAACTTACGAAAAGATGATCAGTCATTGTGATTTGGCAAGCCCTGATGAAACTCAGAAGGATGTTGAAAAGCTTTTTGACTGTTTTAATAATAACGCAAAACTGAATTCAGAAACTCTGTGTTATTTATATAGAAAAATCACATCAAATATGTTTTCAAGATATCCGGGCTACACAGATTCAGACATGTACCTGCATATCAAAAGCATTATGATTGAAAATATTTTTGAGTATGCAAATCTTCCTGAATGGCAGAGCAGTGTACTTGATTATGCAGTTTATCTTGCTGCCCTTTTGAAGCAGGACACAAAGGAGTCTCCATATATTACAGAGGCTCTGGCATTTATAAAAACTCACTTCAAGAAAAACATAAACATGGCAATGGTTGCAAATCAGGTTTCGGTAAATTACACCTGGTTCTCGGAAAAGTTTAAGGAGCACACCGGCGTAAACTTCAACGAATACCTTAAGCGTCTTAGAATTGAGGAGGCTAAAAAGCTTCTGGAAAAAGGCTGCTACAAAGTTTACGAAGTTGCCGAGCGCTGTGGTTTTTCTGATGTTAAATACTTTATGAAGATATTCCGCGAAGAAACAGGTATGTCTCCAACTGAGTGGAGCAACAAGCATATTTCGTGATATTATTCCTGTGATTATATGACCGGGGAACTTAAGAAAAAATTAGTTGCGCTTGCAGATAAATACGAAGTGCCGTCTTTCACAGAGGCAGATCCGTCGCAGTTTTTAAGGTGGTATAAGCCAGAGGAAGGGCGGGGTACTGTTGCCGATGTTGAAGTAGCTTCGTTCATTGCGGCCATTCTCGCGTTTGGGAATAGGAAACAGTTTATTCCGAAAATTCGTGTGGTGTTGGAAACTGCCGACCGTTCGTTAGGAAGTGTGACGGAGTGGCTGAAGGCCGGCGCGTATGCTGGTGATTTTCCGAAGGGCGCGGCTAAGTTCTACAGATTTTATTCCTATGATGATATGCAGGTGTTCTTTGGGGAACTGGCTGACGTCTTAAAACAGTATGGCACTCTCGGAGAATATTTTAAGAATAGAGAGCTCGTCACAATTTTCCCCAAATCCTCCATCGTTCCGAAGGGTCGCAGCTCTGCCAACAAACGTATCCACATGTTCCTCCGCTGGATGGTGCGCCGCGGCTCGCCTGTGGATCTCGGCTTGTGGGAATGGGCCGACCCTGCCTCGCTAATTATTCCATTGGATGTCCACGTTATGCAGGAAGCTGCAAAACTCGGCCTTATTCCAGAAACCGCCGGCGCTACCCGCAAAACCGCCGAACTCCTCACCGCTGCTCTCTCTGAAGCGTTCCCCGGCGACCCATGTCGTGGGGACTTTGCCCTATTTGGTTTGGGAGTAGATGTGTTATAATACACATATGGCAGATTTAACAATACGTTTCTATTCCGACGTCCTCAAACGGGACGTTTCATTTTTAATGCAGATTCCAAACGATATCCGTCGCGACTGGCCTCGCGATGACCTCAAGCGCGATGGAAAACCAATGAAGACACTTTTCCTTCTTCATGGTTACAGCGGAGCAGCTTTCAACTGGGTTCCAGGAAACCTCGCTGAACAGTACAACTTTGCAGTTGTAATTCCAAGCGGCGAAAACTCATTCTGGATCGACGGACCTGCAACAGGCAGACAGTTCGCAACCTTCCTTGGAGTTGAACTTCTTGAATACATCCGCAAAACCTTCCACCTTGCAATGACTCCGGAAGATACATATCTTATGGGCTTTTCAATGGGCGGCTTTGGCGCAATTCACACAGGCTTTGCGTATCCGGAAAAATTCGGAAAACTCATCGCACTTTCTTCAGCACTCATTCACAACGAAGTTGCAAATATGAAAGAAGGCGAGGGTAATCCTGTAGCAAACTACGACTACTACAGAATGTGTTTCGGCGACCCTGCCAAGCTCAAAGAAAGCGACAACAATCCAGAATATCTGATGAAAAAGCAGCTTGCCGCCGGCAAAAAGCTCCCTGAAATCTGGATGGCCTGCGGTACCGAAGACTTCCTTCTCGAACCAAACCGTGCCTTCCACAAGTTCCTCGAAGAACAGGGCGTAAAACACACCTACAGCGAAGGCCCAGGCATCCACGACATGAAGTTCTGGCAGGAATGGGCCGGTAAGTTTATCCCACAGGCATTTGCTGAATAGATTGCCACGTCGCTACGCTCCTCGCAATGACGTGACGACTCTCGTCATTGCGAGCCGAAAGGCGAAGCAATCTATCGACAAATTTGACATTTTTGTCATTAATCACTATTCTACAAAGCGAAGACTGTTACCGGGTTTCCGGAATTGATCTTCGCTTTTTTATTGCCCGGCGAGGGTTTACTCACATTTTTAAGACTTGATCCAAGGAGGACAGGTACTATGACTCATCAAACTTAAATAATCATACCTTCAGAATTCTTATAATATGGATTGCCACGTCGTCCTGTGGACTCCTCGCAATGACGTCATTGCGAGCGTAGCGAAGCAATCTATTTTTCGGGGGAATGTATGATTCTTACAATCGATGTTGGAAATACTTCTACAGCCTGCGGGCTTTTTGAGGACGATGAATGCGTTCTCAGATTCCGTCGTGCTACAGATATTAATTCTAGTTCAGATGAAATCGGGATTTTCCTGCGTTCGGCTTTGCGTGAAAACGGCTATGACTGGCAGAAGATTCAAAAGATTGGCTGCTGCTCTGTTGTGCCTGCGGTAAATCATTCGCTTTCCAGAGCCTGTGTAAAATATCTTGGACATGAACCGCTGTTTATTCAGGCTGGAATAAAAACTGGTCTCAAGCTGCGCTATTCAAATCCTAAAGAAATTGGTGCAGACCTTATTGCTGCGGCAATGGGTGCGGTTGCTGAATATCCGGATAAGAATCTGATTATCATAGATATGGGAACTGCAATTACTGCGGAGCTTGTGTCTAAGAATAAAGAGTTTCTTGGTGGCATAATTATGCCGGGGCTTAAGATTTCCGTTGATGCTCTTGCGGGCGGAACTGCAAATCTGACCTCAGTTGAAATTATGAAACCGGAGCATGTTTACGGAAGTTCTACCACTGAAGCAATTCAGGCCGGACTTTATTATGGCACTGCCGGTGCTGTAAAAGAATTCTGTTATTTATTCAAAAAAAATGTCTTCCATGGAGAAGACACAGTTATTATCGGAACTGGTGGTTTTGCAAGAAGTTTTGAAGATTACAAGCTTTTTGATGAAATCATACCGGGTCTCGTACTGGCCGGCGTTAAGAAGGCGCTGGAGATTAATTAAGGAGATTATTATGAACAACACAAACTCAACACTTTCACTCAATAAAAAACTTACACTTACAGGTGCTTTCAGCGCTCTTGTTATCGTACTTGGAATCACAAAGCTTGGCTTTATCACACTTGGCCCTGCTGCTTCAATCACAATTCTTCACATTCCTGTAATTTTGATTTGTATGCTCGCAGGCCTTCCAGAAGGACTTTTCGTTGGTCTTGTATTCGGTAGCCTCTCTCTGATTCAGGCTGCAATGAGCCCAAGCGGAGCTCTCGATCCTTTCTTTGTAAATCCTCTTATTTCTGTTCTTCCACGTATGCTGATTGCTGTAATTGCATGGGGACTCTGGAAGGCTTTGAATCTTATTCCACACATGCCAAAAACAGTTTCTGCCGGAATCACAGGCTTTATCACAACTGTAGCACACACTCTCCTCGTTCTTGGAAGCCTTTACGTTTTCAAGGGAGCTGATGTTCGTGAAGCTCTTGGTGGAATGGGATATTTTGCACTCGTAGGTGCGTGCGGATTTAACGCTATCCTCGAAGCAATTGCCGCAACAATTTTCTGTGTAGCAGTTTATGCCGGGCTGTTCATTGCAGGAAAAAAAGGTTCTAAGTTGTCGCAGGAGTAAAAAACGTAGTATAATAGATAACTATGAGAATAGTTATCGTGGGAGCTGGCTTCACTGGAATCCAGCTCGCAAAACTCTTAATTAATGAAAAAAATCAGGTTGCCATTGTAGACAACGACGAGAACACAATCCGTCACGCTTCAAATCAGCTGGATTGTACAGTTATGTGTGCAGATGGCAACAATCTTGAAACGCTTGAGGAGCTTGGAATCGCAAGAGCCGATGCCCTCGTCTGCGTTACCTCTTCCGATGAAGTAAATATGATTACCTGCTCACTTGTTGATGCAGTGTATCCAGATATCTTAAAAATTGCCCGTGTACGCAATTACGCTTATTACGTAAACACCGCCAAGGCTGAAAAAAAGCATTCAAATACCTTTGCCGGAAAGCATCGTCCTCTTTATGGTGTAAACTATATGATTCACCCGGACGTTGAGGCTGCTGATGCAATTGTTCAGGCTGTTGAAAATGGCGCGGTTGGTAATGTAATTACTTTTGATAATACTGACCTTGAGATTGCCCGCATTACAATTACTGCCGGCAGCGAGTTTGACGGTGCACTTCTTAAAGAACTTCGTTCTAAAACTGATATTAAATTCCTTGTTTCATATATCGAGAAAAACGGCGAGACAATGCTTCCAAGCGGCGACACTAAACTTGAAGCCGACACAATAATCGGAGTGCTTGTTTCAAAGGACAATATTTCTGAAGTTATGAAGCTGTGCGGCGGCGAGCAGAAAGAGCTCCGTAAGGTTGCCTTGATCGGTGCCGGCCGCATTGGAACTATTGTTGCTGAAAAGCTGATGGGCGGGGCTCAGAAGGCTTCTGGTATTGCCCGCCTGTTCACGAGCATTAAGGCTAAACGCAATTTTGATTTTGTGATTATCGACAGCAATGATGAGCTCACGAAAGCCGCCTCGGAAAAGTTCCCGGAGGCGCGGGTTATGAGGGCGGATGCAACTGATGAAACCTTCCTCCGTGATGAAGGAATCGTAAACTTTGACCTTGCCATCTGTACAACTCACAACCACGAAATGAATATGGTGCTTGCCGCTTATCTGGAATCACTTGGTGTAAAGCAGACTGTGAGCCTTGTAGGAAGTTCTGCCTTTGCTGAGATTTCACGCAAGCTTGGAATTGATGTTCCGGTTCCTCTTCGCGATGCCGTTGTAGACTCTATCATGAGTCACCTCCGGGGAAAGTCTGTCAAAGAAATTCATACTGTAACTAACGGCCAGCTCGAAATCGTAGAATGTGAGGTTGCTTCAGATTCAAAAGCGAGCGGAAAGGAGCTTAAAGAAATCTCTAATCCTGGAAGCTACCTTGTTCTGATGGACAAAAAATCTGGAGTTGATCAGTATCAGATTGCAACTGGAACAACACGCATTGCTGCAGGCGACCACATTGTATTGATTACCGTGGCCGAGAACAGCAAGAAGGTATTAGCATTTTTTGGCAGCAGTGAATGACGGTGGTTGAGCCTGTCGAAACTACCGCAGAATTCTGAGGTTTATATGTTCGTCATATCATTATTAAAAATATCATCCATCCTCCTTTCAATCGTCGGCGTGCTTTTTGCAATTCCACTCGGTGTTGCTTTTTATTACGGCGAAAGTCAGGTTTATCTTTCTTTTATAATTCCAATGGCCGTAAGCTTTGTGTTTGTGGCTGCTGTTAATTTTCCAACCCGGCACAGAAAAATCACAATGAATACCCGCCAGACATTTTTGATTGTTGCGCTTTCCTGGGTAGTTGTAAGTTTGATGGGTGCAATTCCGCTTTATGCCAGCGGCAGTATTCCCCGCTTTGTTGATGCCCTTTTTGAAAGTGTCAGCGGGTTTTCTACAACAGGTTCTACAATCTTAAGTGAAATCGAATCGCTTCCAAAATCAATCAATATGCTACGTTGTCTTACTCACTGGATTGGCGGTATGGGAATTGTAACTCTTACAGTTGCGCTTTTGCCTCTGCTTGGCGTGGGTGGCTTTCAGCTGATTAAGGCAGAAACTACCGGCCCTGAAAAAGGAAAGGTAACTGCCAGAATCACAACTACTGCAAAAATCCTCTGGCTTATTTATCTTGGTTTTACTGTTGCAGAAACTATTGCCCTTAAGATTGCGGGTATGACTTTTAGTGATGCTCTTTCGCACGCCTTTGCAACTTTGGGTACCGGCGGTTTTTCTACACGCAACAGTTCGATTGGCGCTTATAACTCTGTAGCCATTGATGTAATCATTATGATTTTTATGTTCCTTTCGGGAATCAACTTCAGTTTGTACTTCTACATCATCACAAGAAAATTCAGCGACATTGGAACTAACTCAGAATTTAAAGCTTACCTCGTAATCATCTTTGCTCTGATTGCTGCGGTTACTGTTTCTCTTATTGGTTACTATGGAAGTTTTGGAAGTTCTCTCCGCTATTCATCGTTCCAGGTTGTTTCTTTGATTACGACAACTGGATTCTCTACTGCAGACTTTATGGACTGGCCGGCTGTTACTCAGTTCCTTCTTTTTGTAACATTCTTTATTGGTGGCTGTTCTGGTTCTACTTCGGGTGGTGTTAAGGTTATCCGCTGGCTGGTTCTTGGCAAACAGGTTCAGAACGAAACCCGAAAGATGCTTCACCCTCACGGAGTTTTTGCAATCAGATTAAACGGACGCCCTGGCCGAAAAGATATTGTATTTAATGTTGCAGCCTTTATGGTAGTTTATTTTGGTCTTGTTGCCGTTACAACTTTTGTTGGTTGTCTTGGTAAGCTTGATGTCTGGTCTGCCTTTACAGGCGCTCTCAGTATGGTAGGAAATATTGGTCCGGGTTATGCTATGCTCGGTCCTTCTCAAAACTTTGGGTTCCTTCCAGATTTTGTAAAATACTGGTATAGTTTTGCAATGCTCGCAGGACGTCTTGAACTTTATACAATGATCATTTTCTTCCTGCCAGTTTATTGGGAAAAATAAAATATGATTAAAAAAGTTTTTACAACCTTCTGTCTCGCAATTTCATTCTTTATGATTTCGTGTAAATCAACAGAAGTGTCTAAATCATCAAAAAAAATAACCGCAACAGGGCTCCGTCCAATCTACGTTACAAATACAAAAAAGGTAGAGCTCCTGCTGCCAGAATATGCCTTGGGAACTTATGACGGCATTCAGCTGCTTGAAGGAACTTTTGGGGACACAAGCTTTACACTTCTTTCTTACACTCAGATTGATGCAACTGGAATAAGTCTTTCTTTAATGAATGATTTTGGTTCTGATATGGGAAATGTTTTTTATGATGGAAATAACGTTGTTTTTGATTCAGCTTATTTTCCAAAAGCATTACCAGGTGAATATATAATTTGTGATATTCAGAATGCGTTTTATGATTTTGTGGTGCTTGAAGATAATTATGTGAGAGCCGGTTTAAGGTTTGAGGTTGGAGATGGTTTCCGAAAAGTTTATGATGGCAAAAAGCTTATTGAAGAAATCAGCATTATAGATGATACTGTCACAATCAAAAATCATCTTCGTGGATATGAATATAAACTAACAAAAATTGAGGAATAAATATGGATCTGTATCTTTCAAAGCCAGGCGTAATGAGCTGCGCAGGAAATAACATTGATGAACTGTGGCAGTCCGTAACTGGCGGAAATCAGAGAGGGATTAAAAAGGTAACAGCCTGTAACGGCGAAGAATATTTTGCGGCTCGTATTGATGACGCAGTTTTAAAGCCAAGTACTTCCCGTTATGAAATGAAAATTATGCGTATTGAAAATGCGGCGCTTGAACAGATTAAAGATGATGTTGAGGCTGTTGTTTCTAAATACGGCGCAGAGCGTGTTGCTGTTTGTGTTGGCTCTTGTGATAACGGAACTGAATTTTCACTTGCAGGCCATAGAAAATATTTTGCAGAAGAAAAGTTTCCTGCAGATTACTCGCTTGAAATTCAGGGTGCAGATTATGTAGCAACTTTTGTTGCAGAAAAATTTGGATTGCGCGGGCCGGTAAATACTTTTTCAACAGCATGTTCTTCGAGCGCGGGTGCAATCATAAAGGCTGCTGAAATGATTAAGGGCGGCATTGTTGATGCAGCTGTGGTCGGTGGAATTGATATTGCTTCTGATACAACGCTGATTGGTTTTAGTGCACTTGAAGCCGTATCAAGTGAAATTACTAATCCGTTCAGCAAAAACAGACACGGAATTACTTTGGGAGATGGTGCTGCGTTCTTTGTACTTACAAAAGATGCTCCGGTGGTTGAGCCTGTCGAAACCACCGCTGCCCTCTCTGTTCTCAACCTCAAGATCCCGCTGATATCAGCCTCGCAAATGACAGAAATCCTGAAGCTTCCCGGAGTTCGCCTTTTGAATCAAACTAATGACCTTGCCGCAAAACAGGAACGCGAAAAAGGCTTTTGCGAGTGTATAATAGTTGCCGAGGAAAAATCGGTTTTACATAATGCAGTCGCCAGGTTCGAAGAGCTTTTTCCAGGCGACGCAATTATTCTCCAGGCAAAAAAGATCATTGAAGAGAAAGACTTTACCGTTAGTGAAGTCTAATGCAAATTAACGCAAAGCCTTTCTGTCTACTTCAAAAAGCCCGTGCCGGTTGCAGTAAGCATAAAGCTTACGAACACGGCTGATTTTGAAGCGGGCCTCAGCATTACCTTCCGGATAAAGCTTTACAAGCTGAACTCCATTATCTAAAATTGCCGCTATAAAAGAAATATAATGTTCCTTTGTCATGGGGTGATTCATAGTTACAAAATATTCATCTTCTACTGTTTCGATTTTCAGAGAATGGTCCTCGTCTGAACCGGCCGCTTCTGCCTCCAGTGGCGGCAGAGTAATTCCACAGCAGGAGATTAGAGCTTCTCCTGTGGTCTGGATCACATTTCCGCAAACCGGGCAGACATAAAACTTTCCCTTTGCCATATTGCAGGCTTTATTCAGATTTGTAATATCCTCGCCCGAAAGAAGTTCAATCACAGAAACATCCAGTGCCTTTCCCAGAGCCTCCAGTAAGCCGATATCCGGAAAGCCCTTCCCTGTTTCCCATTTGCTTACGGCTTTGCTGGTAACAAAAATCTTCTGGGCAAGTTCTTCCTGAGTCATCTTTTTGTTTTCACGGAGCTTTTTGATAACTGCTCCAGTTACATAGTTGTCCATTTTCAAATCTCCTTGTAAAGCCCAGCCGGCTAAGAGCTTCTTTTATGATTTGAGAATATCATAGCC
>JAEEGJ010020933.1_pt1 | contig 14145 bp, 9 predicted proteins | sample 8958761 | NCBI WGS metagenome assembly JAEEGJ01 (sample SAMN16246546, study PRJNA631951) | gut metagenome | biome: gut microbiome; feature: rumen; material: RS-attached | host: Bos | place: Iran: Karaj | collected 2018-10 | reverse complement strand
TCCCACTGTGCAGTTGTTTTTTCGATTGCGGCGGCGGTTTCTTCTATTTCCTGCTGGATTTTGCGGCTTTTCGCGCCATCGCTGTAAACAGCCGGAAGCGAAAGCTGGTACTCCAACTGCGATTTTTTTTCTTCAAGCTCGCTTATCTCGTTCATAAGGCGCTCTTCTTCTTTTTCAAGCTTGCGGCGCTCGCCTTTAAGACGCTTCTGCTCTTCCCATGAAGCCGCGCCGTCGTTTGCCGGCGCCGCAGCAGACGCTACAGCTTTCGCGCCCAAATTTGTGCGACCTCCTGCGCCGCCGACAGTCTTTGTACCATTTGCGCCACCAGCCCCGGCATTTCTCGTGCCGCCAGCCCCACCAACGCCAGCAGTTTTTGCACCGTTTGCGCCCGCGTTCGTGCGCCCACCCGCGCCAAAGCCATTCGCACCGGCTCCAACCGCACCATCCTGCGCGAGACTTTCTTTTTCGAGCTGCTCCATGTAATAGCCGTATGTACCCGGAAACTCGCGTGAATGGCACGGAGTAAGTTCCAGAACACGGGTAGCAAGGCTTTCTATAAAACCACGGTCATGTGAAACGAAAATGACTGTACCGCCGAAATCGCGCAGGGCAGAAAGCAGAACATCTTTTGAATGCATGTCCAAGTGGTTAGTCGGCTCATCAAGGATAAGCAGATTCACCGGGCGCAAAAGCAGGCGCAACAAGGCAAGGCGGCTTTTCTCACCGCCGGACAGGACATCAATCGCTTTGTAGACATCATCGCCACGGAACAAAAACGCACCTAGCATATCGCGAAGCTTCGGAATAAGTTCAAGAGGTGCTTCCGATTCAAGCATTTCAAGCATCGACTGGCTGCCGTTCATTGTCTCGGCGTTATCCTGCGAGAAGTAACCGACAGAAACACCAGCACCCAGGCGGAAAGAACCTGTAAAGTCAGTGTCCTGTCCGGCGAGAATGCGGAGCAGCGTCGTTTTTCCGGCGCCGTTGCGTCCAACAACGACGAGTCTGTCGCCGTTCTCGACGACAAGGTTCAAATCGCGCAAAACTTCATGCGCCGCGCCAGAAGCAGCTACACCAGAACCGTCCGCAGCCGTGGAAACTCCCGCAGCACCCGACGCGCCTGCCGAACCTGCACTGCGGTACGTCTTCCCGATGCTTTCTGCTATAAGCACAAGTCTACCGGAATGCGGCGCTGGCGGAAACGAAAAATGTATTTTTTTCAGCGTCTCAGGTATCTCAATTTTTTCCGCAAGAATCTTATCGAGCATTTTCTGCCGCTCCTGCGCCTGAGCAGCTTTTGTCGCTTTATAGCCGAACCGCCGTATAAAATCTTCCAGTTTCTGAATCTCTTCCTGCTGCTGTTCGTACCGCGCCATAAGCGTCTGAAGCTCAACCCGGCGCACTTCCTCGTAATGGGTGTAGTTTCCGGCGTAACGCTTCAAATCACCGTTAAAAAGCTCGTAAACTTCGTTAATCGTAACATCAAGAAAATAGCGGTCATGCGAAACAAGCAAAAATCCGCCTGTGTAATCGTGAAGGAACTTTTCAAGCCAATCGCGGGCTTCAATATCAAGATAGTTTGTCGGCTCGTCAAGGAGCAGAATATCTGGCTTTTCAAGAAGAGCTTTCGCAAGTGCAATGCGCATCTGCCATCCGCCTGAAAATTCCTCGACGGACCTTTCCATATCTTCCGGCTTAAAACCAAGACCTTCAAGCGTCTGACGCGCAAGAACATCGCGCCTGTTCCAACCAGACTCTTCAAGCCAAGTGATAATTTCGTGCTGCCGTTCCAGCAATGCCATTGCACCGGGCGAATTCGGAGCTTCGGCAAGTTTCGCGCCGATATCTTCCATTTCGTTATGAAGACTGTAACCGTATGAAAAAGCCCTGTCCGCTTCTTCCAAAAGCGTACATCCGTGATGCACAATTCCCGACTGCGGCAAATATCCGATGCGGCAGTCCTTTTGCACAGCACGGTCACCGGAATCGCACTCCATAAGGCCAGCCATCACCTTCATCAGTGTGGATTTGCCTGAACCGTTCGCTCCCGTAAGTGCGGCTTTTGTGCCGGCGGAAAGATTCACCGAAACGTTTTTGAGTATATCTCTGTCACCAAATGCAAGCGAAACTTTTGAAAATTGAACGAAAGCCATTATTACCCGTTAATATGCCGGAGAAGATTCCGAGCACGTAAAGAATATGACGTTGCTGTTTGAAGCACGCTGCCGGATGATATTGTCCTTTATTGTTGCCCTTGTGGCATCTTCTATTCGAATACCGCCGTCAACTATCTCATAAAGGAAGATAACTTCCTTTCCGCCGTCAAATTTAAGTGATATTACACCGTCGTAAGAGAATGTAAGCGAAGATGAAAGGAAGTACGGCAAGCTTACAGTACCGGTATTTCCTGCCCCGTAAGGAATTACAGACGGAGAAAGCGCACTGTAGCCTGTCCACTCGAACGTATTGTCCTCTCCAAGATACAGCGTTCCGTAATTGGAGCTTATAAAATATGGTCCAAGCTCACGCAAGTTTTTGTAAACGTCCGCGCGGCGCGTAATCTCGTCATCTATGTATTCTCCTGCAGACTTGTTGAGCGTAACAAGGTTGTAGGAAACAGGCATTCCTCTTTCGCCGATGTACTGCACGACGATAAAGTTGCTCTTGCGGACAGTTACCGTTATAGGCGCGCCGTTAAACTTATATACGTATTCTGAGGTTTTCGTAACGCCATCATAAGGATACTTGACCGAAACATCGTCTATAGTAAGCCGTATTTCGCCGGAACGGAAACCTGTGTCAAAAGCGGAGGTGCGCTTGATCTTTGAAAGGTCTATAGTACCTTTCTCAACCATATCTTTGTATTCTTCCGGGTACCATACTGATTCAAGCATGTTGTCGCGTACGGAATCGGCTTCTTCAATATTGGCGTTATCAAGGCCGTCGTTGTTAACAGTCTCGTCGAACAAACGCAAATTATAAGAGAAGCACCATCCTGTAGTTCCGTCAGAAGCGATTACACGGAGCCAATCTCCTTCCATCGCTGTGTTGCCGGACATAACAGCCTGACCTTTACCCTTATAAAGAACTTTTATAACTTCATTTTTTCTAAGACGATAAACCTGCTTTGATGTATTAACAGCCTCTGCTCTCATTGGAAGTCCGTCGAGCACTACTCGCGCGTACATATGACGATAATCTGTGTATTTACCAGCCCTTTGCTCGGCTTTTTTCTTAGACTCAGGATCTGTTATCTGCCAAAGCGGAACTTCTATTTTATCTTCCGTACCCGGAATACCGATTACGTACACACCGCTTATTTTTGACTTGATGTATACAGGAACAACGTCACAATCAGAAAGCCCTTTTTCGGGAACAGACCAAAGAAGAACGCCATATCCCATTATATTTGAGCATGAAGTGAGACAAAATAACAATAAAGCCGCCAAAATCAAAAGGCAGCGTGAACATACAGTTTTCATGTGCAAAAGAATAACACACAATCCATTTTATTTCCACAGGCTCAAATAGAACAATTTACAAAACGTTATTTAATAAGTTATACTTATTGTTATGAAAACAGATAAAGTGCCCGTCAGGAGCGAAGTTCCTGCCAAAGATAAGTGGGATCTTACATCCCTCTATATGAAAGAATCTGAATGGGAAGACGATCTTTCGCTTATCCCAATTCTAGCCGATGAACTGCTTACCTACAAAGGCAAACTGGCAGAGAGTCCCGATTCCCTGCGGAACTCGCTCGATTCGTTCTGCCGCTTGCAGATGATTGCTGAGACAACAGGCTCCTACGCATTCCTTCTTACTGCCGGGGACGAAGAAGACAGCTCCAATCAGGATAAATACGGCCGCTACGTAATGGCAGCAACAGCCGCAGAAACAAAAACAAGTTTCTATATTCCTGAGATTCAGGCAATTCCAGAAAAAAAACTGAAAGAATGGATTGAACGACCAGATTTTCACGACTATAAAGTTTTCCTTACAAAACTTCTCCGAATGAAACCATACATTCTTAGCGAAAAAGAAGAACGCCTGCTCTCGTTGGAAGGCGAAAGCGGTGCGACAGCTCACAAGACGTTCACTATGCTTACGAACGTCGATATGAACTTTGGTTCAGTAAGGACGCAGGACGGTCTTAAAAAGCTTACGCAGTCTACCTGGTCATCGCTTATGATGAACGAAGACCGCGATATCCGGAAAAAAGCGTACACAAAGTTCTACAAGGCGTTCGACGCGCACAAGACCACAATTGCCTCACTTTACGCAGGCAGCGTCAATCACGACATATACGAAGCCCGCGCCAGAGGCTACAAGTCCGCAAGGGCGATGGCTCTTTACCCGGATAATGTACCGGAATCTGTATACGACAACCTTGTAAAGACTGTGCGCGCGAACCTTGAGCCGCTCCACAAATACTACGCGGTTAGGAAAGAGCTTTTGGGCGTGAAGGATTTGCGCCACTACGACGTTTACGTTCCGCTCGTAAAAAACATAAAGAAAGTTACGCCATACGATGACGCCGTTGAGATTATCCGCAACGCGCTCGCACCGCTTGGTGAAGACTATACAAACACTCTTTGCGAAGGTCTTAAAAACGGCTGGGCAGACAGATACGAAAACAAGGGAAAACGCTCAGGAGCTTTCTCCGCCGGCGGTTTCATCGGCTATCCGTATATCCTGCTCAACTACAAAGAAGACGTTCTTCGCGATGTTTTCACAATGGCTCACGAAGGCGGCCACTCGATGCACTCCTGGTACTCTGTCCGCTCGAATCCGTTCATGCAGTACAGCTACACGATATTCGAGGCAGAAGTCGCATCTACATTCAACGAGCAGCTCGTCTTCCAGTACCTGATGAACACGACGAAGGACAAAAACCTTAAGAAGTTCCTTGTTGCTGAACGCGCCGGCGACATTCTGGCGACACTTTACCGCCAGACGATGTTCGCAGAGTTCGAGCACACGGCGCATTCGCTTGTAGAAAACGGAACGCCTCTTACGGTTGACATTTTGCGCTCCGAATACAGAAAGCTTCTTGAAGCATACTTCGGGCCGGACGTTAAGTTTGAAAAAACAAGCGATCTTGAAGGCTTGCGCATTCCGCACTTCTATTCTGCATACTACGTTTACAAATATGCGACAGGCATTTCAGCGTCGTTGGCTTTGGCTGAGCGCGTCACTAAAGGCGGCGAGAAAGAACGGTCAGACTACTTTAAGTTCCTCTGCTCCGGCGGTTCCCGCTACCCGATTGAGTCTCTTAAAGTTGCAGGGGTAGACATGACATCCACAGCACCTGTTCAATCTGCTGTGAACACGTTTGCGTCGCTTGTAAAAGAGATGGAGAATTTTTAACAAACAGCGTAGAAAGGTGCTGTTTTGTTGGCTTCTTACAAAGAAACGCCACCGGAGCAGCACTTTTCTTGCAGTATTTGTTAAAAAGTTCACTTTTTTTCAAGAAAACCCTGAATTTTGCCGACAATTGAATTAGAATAGTGTATATGGGGTATTGTAAAAGTTACCTTAAAACTGATATTCCATATTGGATATAAAGAACGGAGTTTAAAACTGTTATGAGTTCTGTTAGTGATTTTGTTTCACATAAAAAAGTTGAAGCCCACAATCACCTTAATTTAGGAATGCGTTACGCTTCTTATGTTCCGTGGGCGGGATTCTATATTCCTGACTTCCCGAAGAAGATATACGAAGGCGGTCTTACAGAGATGCACAAGTACATCGGTGAGTACACACGCCCAAGAGTTTCTTCAGGCAAAGACGCACAGGACCTTATAACACTTTCAATTCAGGATGCAATTGCGGACGGAATAACCGTTCTTGAAGGTAGCGTTGATATCCAGTTTGTCGGTCACTGGGGCAACAGCATAGACAAGTTCCTGGACATGGTTCAGCGTATAAGAGATAAATTCGCTGACAAAATTGATTTCCGCCCGGAACTTGGTATGGGAAAACTTTTCCCGGCAGATAAGATAAAAGCATGGGCACCCGCTTGTATAGAAAGCGGTGTTTTCAAGAGTATAGACCTTTATGGTCCTGAAGTTTTTGAAGGACTTGAAACTTTCAAACCGATGTATGACCTTGCCGGTAAACTTGGAATAAAGAAAAAGGCACATGTCGGAGAGGTTTCAGACGCAATCTCCGTAAAACAGTTCGTCGATTATTTTGAGCTTGACGAAGTTCAGCACGGAATTGGCGCAGCAAAAGACGATAAAATACTTCAGTATCTTGTGGACAAGAAAATCCGCTGTAACATAACGCCGGCAAGTAACGTAATGCTTTGTTCAGTGCCGTCGCTTAAGGAACACCCGATACGCAAGATGTGGGATGCCGGAGTGCGCATGACAATTTGTACCGACGACCTGCTCTTCTTCAACAGAAGCGTAAGCGAGCAGTGTCAGGACATGGTTGACTGCGGACTTTTCACAAAGGAAGAAATCTTTAAGATTTTCGACTCCGAGCTTTAAAAAGCTTGCTCGCCTGTGAAAGGCTTGCCGCACGAGCTGGCAGCCCGCGAAATACGCAACACAAACTGATGACAATACAGCCTCTAAGAACTGACGTTTTTAGAGGCTTTTTTTATAACTACTTTAGGCAGATTTTAGGCAGATAATATATGAAACTTCTTCTTGCCCCGATGGCGACTCTTAGTCATGAAGCCCTGCGCCGTGCGATTTACAGGCATGGCGGCTGCGACGAATACTACACAGAAATGATTAACGCTGCGTCGCTCGTGAACGGCGGCAAATTCGAAAAGTATTACATCCTCAACGGTCCGGAACCGGAAAAAATCGTGTGGCAGCTTACAGGCGAAGACGGCGGTAAGATGGCGGAAGCAGCCGCCATCGTCCGCGAAAAAGGCGGACTCGGCATAGATATAAACATGGGCTGTTCCGCACCTGAAATATACAAGCACGGCGCAGGAATCGCCTGGATGATGAAACCCGCCGAAGAAACACGCGAGATGCTCCGCGCAGTAAAAGCCAACATCGGAAACTTGCGTTTCAGCGCGAAAATCCGGCTTGGCGACGAAGATTTTACCGAAAGCTCTTTTTTCAGTTTTGTTGACATGTTGCTCGAAGAAGGCATTTCGCGCATAGTGCTTCATCCGCGCACCCGCAAAGAAAAGTATTCGCGCCCTGCCCGCTGGATTTATATACAGAAACTCATAGAACATATAGAAAAAACAGGCGGTCAAAATTCGGCAAACGTAACCGTAGCCGGCAATGGGTGCGTACACGACAAAAAATCATTTGATGCGCTCTGCTCTATCGCGCCAAAGATGGATGGCGTAATGATAGGCCGAACAGCTGTACAGAAACCGTGGATTTTTGCAGAACTTTCGAATATCTTCCTTTCCAAATCTGAAAAATGGGTATATTCTATTGATATGTACAAGGAGGCTGAGCTTTTTACAGCCGACCTTATGACATACCAACCGGAAGAGTTTTACGAAACGCGTTCAAAAAGATTTTTCACATTTTTCTTGGATAACTTTATGTACGCACATTTCCTAAAAACAAAAATATTGAACTCTTCCGAACGCGAAAATCAGCTTGCTGTTCTGGCAGAATATTTTGAAAAGATGCCTGATGAGCGATTCGTGTATCTAGGGGAAAAACATGATAACATACCGGAAAAATCAACTTATCCCTCTGCTCATAATCCTCTCTGCAGTATTTGTACTGACATTGGCCGCATCATTTCTGCTCCCTTTGATTTTCGAAACAAACATAATATCAGATTCAATGGTTCTGCCATCATATTCATACGACGAGCCGTTCGGTACTTTAACACAAAACCAGGCAAAAAAATGGTTCGATTCCGGCAACCCGCTTCAGGCAGCCCAGTATGACGGAGAAATCCACAATCCCACGAGTTTTGACATAATCTCTTGGTACATTCAGTTTGAAATACCAGAAAAAGCATACATATCAGATTCATGGAACGGAACATACACAAGGGAAGGCAACATAATTACAGTTGAGCCCCCGAAAGACTACAACAGAACGATTCCGCCGGGAGGAAACATAACATACGGCTTTATAATGTACGCGCCAAAAAGCTTTTCATCCACAGATGTCACATTTTTCTTCAAGCAGAAAATTGAAATATCCCGCTCCTGGCATTATTACGCGCTCATAATCCTGACGATTGTTTCCGGTTCATCGCTCCTTATATGCATACCGTTCATAATTAAAGTCAGGGAATTGCAGAAAAAAGAGGAGCAGGCTCGTAATGGTATAGAGCAAGTCCTTAAACTTTTCGCGAACACAATCGAAGCAAAAGATAAATACACTTCCGGTCATTCCGCACGCGTAAGCTTCTATGTAAAGGAGCTTGCGCTACGCATGGGGCTTTCAAAGCAGGAACAGCAGAATATCTACTACATGGCGATTATCCATGACGTTGGAAAGATTGGTATATCCGATAATATTCTTTCAAAACCGGATGTTCTTGATGCCCAAGAAATGGAAATAATGCGGACTCACGCAGCAAAGGGCGGGGAGATTCTTGCCGATTTCACTTCTCTGCCGGAAGCAGCCCTGGTTGTACGCCATCATCATGAGCGATACGACGGAACAGGTTACCCGGACGGGCTTAAAGGCGAGGAAATCCCTCTTTTCTCACGGATTATAAGTGTTGCGGACGGATATGATGCAATGACATCTGACCGGTGTTACCGCAAAAAACTGCCGATGAGCATGGTCAAAGAAGAATTGATAAATAACTCAGGCACACAATACGACCCAAGAGTCGTGCAGTGTATGCTTGATATTATGGAAACTGGATTTACGACCCAACCGTAAGAAGAGATTTTGAGAGATTATTGTCGGTGTGATTATCAACGGGCGCGTTTTACAAAGCAAATTTCATACAAGCAGAGATTCTTCAAAATCAACAGGAAGTCCGCTCCAAACCTGTTTTCCAGCTTTCATAACAGTTATCTCGTCTCCAAGCGCGCGGGCTTCTTCTATATCATGCGTAACGACGATTCCTGCAAACCCAAGTTCTTTTTGCCACTGACGCAGTTCTTCTGAAAGCTTTTTTCTAAGCGGAGCATCAAGTGCGGAAAAAGGCTCGTCGAAAAGCACAAGGCGCGGCTCGGCGATAAGCGTCCGCACAAGCGAAACACGCTGAGCTTCTCCGCCGGAAAGAGAATCCGGCCACCGTTTCTCAAACCCCGCAAGCCCAAAACGTTCCAACCATTCAGAAGCTTTTTCGTAACGCTCTTTCCGGCGCATTCCGGCAGCGGCAAGAGAATACGCTGCATTATCAACGATTCTCATGTGGGAAAAAAGCGCGGGGCTTTGAAACACCATACCTATATGGCGTTTTCCCGCCGGGGTTTTCGTAATGTCAGTGCCGTCAAGCGTAATTCGCGCATTTTTTCCGGGCGGTAAAAGTCCTGCCATCATCTTTAGAACTGTGGACTTGCCGCTGCCGGAGTGCCCGACAATGACGAGCATTTTTCCGCGATCCACGCCGCCGGAGAAGTCTATTGAAACCGATTCCCAATCCATGTGTAAGTTATCTGCCGTAAAAAACATTTTACTCACCTCCCCAGTTTTTTGCCGCGCACCCCACTACGCGCAATACTTCGCGCTAAAGTTCGCGGCTTGCCGGATTCATCACCGTGTCTTCCTGCCAATTTGTCAGAAAACGCGAATAGCGCCATCGACGAAATAATCAAAACCGTACCGCTGCCACACGCGGCGGCAAACCTATACGCTCCTGCAAGCCGGTACGTATAGAGCGAAAGCGTCTCGAAGCGTGGTATTCCTAAAATTAGCGGCAAGTTCGAGTCGCCCGCGCTTATTGCGGCACAAAATGCGAATGCCGAAAACAAAGCCCGCCGCGTCTGCGGAAGCTGTACCCGGAAAATAACGTCCAAGCGCGACGGCGACAAAAGCGAAGCCGCATCAGTCACCGCCATAGGGATCCGCTCCATTGCGCCGCGAATCTGCTGGAACGCCAGCGGCCACGTCAAAGCTGCCTGCGTTATTACAAGCATAACAGGGCTTCCCGCAATGTGAAAGCGGCGCAGAACGTTCGTAAGCCCGAACCCGATTACAACAGAGGAAACTGCCATCGGCAAAAGCGGTACAATGCGGAAAAGGATGCTTTTACCGTATGGGTCGGCGCGGCGGGCGACACACGCAAAGAAAAACGCCGTCACCACACAAAGCGACGCGCTCCCAAGCGAAGTCGCAACCGTATTCAAAAGCGCATTTGTAAAACTTTTTTGCGAAAAAAGTTTTATAAGGTCACTTGCTCCTGTAAAAACTATTGCAGTGAGCGGCAGCACCAAAAACAGCAGGATTGCTCCGCCGATTACAGCAAGCCCCGCTATCTCCGCCGCGCCATGAACGCGTACAGGCGGTAGCGAGCTAACTCCGGCATGGGTTCTTCGCCCTTTTTTGCCGAGCAGCACGTACCCGACAACAAAAAGCGAAGCTGCCGCCGTTTCCGTAAGGGCAAGCTGCCCAGCATACTTAAAATCGAGCGTGTTTTTTGCAGCCTGATACACTTCTACTTCCATCGTTGAGCCACCAGCTTGCCCGAACAACAGAACAATCACGAAACTGAAAAAACTGTACAAAAATACGATTACAGAGCCACCTGCGATTGACGGCGCAAGCTGGAAAAGCGTCACCGTGCGGAATATTCTGAACCGCCCCGCACCCGAAAGAACCGCCGCGTTATACTCGTCTTCCGGCAAGTTGCGCCACGTATCAGAAACTGTCCGCATTATTATCGGGAAGTTATAAAATCCGTGCGCAATTATAATTCCTGCAAAAGAATACAAGAACGTGAACGGCGGTTCCTTTGTGCCGGTCAAAGCCATTACAGTGCGGTTAAAAACACCGTTCATTCCAAAAAAAATAACGTAACCGAGCGCAATCAGAAGCGGCGGAATACAGAGTGAAACTGAAGAAAGGGAAGCAAGGAACCGCCTGCCGGGGAACTTTCGGCAGGCTACAAAGAACGCGGCGGGCAGCCCGATTATGAGCGCGACCACCGTTGAAAGGAAAGCCTGTTTTATCGTAAAAAACAGGATATTTTTAATTTTAACAATTCGCCGCCAGAATGCGTCCGAATCGGGCAAATCAGAGCCAGCACCAGAACCGTCAGGAGCAGTCAAACCTGACGCACCAGAGCCACCCGCGCCTGAACCGGACACGACCGAAGACTGCGCCCCGCTACCCGTCCCAAAAGCAGCTCCTGAACCACCGGAAAAAGCCGGCGCAAAAGCAGAAACTGCGGTCACACAAAAAAACAGGACGAGCAGCACAGCAACAGCCGTGCCGCAAAAGGCGGCGAACTGCTTCATCTATTAATTTTCAGCAAGAACAGCCAAAATAATCTCAACGGCTTTATCAAGCTCATCATTATCAACTGTAAGAACTTTTGCAGGAACAGCTGATACTGCCTTGAAGCTTTCCGGCAGCTCTACAGAATTGTTCGCCGGATACATCCACTGTGTCTCTGGAACAATCTCCTGAGCTTCTGCGCTGATAAGGAAATCAAGGAATTTCTTTGCGTTCTCTTTGTTCGGCGCATTCTTCATAAGGCCTGCGCCCTCAGTCTGATATGTATGACCGTCTGTGAACTCAAGAGCCTTGAATTTATCGCCTTCGCCGTATGCAACATGGTAAGCAGGGCTTGTCGTGTAGCTGATTACAAGAGGAGCCTCTCCTTCTGTGAAAAGACCGTATCCTGTGCTCCAGCCCGGAGCCATCGTCAGGATATTTGCCTTAAGGCTGCGCCAGTAATCCGCAATTCCGTCCATGCCGTAAACAGCAAGCGTCCATGCGGCAAAACCAAGGCCAGGCGTACTTGTGCGCGGATCCATCAGGATTATCTTCTTGCGGTAAATATCTTTTGTAAGGTCTGCAAGGCATGTAGGAGCCTCAATTCCGCTCTCTGAATCGAAAATCATAGCGAAACTGCTCCAGTCATAAGGAACGAGCAGCCAGCCGCCTTCCATAAGAAGCTCATCATCGATGACCTTATCGCCATCAACCGGTTTGTAAGCCTCAAGAATATCGGCAGCCTTTACTTTTGGATACAAGTTGTTATCAAGACCGATAAGGATATCAGCAACAGGCGCATCCTTTTCAAGAATCGCGTTTGAAAGAACCTGTACAGCGTCACCAACTGATATCATGTTAACCTTGATACCTGTTTTCTTTTCGAATGCCTCACAAAGAGCTGGACCCGCACCCCATTCGGATGCAAAAGAGTCGTGTGCATAAATTACAACTTCGTTTGAAGCATTTTTCTTTGCAGCATCGCGTCTACCGCCTGCAAAAACAACTGAAATAACTGAAACTAAAAGGAAAATTGTTAAAAGACGAGCTTTCATACTTCCTCCGCCGGCATTATCCGGATCAGGTTAAACCGCCATACGGCAGTTTTTTCGGGTATAATCTCAGAGTACCGCAAAAGCGGCACACACCCCGGTATTTCTGTGTGATAGTCAAGGAGTATATGCCTGAACGCCGTTGTAGTCAATAGCGCAGACCTAAGTTCAATGCCTTATTTCACGCAAATTTCTGTGTTGTCGCCGCGCTTTACAAAATGAAGGACTCCGGTTTCTTTGGAAAAATCGACGGTCGTAAAGAAGTTGGGGAAAATCGTCTTTCCTGCTAAATCATTCAAATCAATCCATTCAAGATATTCGCCGTTGGGACCGCCAGACGTGAGCTGTCCGGATTTTATAGCACGAAGCTCATCTGTCATTTTTACGAGGAAATAGCCGGAAATTTCGTGATAAGGCGTTCCGTCATTCGCTGTAAAGAAGTTTTCATGAATCGCGCAAAGCCGCTCGACTTCGCATGTAAAACCTGTTTCTTCCTTAAGTTCGCGGAGCACGGCTTCTTCCAGAGTTTCGCCATACTGGACGCGGCCGCCAACGGAGTACCACACGTTGGGACGCTCTGCAGGATTTCTGACCATCAGGATTCGCCCGCGCACAGGCTTAGAGTCGCCGGCTTGCGCGACACCACAACCGCTGTTTTCATAATCTTTTATGAGCGCACCAACGCGAAAATTGAATTTTCCTTCATCTGTTTTGAATGTACAGTCCATGATTTATTGTATCACAAATCGCGCGGAGAGTGTGAATAGCAAGAAATCAGCTTATTTGTAGAGCTTCACGTTTCTGCGGTCAATCGTCTTTTCGCACGCTTCCCACAAACCGTTGAGATATGCGGCTCCAAGCGCGCGGTCGTACAAACCGTAGCCCGGCATCGCTTTTTCGCCCCAAATCATGCGGCCATGGTCAGGACGGATAACGCCGTCAAACCCTGTTTCGTAGAGCGTCCGCACAATTTTGAACATGTCGAACGATCCCGCGCTTGAAAGGTGCGCCGACTCCTGAAAATCCTGAACAGGGTCGTCTATCGCGGTGTTGAACTTAAGGTTCCTTACGTGAGCAAAGTGGATTCTACCAGTTGCGGCTTTAATCATCTCGCAAAGGTCGTTCTTGCGGTTCGTTCCGTAAGAGCCCGTGCAGAACGTCAAACCGTTGTGGGGATTGTCCACAGATTTGAGCATGCGAACTACGCTTTCCTTACACGTAATGATGCGCGGAAGTCCGAAAACAGGCCAAGCCGGATCATCCGGATGAATCGCCATATCGATGTCGTATTTATCACAAACAGGCATTATTGCCTTAAGGAAGTAAACAAGATTTTCAAAAAGCTTTTCGTTGTCTATTTCTTTGTACAGCGCAAAAAGTTCCTTTACGCGTGTCATGCGCTCCGGCTCCCAGCCTGGCAGAACGAATCCGTTTGAATCTTTGTCGATGGAACCGAACATCTCTTCTGGCTTTATTGCGTCAACAGCCTTGGAGTTATACGCAAGAACCGTAGAACCGTCCTCGCACACGCGTGCAAGCTCGCTCCGCGTCCAGTCGAAAACCGGCATGAAGTTGTAGCAAACCATGTGGATATCGTTTTTGCCAAGAACTTCAAGCGTTTTAATGTAGTTTTCTATGTACTCGTCGCGTCGACCACTACCAATCTTTATATCATCATGGATGTTTACGCTTTCAATACCAGAAATTTCAAGCCCGGCTTTTGCCACCTCGTTTTTCAAGGCCTTTATTTT
>JAEEGJ010020931.1_pt1 | contig 14146 bp, 11 predicted proteins | sample 8958761 | NCBI WGS metagenome assembly JAEEGJ01 (sample SAMN16246546, study PRJNA631951) | gut metagenome | biome: gut microbiome; feature: rumen; material: RS-attached | host: Bos | place: Iran: Karaj | collected 2018-10 | reverse complement strand
AGAAAAATCATAATACACCGCGTAATCCCACTGTGCATACAATTCAATACCATTCTGTGTCCCGATTACCTGACCGGGCATATAGGAAACTCCCTTTCCGTCTGCCCTCGTATTCCAACCTGCGAAAATATAGTGCGGGCGGAAATACGGGTTATCTGCAGTTTTGACAGAACCCTGATTCAGCTCCTCTGCAAATGTCTGATCAGAACCGTCATTTGAATGATAGAGCACCTGGTTGCCCCTCTGCCACTGGGCATAAAGCACCATACCACCGGAGATACTGATGGTTTCATGATTGGAATAAGATGTTCCCTTTCCGTCTGCCCGTGTATTCCATCCTGCAAACTCATATCCGGCTCTGGTAAACGGATTCTCGGGAAGAGTAAGCTCGGTCATATTGGTAACCGGATAGCGAACATCACTATCATCACTTCCGTTTGATTTCAGCGTAACAAACGAAGTTCCATCTGCCGCATAAATCTTAAGAGTATTTCTGGTATATGAGGTTCCGGTTTTGACGATTTCGCTATCGGCTTTACCGGGTTCTATAGGCTGAACATCCGTATAATAAGCCTTTGTAGCATTGCCATTCGTTTGATAGACAGAAAAATAAGTATGTGCATAAGTATATTTTCCCGTCTCATCAATGAGGATGACCAGAAGATTCTTGGTAGTGTCATGATTATATGTACGTTCAAACGGGATCACACACCAGCCGATGTCATCGAATGGGAAAGTACCATCGAAAACCTTAACCGCATTCTTCAAAACCTGTGCTTCGTCCGAAGAGCTCAGTTCGGTGAGAGTTGTATCCATAAGATACAGTCTTCCTCTTCGGGGAATCGACATTTCATTTTCAACATTAAAAGCGATCGCTTCGATCTTCGAACAGCCTCCGATTTCTTCAGCCGGGTAGATCTGTTCGGAGAAACTGTATTTATAATCTACACAGAGCGGAAGACCATTGGCCGTCGTTTCGGTTTTCCCTACAACGAATGATGTGTTTTCACTCTTCCACATCGCATAAAGCGTTAAATCACTATTCAGAGTAAAAGGCTCATTGCATCCATATACTGTTCCGGATCCATTAGAAGCAGTACTCCATCCGATTAGTGTATACCCGTCGCGGGAGAAGATCTTACCTGCCAGTTTTACTTCTTCCGTCGGATCAAATGTCTGCTCAAAAGAAGCATTTGTACCATTATTTGCCTTATAGGTAATCGTCTTTCTTCCGGTCCATTCCGCATACAGCGTCGTATCCCCTGTCAGGGCGACACTTTCTCCGGCATTATAATGGATACCGTTACCATTGCGATCAGTATTCCAGCCTGCAAAAATATACCCGTCGCGGGAGAAAATCTTTTCTTGCAGGGTTACTTCTTCAGTCGGATTAAACAGTTGTTCAAAAGCTGTATTCGTACCATTATTTGCAACATAGGTAATCTTCTTCAATGCGACCCATTCCGCATAAAGTGTCAAATTCCCGGTCACGCTGATACTGGCTCCGGCATCATAATGCGTACCGTTACCCTGAGGATCAGTATTCCAGCCTGTACAAGCATATCCGTCGCGGGAGAAAATCTTACCTTTCAGTTTTACCTGCGTAGTCGGATCATAAGCCTGCGAAGATGAATTATTCGTCCCATCGTTCGCCATATAAGTAATCGTATCCGCGTCGTTCCACTCTGCATAGAGTGTCATATTCCCGGTCATTTCGATCGAGTCTCCGGGATAATAACGGGTTCCGTTACCATTACGGTCAGTATTCCAGCAACGGAATGTATGTCCGGCATATGCGGGAGTGATATCTCCAACATGTGCGTCTAAATCTACGGCAAAGAAACTTACATCTATTGAAGTTCCTGTATTGTTATTAAAATCATACGTCAGCGTATACTTTGGTATAGGAGAAGAAAACAGCCGCAACTTATTCTTATACCCGACCGAATCAGAAGTGCCGGTTAAATCACCGGGGTTTACTTCACTACCATCGAGAATTCTAAACATGGCGCAGTCACTGCTACCGCCATAGCAATCAAAAATCACATAATCATCTGTATATTTTCCGGTTTTGTTGATTACGATAACCATCAGGTTTTTGTTTGTATCTCGTGTAAAGGATCGATCCAGCTGCACATACATCCACCCGGTCTTGCTGGTTTCCATCCATCCGCTGTAAACCAGGGTAGCATCGTCGAGCAGCACTACATCTCCCGTATTTGAAAAACTGCTCTTGTCTGTATTAACAAGATAGATGTCCCCGGTCGCATTCTTAGAGGCGGCCTTGTTTATCTTAAAGCCCATTGCCGAAATGGTCGAAACACCGCTCAGTTCATCCTTCGTATAAATCTGCTCAGAAAAGCCATAATCATAATACAGGCAAAGCGGACAATAATATGACTGATAAGTATTTTGCGAATTTGTGCCGATTTCCGTATACTGGACCCCTCCGGCAGCATTTACTACGCCCGACTTTCCTGTCAGGCATGAGAGCAGCTGAACCGGCATTGCCGTAATTGTCACCGCCAGTGTCAGAATCAGGGCAACCGTTATCCTCTTCATTCGTCCCATCATAGAAACCTCCCCACACCAAAAGAGCAAAATTCATCCTGATTTTGCTCTTTTGAAATCAAGATTATTCTATCACGTGGAGCATATACTGCCAATCAAAAAGACTTGTCATATGTAGTCCATAAACACCTGATTGGCAAGATCGACGCCCTTCTCGGTCAGACGGTAGATCCCGTCCTCAAATTCGATGAGTCCGGCGTTCATTTCTTTTTCTATTTCCGCGCCAAATGCACTTGCCACGGTCATTCCGAATCTTTCCCGGAAAGCCTCATCTCCCACGCCGCTTCCCGTTCTGAAACCGAGCATCATATACTCTTTCCTTCTGTCTTCATCAGAGAGGATCTCTTCCGGGATCAGGACATCGCTCTTCCTCACCTCCGAAGCACGCATCGCCTGGAGATACTCATCTAATGTCTCGGCATGACGGCCGCGCTCAGATCCGATATAGTAGTGTGCACCGGCGCCGAATGCGTAGTAGGGCTCGGCTCTCCAGTACATCGAGTTGTGCCTGCTCTCATATCCCGGGAGCGCCATGTTGCTGATCTCATAATGGATGAACCCGTTCTCCTTGAGTGTGGAAGTTAGAAGATGGTACATCGCGCGGTCTTCTTCCTGCGTGACATACTTCTCGATGTCACCGTTATATCTTTCATACATCGGCGTACCTTCCTCGAGGATCAGGGAATAAAGCGAGATATGCGGAATTTTGTTTCCGAGGAAGAAATTGAGTGTGTCTCTCACGCTGTCCATCGTCTGACCCGGTATACCGAGCATCATGTCACAGGAGATGTTCTCAAAGCCTGCGTTCTTCGCATCTGTTACTGCTTTCTTTGCAGCTGCCGAATCATGGATCCTGCCGAGGGTTTTAAGGACATCATTATCGAGGCTCTGGATACCTAATGACAGACGGTTTATCCCGGCTTCACGGAATCCGGAAAGTTTCTTCCCGTCAATCGTTCCGGGGTTAGCTTCGAGTGTGATTTCACACATATCTGAAATCCCGAAAACCTCACGCAGTGTATCAAGGATCGTCTTTATCTGTTCAGGCGAAAGAAGTGACGGTGTGCCGCCTCCGAAATAGATCGTCTGAAGGGACTTCTTTTCCGTTTCGAACCACTTCGGCGAAAGGCGTATCTCTTTACAAAGAGCTTCGACATACTCCCCGATCCGGTCGAGGCACGACGGGAAAGAAAGAAAGTCGCAGTACGCACATTTTCTTACACAGAAAGGCACATGGATATATACCGAAGACGGAGATACTTCGGGGCACACAGCGGAAGAATGAGGACAGGTCTCAGGCATGAAGCACCTGCTTCACTGCGCCGGTCAGCGCGAGTTCGAACTTTTTAAAACTCGGCGATACATTATTTGCGGGAAGCATGTACTTCGAGATTTTCTCCGCCCATGTCGCCTTATACTGTCCGATGGCGGGATATCCGATCCTCTTGACGCGCTGGGACTGTTCTCTCAAAACAACATCACAGAGGACTTCCCAAGTGCCGCATACGCTGTCCTGTTCATATTCGGAAAGGCGCTCCAGATCCGCTTCCGGATAGGCCATGAGGAGAGCATTTTTGTCCGCAAGCATCCAGCTCTCCATCTCTTCGACAGAGATCGCGATGACCGTCGACAGGTCTCTCGCGTAACGGCGGCAGGTATCCTTCAGACGGCTGATCAGTTCTTCCGGATCGTGCTCATCGGAATCGATGCAGACGATCACGATGGTGTCCGTTCCGGCATAAACTTTATCGTAAGCACGGAGTTTCGCCGGGAGCAGTTCAAGAAGGCCTGCAGCCAGCGGCTCAGGCTTCTCATCGGGATGGCTCGGCCAGTACCCGCAGCCGCGATGAGGCCGAAGGAAACTGGTAAAGTCCGATGTATATTGTTTTATGATACAGTTCGTCAGACGCTGCAGAACAACGCCGCCGGATCTGTCTTCACTTAGTATTTCTATCCGCATCGAGGATGTCATTCCTTTCTGTCACCACTCAGTTGTCAAAATGGCCCGCATACCAGATCGCGCCCATGCCGACGCCCTGTTCATAGAGCTCCTGCACGATCGGGATCGAACCTGCGCAGCGGATCTCGATCTGGTCTTCCCATGTCGTGTCACCTCTGCTGAATACCCAGATCTCGGACGGCGAGAGGTTCTCCAGGATATACGGATTATGTGTCGTGAAAATGATCTGGCATCCCGGGAACCGGATCGAATAATTCCTCATCTCGGATGCAAGGATATCGAGCATATCGTGATAAAGTCCCTCATCCGGAGACTCCACCAGGATCAGGGGTTTCGGATCCGGATCAGACAGAAGGAGCAGGAACAGAGCTAGCATATCCGGCTTCTTAAAGTGCTTCAGTACTGCCTGTTCATCCTTATCGCGAAGACTCGGGATCGCCTCCATAAGTTTACTCAGGATCATCTTATATTCACCGGGTCGCTCCTGCTTGAGATACATAAGCACATTTCGCGCATTCGATCCCGCGCCGTTTAAGTGCTTGTGCCCGCCCGGAGCCATATCTTCGGGGATCTGCGAAGTCTGGTCCTTCTTAAAGCTGACGAAGAACCATCTCATGATCTCTCTATATGTTCTGTTCGTGAAATAGAACTGCTTGAGCGCACCATACGCGTGCAGTGCGGAAGTCTGAGAATCATTCATCTCACCTTCCTGCTTTTCGCCCTTGAGAAGCACGAAACCGACGCCCTTTTTGAAGGAGAGGATATCCTTCGGCTCGTCCATGCCTTCACGCCACAGCCGCAGCACTTCTTCTTCGAAGTGCGGTTTGCCGTGGATATTCGCGCCGATCACGAGCCGGTAATCGATGTAGGTCGTATCCTTTTCCTGCGGGTCATAAAACTTGAAGCACAGCGTCGCCGTCATCGGCTGTTCTTTATCTCCGAGAAGGTTGAAAAAACCGTTTCTTCCCGACTCGGTCGAGGCGACCGCCGGGCCCTTGATGACCGCACCCTGCACAAACGACAGGAACGAGAAAAACATCGACTTTCCAGAGTGATTCCTGCCGATCAGCGCCTCGATCCCGTTCAGGGGATGTGCGATATCGACACCCGCCTGTAAAGCAAGAGATGACTGCCCGGGATCCTTCCGGATATCATCCAGAAGCGCACCAATGCAGTCATCTTTAAATAGTCCAAAGTTTTGAATATGAACACCCAGTAACATCTGTTCACCGCCTATTCTCTTAGAAGGCCTACTCCTCTCATGTAAAAGCACCGGTGCTTTTACTTAAGAAGAAACATGTTACTGTTATTTTAACTCTTTTTTGTCCTTCTGGATACGTACCAGAATATCTGTCAGTTCGTTTTCGAGTTCAGTCAGTCTCTTTCTCGCATAATCGATCGAGCGGGAGTAGATCTCCTCAGACTGCTGGTTCGCTTCCGCCAGGATACGGTCGCTCTGTTCCTTGGCAAGGAGTGTGACCTGATGCTCGTCGACCATGATGGCCTGACGCTGCTCAGATTCACGAAGGATACTCTCGGCCTTCTGGCGTGCAGAGGCAACTACCTGACGCTGACGGTCGACGATCCACTTGGCCTGCTGGACTTCCGACGGGAAGCTCGCGCGGATCTGCTTGATCCAGTAGAGTACATCGGCACGGTCGACGATGCAGTTATCGGAGAACGGCACACCCTTGGCCTGTTCTACGGTCGCCTGCAGCTGGTCGAGCAGCTCGTAAAGATCCTTATCTGTTGTTCTCACATTTCCATCCGGCATATGAAAAACCTCCTAAAAACATTTCGAAAATTACTTATCTGACTGCTTAGACTGCAGTTTTTTATGTACCATCTCTTCGATCTCCGGCACGCACATTCTGGAGATGTCGCCGCCATAGTATGCAACTTCTTTGATGATGGACGAACTGGTGAATGCCAGGTCCGCTCTGCATGGCAGGAAGATGACCTGATAGTCGGGGAACATGAGCGTATTGGCTGCGTTCATCTCCGCCTCATAGCGGAAGTCCGACTCACTCCGAAGGCCTCTGACTACGGCGGAAGCCCCCAGTTCTCTATACACGTCGACAAGCAGGGATTCTCTGGAGATCACCTCGATATTCGGGACGTCACGAAGACAGATCTTCGCCATCTCGACGCGCTCTTCGACCGTAAACATGGAAGTCTTGGCACGGTTGATCATGACCGCGACGACAAGCTTGTCGCACAGGCGCGCAGCTCTCTTCGCGATGTCGATATGACCCAGAGAAAACGGGTCGAAACTGCCCGGAAAAATAAACGTCTTCAAGAGCGTCTCTCCTTACTCGCACATAGTTTCTGATTCTAAAAAGAATGTTACCAAAGTTGACCCGTACTTACAACTCTTTAAACATGTCATATTGGTTACAATATCTGAAATATGGGCGTCTGCGTCCGATTCAACGATGAACATCCCACCTTCTCGAAGAAGCTTATACTCAGTTATCAGTTCTGAAACGGTCTTGGCAGCTGTTTCGGCCATCGCATACGGCGGATCCATGAAGATGATGTCGAAGGACTCGTTCTTTTTCCCGAGGAGTTTTAAGGCCTCAGTATAGTTCATCTTAATCGGGCGCGCCTGCTCCTTAAGGTGTGTCTTCTCAATGTTTTTATTTATGACCTGCTGGCTCTTCCCCGCCTGATCTACAAGGACCGCGGATTCCGCGCCACGGGACAGGGCCTCGATCGCCATCTGACCCGTTCCGGAGAATATATCGAGAAAAGCACTTCCGGGCACGCGCATCTGTATCGACGAGAAGATCGCCTCCTTAACCTTGTCGGTCGTCGGACGCGTCGCGTCGCCTTTCGGGGCTTCGAGCACCGTACCTCTGCATTTTCCGGAAACCACTCTCGGCATTTTCCAGATTCTCCTTTGTTTTCTATCGGGTCTGTTTTCCTACTATACCACTACTTTGCCGATCGGCGAAAGTTTTTACAGGCTCGGCTTCTGCCAGGCATCTCCGAAGTGGTTATGGAAGGCTTCGAGCATGATCTTTGCTTCCGTGCTTTCGAGCTTCGGATCGTCTTTCAGCATCTTATCGATCGCCTTCTCGATCGGTCCGAGACAAGCAGCATCGCGATAAAGATTGGCCATCTTGAGCTGTGGGATACCGTGCTGCTTCGTACCGAAGAAATCACCGGTCCCTCGAAGGAGCATATCCTTCTCGGCAAGTTCAAAACCGTCGGTCGTCTGACACATCATGTCGATACGTTCCTGTGCGACGCCTTCGTACTTATCTGTCTGAAGGATACAAAGCGACGGCAGGTTTCCGCGTCCGATACGTCCGCGCAGCTGATGCAGGGTCGAAAGACCGAATCTCTCGGCATTTCTTATAACCATGACGGACGCATTCGGATTATCCACACCGACTTCGATGACCGTTGTCGATACGAGCACATCGATCTTTCCCTCACTGAATTCCTTCATGATCTTCTCTTTTTCAGCGGGCTTCATCTTACCGTGAAGAAGTCCGACGTGCATATCGGAAAGTTCGCCATTCGAGAGCGTCTCGTAGTACTGCACCGCCGACTCAAGGTCGGACTTTACGGACTGTGCGAGCGTGCCCTCTTCGTCCTCGTACGCGTCTTCCTGGAGCTCATCGATCATGGGGCAGACCACATAGACCTGATGCCCTTTACCGACTTCCTGACGGATCGTTGCGATGACTCTTCCCTCTTCGTCAAAAGAAGCTCGGATCGTCTTGATGGGCTGACGCCCTTTCGGCATGCTCTTAATAACGGATACATCCATATCTCCGAAAAGCACCAGTCCCAGGGTTCTCGGGATCGGGGTGGCGGACATGACAAGAGTATGTATCCCGTGATCGGCTCTCTCCTCGGTCGTTGCTCTCTGCTTAACACCGAAGCGGTGCTGTTCGTCCGTAACCATCAGCGCAAGTTCCGGAAAAATATTCTTCTCGGAGAGGACCGCATGCGTTCCGACAAGGATCTTCGTCTTCCCGGATTCAAGGTTTTCTCTGATCTCGTTTTTCTTCTTTGCGGTCGCGCTTCCGAGCATGAGCTCGACGCCGATATCCGTACCGTTCAGGAACTTCTTAAATGTCTCATAGTGCTGCGCCGCGAGCACTGCGGTCGGTGCCATGAATACCGCCTGATATCCCGCGATCGCACAGGCCACCATACTGAGGAATGCCACGACCGTTTTACCGGATCCGACATCACCCTGCACAAGGCGGTTCATGGGGTGTTCTTTCGAGATATCCGACAGGATATCGTGCGTGACTTTTCCCTGATCCTCGGTAAGCGAGAACGGAAGTCCCTTAACGATACTCTGAAACTTCTCCATATCCTCTTTTCTGCCGCGGATCGGGCACGAAGCGCGAAGGTCTTTCTGCTCCTGCTTATAGACACTCAGTGCGCCGCGAAGGAGGAACAGTTCCTCGAACACGAGGTATTTTCTTGCAATCTCGACTTCTTCCATCGTCTCGGGACGGTGGATCTTCTCATAGGCATAGCGGATCGCACAGAGCTTCTGTTCTTTTCGAAATGAAAGGGGCAGAACTTCCGACAGAAGCGGCAGAGCCCGATCGAGCGCCCCGCTTATGATCGCGCGGATATTTCCCTGCTTAAGTCCCGCCGTCAGCGGATAAACAGGCTGAATTAGTGAGGTCTTCTCTTCGCTTTTCTGACGCTGGTCAAATACCGGATTTACGACCTGGAAAGTGAACCCGTCACGGGTGACCTTGCCGTGGAAGAAGTACTCCTCCCCGGCCTGCATTTTCTTTTCCAGATACGGCTGGTTAAACCACACCGCGCGGATACTGCAGGAGCCGTCGGAAAGGGTCGCAAAGATCGTGGTCTTTCCTCTGTTCCTGGATACTCTCGGCGGGTTTACGATGGTTGCGATGAAGGATTGTTCTTTATCGTGATCGAGCTGGAAAAGCGGCACGCATTCCGCCCAGTCATCGTATCTTCTCGGAAAGAAAGTCAGAAGATCGTACACGCAGAAGATTCCGAGTTTTTCGAGCTGTCTGGCGCGGGCTTCACCGACCTTCGGCAGGTATCTTACGGAAGTGTGGAGCGTGATCTCCGCCATACTCACACCTTCTTTCCAGAGGAAGGACAAAGGTCCGAAAGTGCGCACTCACCGCATCTCGGATGCGTTCTTGCAGTACATACGGCTCGTCCGTGATCGACCATACGGTGACCAAACGGCGCCCACTCCTCTTCCGGAAGGATCTTCATCAGTTCTTTTTCTATCACGGCCGGATCTTTGCCGGAGCTTAATCCGAGACGGCCGCTGACCCGCATACAGTGCGTATCGACAACGATTGCGGGCACACCGTACATTTCCGATACGATGAGGTTTGCAACCTTCCTTCCGACACCCGGGAACTTCATAAGTTCGTCCTGCGTCTTCGGAACTTCTCCGCCGAAATCATCGCGCATCATGCGGGCGATCTCATAGAGATAGTGGGATTTGGCTTTCCAGAAGCCGCACGGCTTGATGATCCGTCCGATCTCCGCTTCCCCGGCCGAGAGAAAATCCTCATAGTCCGGGTGCTTTTCGAAAAGCACTTTCGTCACTTCATTGACGCGCACGTCAGTGCACTGCGCGGATAATACGGCACGCACTACGAGGTGGAATACATTATCGTCAATATCGAGGGTACACTCCGTCTGCGGATACATCTCATGCAGGCGGGAAAGGATCGCCTCCACGCGTTCTTTCTTTCTCATGCGTTCTCCTTCGGATCTTTCTCCTCAGGCTTACTGTTCTTGAGAGTGTAGATGAACTTCGCACCGCCGAGCTCGTCGCTCTTCTCCGCCCAGATCTTCTCACCATGCGCGGTGATGATCTCACGGCAGATATAAAGGCCCAGACCGAATCCGCTCTCTGTACGGGACGGATCGACCTTGTAGAAGCTCTCGAATACACGGTCGCGCTTGTCGTCCGGGATACCGCAGCCGGAATCCTCGACGCTGACATATACCTTCTTCTCATCCGTATCATACTTCGTAGAGATACCGATAATGCCGTCGCGCGGCGTGAACTTGATTGCATTGGTCAGAAGATTATAGAACACACGGTACAGAAGCTGGGATTCACCATAGACCATCATCTGATCGCCCTTGTTCTTGCCGAGATCGACATTGACACTGATGCTCTTGTCAGAGATCAGATTCTCCACATTCTGAACGGTGTCATGGATCATCTCGTTGATATCGAATTCTTCCATCTTCGCCGGATCGATCTGGCTCAGCGACGAAGCCTCGGTCATGGAGTTGATAAGCTCCTGTATACGTGCGACCTGTGTCTGGATGATATCCATATACTTCGGATAGCTTTCCGGCGGGATCGTACCGTCTGATATGGCGCTGAGGAAACCCTTGATGGAAGTAAGCGGCGTTCTTAAGTCATGGGCAATACTGGAGATAAAGACCTTACGGTCGGACTCCTGTCTCTCGAGACGCTCGATCATACTGTTGACCGTACTGACCATATTCGTGATCTCATCGGTCAGCATGTACTTCAGCGTCGATTCTTTTCTCATTTCAGGAACATCGATACGTACGGAAAGATCACCCTTCGTGACCTGATTCGCCGCATCAGACAGTGCACGCAGAGGACGGATCAGGGATTTGGCCATCAGCGAGAAGAAAAGAAGCGCCATCGAGAAGGAGATCAGGATCGGAAGCAGTAATGCGTTCGACAGTCTCCAGAAGACTTCATTCTCGACGTTCAGCGTATTAAAGAGCACGATATTGAGATCCGGCTGGGACGTCGCGACTGCTACCGATACCGAGACACTTCGGGAGTTGGCGAAGATGCCGTTCGTGACATCGGAAGTCTGCGCCTTGCCCTTATGCAGGAACAGATCCAGTGCTCTTTCGTTGGTCAGGAATACATAGTTATCTGCCTTCAGAAGATCGCCGCGGACAAAGTCCGGAACAGAGGTCGAATACTCGATCCTTCCGTCGGATCTTACGAACCATACGGCGCATTCTTCGGTTCTTGCAAATGAATTAACAAATGCCTGGATCGCCGTATCGGATACGGACGGATCCGCCACGAGAGAGTCATAGGCAAGTGCAAGCGAATTGGCCTGCTGCTCGATCTTCTCTTTATTCTCGGAGATCAGGGAGACCGTCGTCTGACGGTAGAAGACCAGCACCAGCACAGCGAACACGAGGATCGTGCCGACAGCAAGCGAGAGCGTCGTTCGGAAAAGCACTGACTGTGATTTTTTACCGGTCTCTTTCATATCCCCACCCGAATAGAAGTAAACTTAATTGCCTTATTTCTCAGTTGTCTCAAACTTGTAGCCGACACCCCAGACAGTCTTGATCTGCCAGTTGGTCTTAACATTCGGCTTCTCAAGCTTCTCACGGATACGCTTAACGTGTACGTCGACCGTTCTGGACTCTCCGTAGAAGTCGTAGCCCCATACGTTCTCGAGGAGCTGTTCTCTGGTAAATACGCGGTTCGGATGCGAAGCCAGGAAGAACAGGAGTTCCAGTTCCTTCGGCGGAATATCGATCTCCTTGCCGTCGACCGTTACTACGTAACGTGCCATATCTACTGTGAATCCCTCATAGGAGATCACTTCGTTATTCTCTTTCGTATCCGCGCTCTCGGCATTCGCCGCATCGCGCTTCTCGGTTCTTCTTAAGACCGCCTTTACGCGGGCCAGAAGTTCCTTCGGCTCAAAGGGCTTCTGCACATAGTCATCGGCACCGAGCTCAAGACCTACGACCTTGTCCAAGGTATCGGATCTAGCCGTCAGCATAATGATCGGGACATCGGATGTCTTACGGATCTCACGGCAGATATCGTAGCCGTCTTTGCCCGGCAGCATCAGGTCGAGCACTACAAGGTCCGGCTGTGCGGACTGGAATGACTCGATCGCACGGTCTCCCGAGAGGCAGCTGGTTACAGCAAAGCCGTCTTTATCGAAGTAGAGCCGGAGCACTTCTACGATATTCGGATCGTCATCTACAACTAAAACCTTCTTCATCTTCTATCCCTCACTCCCTTTATTTCTTTAGCATGTCTTTCAACTCATCCATGAACGAGTTGACATCCTTAAACTGTCTATACACCGAAGCGAATCGCACATAGGCGACTTCGTCGATATCCTTAAGCTGCTGCATGACCATCTCACCGATCTCGTTGGTCGAGATCTCGCGCTTCGTGGTGTTCTGGATCTGATTCTCCACGTAGGTCACGATCTGTGTCAGCTGCTCTGAGCTGACCGGTCTCTTCTCACAGGCCTTCATGAGACCTCCGAGAAGCTTTTCCTGGCTGTATGCCTCGCGGGTACCATCCTTCTTGATGACAAGAAGAGGGAGAAGTTCGACCTTCTCATAGGTAGTAAAACGCGAGGAGCAGGATAAACATTCACGCCTGCGGCGGATGGCAGAACCATCCTCCGCAGGCCGTGAATCAATTACTTTATCTTCCATATGTCCACAGAAAGGGCACTTCATAAATTATCACTCATCCAGATTGTCGTTGTCACTCATGAACCAGGGCAGCAGTCTCTTCTTATCCTTCGCCGGAGCCGGAGCCTCGACTGTCTTCGGAGCAGATACCGGAGCCTGTGTTCTCGGAGCTGGTGTCGGAACTACATTCGGAGTAGGTCTTCCGCCCTGCTGTACCGGGTGGGATACCGGAGCCTGCGGAGCAGGCGCCGGAGCTACGTAGGAAGACTGCGGACGGGCAACCGGTGCGACCGGCGCTACCGGAGCAGACTTGCTCGGAGAGTAAACCTTAGCATCTTCTTCCTTTGCCTTGCCAACCGGTTCCGGATCACCAAAGAGGAATTCCGGTACTTCCGGCTTGGAAGCAGGCTTTACGGGAGCCGGTGCCGGAGCGGCCGGCTTCTCATAAGAGGAGATCGGGGATACCGGACGTGTAGCGGAAGCAGAAGGTGTTCCCTGTCCGATGATCGTCGGGTTCTGCTTGGAGATGATGGAGGTTGCCGGACGGAAAGCCGCGGAAGCATTCTCTGTGTTATCAAATCCGGAAGCGATAACGGTGATCATGATCTCGTCCTCGAGTGTCGGGTCTGTAACTGCACCAACGATGATATCTGCATCACCGGCAACTGCGTCACGTACAACAGATGCGGCAACATCGATCTCGTGGAGCTTCATGTTTCTGGAACCTGTGAAGTTGATGATTACGCCGCGGGCGCCCTCGATCGTGGTGTCGAGGAGCGGGCTGTTGATCGCCTGCTTAACAGCGGCAGACGCTCTGCCCTCACCGGAAGCACGGCCGATACCCATATGGCAGATACCTGCGTTCGTCATGATACGGCGTACGTCAGCAAGGTCGAGGTTGATGAGACCAGGAATAGCAACGAGGTCGGAGATACCGGCAACACCAAACTTGAGGACCTGATCGGCCATGTTGAATGCATCATCAATGGATGTATCTTCATCAGTAATATCGAGGAGCTTATCGTTAGCAACAACGATAAGGGAGTCTACGTATTTCTCGATCTCGCGGATACCACGCTCAGCGTTCATCGCACGGCGCGGGCCCTCGAAACGGAAAGGACGGGTAACAACGGCGACTGTCAGGATTCCGAGTTCACGTGCGATCTGGGCAACGACCGG
>JAEEGJ010020926.1_pt1 | contig 14148 bp, 10 predicted proteins | sample 8958761 | NCBI WGS metagenome assembly JAEEGJ01 (sample SAMN16246546, study PRJNA631951) | gut metagenome | biome: gut microbiome; feature: rumen; material: RS-attached | host: Bos | place: Iran: Karaj | collected 2018-10 | reverse complement strand
CCCTTCATAGAAAAGAACTACAACGTCCTGAAGAATGCCGATAGCCGTGCCATAGCAGGTAATACAAAAGCTGGTCGTCAGTCTCTGGCTTTAGCATTCAGCAATCCTGACAAGTTCCACTATGTGGCAGCCTTTGCGCCGACACAGATTAACGGGCAAAACAATGAGATTGATGCCAATTTCAGGAATGGTACGTTCAAACCCGCAACTGAGGTGAAGGAAAAGATTAAGTTCGTGTTCATCGGAACAGGAAAGGATGACACCTTGTATGTGTTGTCTGATATGTTTGACAGGTATCTGACCAATGTGGGTATCAAGCATACATTCTACGGCCCTGAGGCTGGCCAGACATGGATGCACTTCCGCGACTGTCTTGAAAAGACCGTAAAACAACTCTTCAAATAACAGCATTAGGAGTATCGCAAAACTCTCATTTATGGTTTATTATGAAAATGCGCCTTTAACACAAGACGCATTTTCACTATAAATCAGTTTAGATAACAGCCAACCAAATAAATCGCATTATGAGAAAGAAAGTCCTCTTGCTTGCCTTGACATCAGTGTTGATGTCACTCTGTGTTCCGATGGGTGCTCAACAGGTTTTTCCTGAAGGAGCTACCAAGGAGGAAGTGATGCGCAAAATTCCGGGACTTGTGATAGACGATGAAGGCAATGCCACTATGAATGGTGAACCTGTTTCCTTTATATCCTTGGGTTATTCAGTTAAAGTCCAACCTTCAGAGCCATCAAAGCCAGATACCGGCATTCATATTCTTGATTCGAGAACTAATGATGACAATACCGTTGCCCTGACACAGCTTACAGCCGATATGATTGAAAAGGTCAGGCCTTATCATTATGGTATGACCCGTGAGGAATATCGCGAGTTACAAAGGAAATCAATAGAGTCTGAGTATGTCATTAAGATTGGAAAGATTTCTAAAAAAGCAAGGGCAAGACGTGAAGACAAAGAAAACTACACCAAAAAGACATATAAAGTACCAGAGGGGATAACATTTAAAGAACTGATCACCAGCCTGCCTGGCATTGAAATAGATAAAGCGGGCAGGTTTATCACAAAAGAAAGGAAAAGCAGTGTAAGCCATATAGGTTTCAATAATCAAATTGTACTTTTTAATGATTCCTATGATCCATATTATACCAATGATATTAAACTGGTAACAGACCCTATACAGTCAATAAGTGATTCATCAAGAAATTTCAGTCGTCTCACTTATACAGATGATGCAAAATTGGGCACAGGAACTGTTTATGTACAAATAAAGCAACGGATATACCATGAAGAGTTGACAGATGAAGCAGATATCATAATAGAATATTATCCGGATGTATCCCCAGACCTGGTTGGTGGCAACTCAGAGTATGTTGACCTGGGCTTGAGTGTAAAATGGGCCTCACGTAACGTTGACGCTTCCGGACCTGATGAAATGGGTGGATTATATTCCTGGAGTGAAGATGACATAGCTCACGTCAAATGGGGCGCTAGCTGGCGCATGCCCACTACAGATGAGATAAATGAACTCATTTACAACTGCACATGGAGCTGGGCGTCAATGAACGGCCAGATAGGTTTCCTCATAACAAGTAATAAACCCGGTTACACGGACCGCTCCATTTTCCTTCCTTATGCCTTTTTCGGCACTTCAGGTGACCTGAGTTACTGGGCTGGTTCTACAGATCCCGACAATCCTGACAGTGCGGACTGTCTTTGGATTCATTTGTACTCAGATCTTGTGTGGTCCGGTTCCTGCTACCGCACATGGCCACGGCCCGTACGTCTCGTCTGCGAGTAAATCAGTTTAGACAACAAGCAAATCAATAGCATTATGAGAAAGAAAGTCCTCTTGCTTGCATTGACATCCGTACTGATGTCACTCTGCGTTTCAGCCATTGCCCAGCAGGCTTATGTGAAACCAGAAGTCTTTGCCCGGTATGTCATTGAGATAGGAGATATATCGGAAGAGACAATGGCAAGACCGAAAGGGAAAGAAGATTATACCCAAAATGTATATAAATTCCCGAAAGAGATAACAATTAAAAAACTGATATTCAGCCTACCATGTACTGAAAGAAACATTTTTGGCAGATTAGTCACAAAAGAAGGGAAAAAAACAGTGCGCAGTATTTTTTTCAATTATCAATGGGTGTTATATGATAGTCATCTGTATTATAAAAAAAATACCAAACTGAAAATATCGCCGTACGCTAATGATTCCCCTTGTCGGATTTATGATTATGAAGAAAATACTAAACTCAACAATGGAACTGTCTTTGTAAAGATTAGAAACTCGAGCAGCCGGCTCCAAGGTGCAGATATTGAAATAGAGTATTATCAGAATGTGCCCTATGATATGGTTGGTGGTAACTCAGAGTATGTTGATCTGGGTTTGAGCGTAAAGTGGGCATCACGTAACGTTGGCGCTATCGGACCTGAAGATATTGGAGATTTTTATTTCTGGGGTGAGACAGAAACCAAACAAGGTTTTGATAGTGAATTAACCTATAAGTTCCGTGACGGCCATGGAGGTTACACCAAGTACAACGATACTGACGGAAAGACTGCGTTGGACCCGGAAGATGACGTAGCTCACGTCAAATTGGGAGGCAGTTGGCGCATGCCCACAACGGATGAGATAAATGAACTAGTAGAAAAATGTACCTGGAGTTGGGCATCAGTAAATGGTGAGATAGGTTTTCTCATTACAAGCAATATACCTGGTTACACAGACCGCTCCATTTTTCTTCCTTACTATTATGCCGGCACCTCGGGAGATGTGGCTTACTGGTCAGGTTCGTTTAATGCCAGCTCCGGTAGTGGTAGTGCCAGCCTTTGGATATGTTTTGATGGCTATGTGAAATCTGGCTACTGCTACCGCAATTGGCAACTGCCTGTCCGTCCCGTCTGCGAGTAATTACGAAGGCCTTTAGTCTATAGATAGAATGACTTTATAAGGCGTCTTATATATACGCCAAAGAACATCTTCTCAGGGAGACTGCATTTCTGGAATTCATATCTCAGAATCATATCCAGACAGGCAAACCTGCCGGCTTGACTGTCAAACTCAGAATGGTCATCCTGACCGGTGTATGCTTTTGCAAAGGCATCCCAGAACAGATGTAGCTGCTGCTCTGTCATGTGGAAAATATCCTGAACCTGTTTCATGGGCGCATACACATTGCAGATCTGGTATAGATGGCCGATGTCAAACATCGGGTCACCATAGCCGAATCGGTCCAGGTCTATCCATATCGGCTTATCACCTGACAGTACAAGATTTCCCATATTGAAATCACCGTGACTGCAGGTCTTAATGTCCTGTATGGTCCTGGCAAAGTCTTTGAGTATGCGGCGGTTCTTGCGGCTTACGAACTGTACCTTGTCCAGGGCTCTAATGAGTTGCTCCTTACGGCTGGGAAAGAAATCCGTGTCACACTGGGTGCTGAAAAGTATCTTGCCGTTACTGCACATGATCTGTGCCATCTCTTCTATGCGCTGCGGCTCATCGTGACAGATACGTGAAAGGGATCTTTTGTCCTTTATGCGTTCCGTTATAGTTGCGTACAGATTACCCACCCGTACCATCTCATGCATCTTGGGAGTGGGTAACCCTAACCTCTCCACAGCCCTGGAAACTTCAAATTCATGCTTGACAAACTCCAGAGTGTTTATCTGCTTTCTATCTACTTTCAGAATCAAATCCGGTTGAGACGGATTCTCATATGTGATTCCGTTGCCCCCTTGCCCCACTTGGGTCCAAGCGCTCAAATCAATGTTTTTATACTCACTCATAGTCCGTTTTATAATAAAATAGTACCAATGGGGCCTGACCCCTTTGGTATCATTTTCCTTTCAGGATCGTTTTGATGTCGTTGAGTTTGTTCAGGGCCTCGATGGGGGTGAGGTTGTTGACATCGATTGAGAGCAGCTGGTCGCGGATCTGGCAGAGCACGGGGTCGTCCAGCTGGAAGAAACTCATCTGCAGGCCCTCGCGGTGCTGACCGGTCTCCATGCTGGGGCGGGATATGCTCTTGTCGCTTCCGCTCTCCTCCATCTCCTTAAGGATTGTGCCGGCGCGCTTTACTATGCTGCGTGGCATTCCGGCCATCTCGGCCACGTGGATACCGAACGAGTGCTCGGAGCCTCCGGGCACCAGTTTGCGCAGGAAAAGCACCTTTCCATCGGTCTCTTTTACTGATACGTTATAGTTGCGGATGCGCGGGAACGACTGCGCCATCTCATTGAGTTCATGATAGTGGGTGGCAAACAGCGTGCGGGCGTGGGCCGATGGGTGCTCGTGAATGTATTCAACGATTGCCCAGGCTATGGATATGCCATCATACGTGGAGGTGCCGCGGCCAAGCTCGTCAAAAAGCACCAGGCAGCGGGCGGTAAGGTTGTTCAGGATGCTGGCGGCCTCGGTCATCTCGACCATAAAGGTAGATTCTCCGGCCGATATGTTATCGCTGGCTCCCACGCGGGTGAATATGCGGTCCACAAGGCCGATGCGTGCGCTGTCGGCCGGGACGTAGCAGCCCATCTGGGCAAGCAGGGTAATCAGTGCGGTTTGACGCAGAAGGGCCGATTTACCCGCCATATTGGGACCGGTTATGATGAGTATCTGCTCCTTGTCGCTGTCAAGATAGACGTTGTTGGAGATGTAACTTTCACCCGGCGCCATCTGGGTCTCTATTACCGGATGACGGCCCTCTTTGATGTCTATTATCTGGCTCTCGTCAACCACCGGACGTACATACTTATGCTCGCGTGCCACGCGGGCAAATGAGAGCAGGCAGTCTATGCGGCTTACCTGGGCGGCGTTGACCTGAATGGCGGGCACATACTCCAGGATAGATTGGGCAAGACCAGCAAAAATCTGCGATTCCAGCGCAAGTATGCGGTCCTCGGCCCCAAGGATTTTCTCCTCATACTCCTTGAGCTCCGGGGTGATGTAACGCTCGGCATTTACCAGCGTCTGCTTGCGTATCCAATCGGCCGGCACCTTGTCCTTGAATGTGTTGCGCACCTCAAGGTAATAGCCGAACACGTTGTTGTAGGCAATCTTAAGGCTGGAGATGCCGGTCTGCTCGGCCTCGCGCTGCTGGATTTGCATCAGATAGTCCTTGCCACTGTAGGCAATGCTGCGCAGCTCGTCCAGCTGGGCATCGATTCCATCGGCTATTACACCGCCTTTGCTTATCAGGAGCGGGGTATCGGGACGGATGGTACGGATGATATTATCGCGCAGGGTCTCACAGAGGTCAATCTTCTGGCCCACCTCACGCAGCTGCGGGTTCTCGGAGGCATCGCATATCAGTTTGATGGGCTCCAGCTGCTTGAGTGCCATACCAAGCGAGAGCACCTCACGCGGGTTGATTCGGCCCACGGCAGCCTTTGATACAAGGCGTTCCAGATCGCCCATGCGCTGCAGGGCATCGGTCAGGGCATCGGCCGTATCGGGATAGCGGAACAGATGGTCCACTACATCCAGGCGGTTGTTGATGGCGGCGGTATCCTTGAGCGGGAAGAGCATCCAGCGGCGCAGCAGGCGGGCTCCCATGGGCGATGACGTATGGTCAATGACCTGGAGCAGCGATGTGCCGTCCTCATTGTTTGACGATATAAGCTCCAGGTTGCGTACCGTGAACTTGTCCAGACGCACGTAACGCTCCTCGTCAATCAGGCGGATGGATGAAATGTGGCCGATGTTGTTGTGCAGGGTCTCTGCCAGGTATTCCAGAATGGCACCGGCGGCTATCTTGCCGTTCTGCAGATGGTCAACGCCGAATCCCTTGAGGTTGCGCACATGGAAGTGGCGGTTGAGCTTCTCGCGGGCAAAATCCTGTGTAAAGACCCAGTCGTCAAGTTCGCGCAGGCAGTAACGGGGGCCGAATGACTGCTCAAACTGCTGGCGGCGGCCACGCTCAATGAGCGTCTCCTTAGGTGCAAAGTTTGAGAGCAGTTTGTCTATATGGTCGGCCGGGCCCTCGGCAATCAGGTATTCACCGGTGGATATGTCAAGGAATGATATGCCCCATGCTCCCTTGCCAAAGTGTACTGCTGCAAGGAAATTGTTCTCCTTGTTCTGCAGCACGTTGTCGCTCATGGCAACGCCGGGCGTAACAAGTTCGGTTATGCCGCGTTTGACGAGTGTCTTGGTAAGTTTGGGGTCTTCCAGCTGGTCACAGATAGCCACACGGCGGCCCGCACGAATCAGCTTGGGCAGATAGACATCGAGAGCGTGATGCGGGAAACCGGCCATTTCAAGAGCGGCGGCTCCGTTCTTGCCGTTGTTGCGGCGGGTCAGGGTTATGCCCAGAATCTCACTGGCCTGGACGGCATCCTGTGCGTATGTCTCATAAAAATCTCCGCAGCGGAACAGCAGTACAGCATCGGGATGTTTCTCCTTGAGGCTGTAGAACTGCCGCATCATCGGCGTCTCATCGGGCTTGCTCTGTGCCATTTATTTCTTGCGCTTACGGAAGAGGAACAGGGTTGCAACTATGAACAGCGCAATGAGTATTCCCAGAGTAATGAATGTTGCCTTGAGGTTATGGGGTGCAAAACCCAACAGCAGCAGAACCGGGAATCCCATTATCATGGCCGGGATATTCTGCAGTACCAGGTTGTTTGCGGCAGGGGTCTGGTAGCGCGGATCTATCTCACGCAGCAGGATCATACCGTTGCTGGCGGTACCGGTAAGCATTCCGAACATTGAGAAGAAACCTTCATACTTGTAATCGGGATAGATATGGAACGATACCCAGCGAACATAAACGAATGTGATGAACGCACCTGCTACGCAGACGATGGTCAGAGGCAGCCAGATGGCCTTGAGGTTCTCAAAGCTGATGGCGGCGGTACCGGCCACAATCATTATGTCAAAGCAGATTCCGCTTACACGGTTCAGAAGGAACTCGTTCAGATACTCACGTGTCATCCAGCCACGTTTGCGCAAGCCGCGAATGACAATCTTTACAAGTGATCCGAACAGGATACCCCAGAAGAAATTGAATCCGTAAACCAGCGGTTTGAGGGTCTTCTCGCCAAAGTTTCCTAACTCAAGGCCGCCTATGAACGACATGAGCAGATATACCAGGAAGTAGGTCAGAAGAACTATGCTTACTACGATGGTCAGTTTGTCAACAGACTCGGAGTGGGGCAGTTCGTTGCCCTGCTCATAATCCTTCAGGGTGTGGCGCTGAACGCTATCCTGCTCGTGGATCTTGAGCTTGCCCTTGCCGTTAAGTATGTTCATGTAAATCACGCCAATCACGCTTCCTACCAGGAATCCGATAGCGGCGATGGAAAGGCCAAAATCAATGCCGTGGAAATCGATGCCCTGATCGGCGGCACCCAACTGGTAGATGGTACCAAAGTTCAGTGCCTGACCGGGACCTTGTCCATAGCCCATCGGCACCAGAAGACCTCCTGAATAGAAAATGTCACGGCCTGCTTCCGGGTTCCTCCACCACAGATACATGGGGATGGTAACCAGGAGGCCGATGATACCCTGGATGATATATGTTCCGATGGTCAGTGTGCCGGTGTCAATAACGGTGCGAGTGTTGGCGCGGTCAGTCTCCTTTGATGCGCGCAGTGACATGGCGATGAATCCCAGTGCCAGAGTGTGGTAGGTGACCGTCTCCATGAAACGCTTGTCAATTATGCCGTTGAAATCGGCCCACAGTTTTAGCAGCAGGATGATAAGACCACCCAGCAGGGCCGATGGGATCAGGCTGCGGCGCAACACCTTTACTTTGCGGCGGAGTATGTTTCCGGCCAGTACGGCCAGGGCAATGATGAAAACCTGAACTAGTGCGCTCCACACTTCAGGAGCAGCGAACGAAGTCACTGCGATACCGTTTGATGACAATAGCATAATAGTCGCTTTTCCATTATTCCCTCAAAGATAGGAAAAGAATACCAAACGGAACCGTCCCCAATGGTACTATTTTTTGCGGGAGTGGAGCATGAGCCAGATGCCGCCGATGATGAAGGGGATGCTCAGGAGCTGGCCCATGTCAAAGGTCATGCCCTGCTCAAAGTCCACCTGGACCTCCTTGCAGAATTCAATGAAAAAGCGGAATGTGAATATGGTGGCTATGCAGAATCCAAAGTAGAATCCGGAGCCGATTTTCTCTTTGTGCTTGCGGTAGATAAGCACGATGACGGCAAAGATTATCAGGTAGGCGATTGCCTCGTAGAGTTGTGCCGGATGGCGTGCAAAATCCTCGCCGTTCTGGACGAATATGAATCCCCAGTCAGTGCCGGTGGGCTTGCCCACGATCTCGGAGTTCATCAGGTTACCCAGACGGATGCAGGCTGCGGTGAGCGGGGTTGCCACGCAGACCATGTCGATGCACTCCAGGATCTTGACCTTGTACTTGCGGCAGTACATGATCATGGCTATTATGATGCCGATGGTACCGCCGTGGCTGGCCAGTCCGCTGTAACCGGCCAGGATTATGCCTCCCTGCGGTTTGAAACGTATGGGAAGCAGCATCTCGATGAAATGCTTGCCGCTGGTAAGGTAATATTCGGGTTCGTAAAAGATGCAGTGACCCAGGCGGGCACCTATGAGTATGCCAATGAAGCAGTAGAAGAAGAGAGGCTCGAAAGTCTCATCCTTGATACCGCGGTCCTTATAGAGTTTCCTGACAATAAAATATGCGGCCACCAGACCTATCATCCACATGAGGGAGTAGTATCTTATGGGGAGACCGAGAATACGGCACAGTTCGGTGTCCGGATTCCAGATTACTGCAAGAAAACTGTTCATATCGCTTTTGTTTTATACGTTGAAACGGAAATGCATGATGTCACCGTCCTCAACCACGTAGTCCTTACCCTCCACATAGAGTTTGCCGGCATCGCGTACGGCAGCCTCGGAGCCCAGTTCCACATAGTCATTGTACTTGATGACCTCGGCACGGATAAAGCCCTTCTCAAAATCGGTATGGATAACGCCTGCGCATTGGGGTGCCTTCCAGCCCTTACGGTAGGTCCAGGCCTTAACCTCCATGGGTCCGGCGGTGATGAATGTCTCAAGGTTCAGCAGGCTGAAGGCCGATTTTACCAGACGGTTTACGCCCGATTCCTCCAGACCCAGTTCCTCAAGGAACATCTGACGGTCCTCATAACTCTCCAGCTCGGCAATCTCGCTCTCGGTCTTGGCGGCAATCACCAGAAGTTGTGCGTTCTCATCCTTGATAGCCTCACGCACCTGCTCCACATAGGCGTTACCTGTCTTGACGCTGCCCTCATCGACGTTGCACACATAAAGTACGGGCTTGGATGTGAGCAGGAACAGGTCATGCGCAATCTTCTCCTCATCCTTGGAGTCAAACGTTACGGTGCGGGCCGATTTGCCCTGTAGCAGGACGTCACGGTATGCATTGAGCACATCGCATACTATCTTGGCCTGCTTATCACCTACGGCAGCCTGCTTGGCCACCTTCTGAAGACGCTGGTCAATGGTCTCAAGGTCCTTTATCTGGAGTTCGGTATCTATGATCTCCTTGTCGCGTACAGGATTGACTGTGCCGTCCACATGGGTCACGTTCTCATCGTCAAAGCAGCGAAGCACGTGGATGATGGCGTCGCATTCACGGATATTGCCCAGGAACTTGTTGCCCAGACCCTCGCCCTTGCTGGCGCCTTTTACCAGTCCGGCTATATCGACAATCTCAACGGTGGCGGGAACGATTCGGCCCGGATGAACCAGCTCGGCCAGTTTGGTCAGGCGCTCATCGGGGACGGTTATGGTTCCTACGTTGGGTTCAATGGTACAGAAAGGAAAGTTTGCTGCCTGCGCCTTAGCGCTTGACAGACAGTTGAAAAGTGTGGATTTACCTACGTTGGGCAGGCCCACTATGCCGCATTGCAATGCCATTTGTTACGCTTTTTTTAATCTGAGCGCAAAGGTAGCAAAAAAAGCGTTAGAGCATGTCGTTATCTATCATCCAGATGATTTCCTCGATCATGGCATCCTCTTCATCATGCTCGGGATCATACTCTTTCTTGAGCGACGCGCCGAACAGGGCGGCGAATGTCTGGTAGAACTTGGCCTTGAAACCGCCAATGAAAGCCCTTATCAGGTCATAACTGGTCTGGTTGCATTCACGGTCTATGAGTTTGATAAGCAGTTTGCCCTGAGCCAGTGTGCATCGGCGCATTATGGGATAGTACTGGTCCCATACGCCCTTCTCGACTTTCTCAAGATGCTCCTGGCGGGCCTGGTCATCCTGCAGGGTCTGCATGTAGAGGTATGTCTCAACAAGTATGGCCTTGACCTCAAGGGCTATGGGGTACATCTTCTGTACATTGCGGGTCAGTTTGTCGTATTTGCGCTGCTTGCGGGCGGTGGGGTAGATGCGCTTTCCGTAAATGACCACCTCCATCATCTCGAAAGTGGGAACCGTATCGCCGTCAATGATGGTTGCCAAAGCCACAAGCACACGCTTCTGCTTGTCATCATCATCGGCCCCCGCGCAAAAGGCGGGTACGCACATAATCAGGGTCAGTAACAGTATTACGATACGTTTCATGCCTGCAAAATTATCAATTCTCCCTAAAAAGAGCTACATTTGAACCAATCCTTTGGAAAACATTTGTTTCTAATACTGTTATACTATGAAATCAAGATTGTTAATGTTTGCATTGCTGTCATGCTCAGTGACGGCTGTTTACCCCCAGTTTCCGGAATCAGACGGTTGGGAGAGCGTACTTGAGACACTCCTGTCTGATGAAGAACTCACGGCCGATGCCCTTGAGGAGTTGTCTGATATGTACGAGTCGCTCCATGCCGCACCCCTGAACATAAACATGGCCACACGCGATGAACTCTCCATGCTGCCCTTCCTGACTGACCGTCAGATAGAGGATATCCATGCCTACATCTACATGCACGGGCCCATGCTCACCCTTGGGGAACTTCAACTGACCGGGAGCCTGGACTACGCAACGCGGCAACTGTTGCGTCACTTTGTCTATGCGGGTCCACCCTCACCGCAAAAGGAGAGAATAAAATTGGCCGATGTTCTGCAAAACGGACGTACTGAGGTTGTGGCGCGCATGGACATACCGCTCTATCTGAGGGACGGCTTTAAGAAAGGAACCTACCTGGGCGGCAGGCTGTCACACAACCTGCGCTGGTCATTCAACTGGCATAACCGCATAAGGTTCGGGGTATCGGCCGATAAGGACGCGGGAGAACGGGGCTATGACTTCTGGTCGCCTTATCTGTTCATAAAGGATATGGGTGTTCTTAAGGAACTGGCGGTGGGAAACATCAAGGCACAGTTCGGGCAGGGTCTGCTTCTGGGCGGCGGATTCAGCGTTGGCAAGAGCATGGCGCTGTCGTCAATGAGCCGTCAGACACAGGGGCTCAAACCGCACTCTTCGACCGGAGAGTACGGTTATCTGCGGGGTGGCGGTGCCGCCCTGGGGTGGGGTCATACCACATTCACGCTCCTGGCCTCAAGGACTCCTGTTGACGCCACTCTGAAAGGAGATACAGTCATAAGTTCGTTCAAGGAGGACGGATACCACCGCACGTCGCTGGAACTCTCCAAAAAGCACAACGTGACACTCGGTATGGTTGCGGCCAATATGCGTTACAGTTTCCGTGGTCTGAGGTTCGGGCTTACCGCCATGACCGAGAGCCTGACGGTTCCGTACAAGGGACAGAGGCGTTTGAGCGGGGTGTCGACAGACTGCTCAGTGAACAGGGCCAGATACTCTCTGCAGGTAGAACTCTCGCTGCTGGATTCCAAGCCGGCACTTATTGCATCGCAGACCTTCAGGTTGGGTAACGGATGGACGGCCAACGCAGTGGTGCGCCATTACAGTCCGGAGTATATGTCACTTCATTCAAACGCCATGGCCGAGAGTAGCGTGCAGAATGAGACGGGTCTGCTTGCGGGGTTTGCACACAGCGGCCGGGACCTTAAGGTGAGCGGTTACGCTGACTTTTTCATGCATCCTGAACCCAGGTACGGGGCATCGGCCCCCAGTAACGGGATGGATCTGAGGATGGAGGCTGATTGGAGGTTGGGACGGCGCGACGCCCTCTATGCCACGGCACGCTTCAAGTCAAAGCAGAAGGACTGCAAGTATACCGGACAGCTGGAATACTGCCTGACCGGACGTTACCGGCTGCGCTGGATGCATGACTGCCGCAGCGGTGCACAACTCAGGATGCAGTTTTTCTATGTCAGGTATGATTTCATTGCCGAGCCCATAACCAACGGATATGCCCTGACAGGGAGTTTCAGCCATAGCCTGCTTGAAGAGAGGCTTGATGTGGACCTTTCCGCCGCGGCGTTCCATACCCAGAGTTATGACTGCAGGGTATCGGTCTATGAGAGCGGGTTCAGGTATTCATACAATTTCATGAGCCTGTACGGCAAGGGAGGACGTCTGGCGGTTATGGTCCGATACAGACTGAACGAAACCATGCAGCTGAACGTCAAGGCCGGCGGGACATACTACCTGGACCGTGATGAGATCAGTTCGTCGCATCAGCGGATAGCATCCAGTCATAAGGAGGATATATCGCTTCAGTTCATAACCAAGTTCTGACAGAATTTGACTACTTTTGCGCTTGTTATGTCAACAGTTCTATACAGTTCACCTATTTTCGGACCCATTCACAGCCGCCGTCTGGGAGTGTCGTTGGGAATCAACCTGATGCCCGCCGACGGTAAGATATGCACCTTTGACTGCATCTACTGCGAGTGCGGCCGAAACAGTGAGCACCATCCGCATCATCACAGGCCCACCAGACAGGAAGTGTATGACGCCCTGCGCGCCACCCTTGCCAAGATGAAGGCCGACGGGCCCGAGCCCAACGTTCTGACTTTTGCAGGCAACGGCGAGCCCACCGCCAATCCCGAGTTCCCCGGTATAGTTGATGATGTAGTGGCATTGCGTGATGAGTTTTTCCCTGATGCCAAGGTGAGCGTGCTGAGCAACGGCACCCGCGTGACCGATCCCGCCATTTTCAAGGCTCTGCTCAAACTGGACAATAACATCCAGAAACTGGACACCGTTGACATTGACTACATACGTCTTATTGACAGCCCTGTGGGACACTACGACCTGGATGCCATAATCAAGGCCCTGTGTGAATTCAAAGGTCACGTCATCATTCAGACCATGTTCCTGACAGGAACGCTTGACGGCCGTGACATGGACAACACATCTGACCGTTACGTGATTCCCTGGATAGAGACCCTTAAGAAGATATCACCCAGCCAGGTGATGATTTATACCATAGACCGTGAGACTCCTGTCTCAACCCTGCGCAAGGCAAGCCGGGAAACGCTTGACGGCATAGCGGCGAAACTGAGGGAGAACGGTCTTGAAACATCAGTATCATATTGAAATGAAAACTATAAGGACTGTATTTCTTTCCGTCCTGCTGTCGGTTTCAATGCCAGTCTTTGGTATCGGCCAGGATTCACTGACCGAAGCCATCGACCAGATCATATATGAGCAGCTGCCCGAGGGTACCGACATAGCCCTTATGGTCTATGACCTCACCAACGACACCACCGTCTACGCCTATCGCGAGAAGATAATGTGCCGCCCCGCATCGGTCCAGAAGGTCATAACCTCCGTCACCGCGCTCTCGTCGCTTGGTGCCGACTACAAGTTCAAGACCGTATTGAAAACCCAGGGAACCATAGACAAGGACAGCGTACTGAACGGCAACCTTTATATCGTGGGCGGTCTGGATCCCGCACTCAACGAGCATGAACTGCGCAGTATGGTAAGCGACCTGAAAAAAGCAGGTATAAACAGGATAAACGGAACCCTTTATGCCGATGTCTCCATCATGGACACCATGTACTGGGCCACCGGATGGTGCTGGGACGATGCTCCCGCCAGTTTCCAACCTTACGTATCACCGCTTATGGTACATCAGGGCTTTGTGGGCGTTGAGGTAAAACCCACCTCCAAAGGCAAGGCTCCCCAGGTAAACATCTACCCGGCCAACACTCACATCAAGGTGGTGAACAAATCTCTTACACTCTGTGACACTCTGGGTCCGCTCACCATAACACGTGACTGGATGCACAATGACAACACCATAATCGTTGAAGGAAACTGCCGCCGCCGTC
>JAEEGJ010020925.1_pt1 | contig 14149 bp, 14 predicted proteins | sample 8958761 | NCBI WGS metagenome assembly JAEEGJ01 (sample SAMN16246546, study PRJNA631951) | gut metagenome | biome: gut microbiome; feature: rumen; material: RS-attached | host: Bos | place: Iran: Karaj | collected 2018-10 | reverse complement strand
ACGGTGGACGAAAAAATAAGAGAAATTAGGACTGCGTCTGCTTTGCCGGCTGGTTTCGACACGAATGATAATAGCCATATAGTTTCTTCGAGCGGAAGCCCGTTCTCAATTTATGCTTGGTTCGATGACGGCGATTACAATAGTGATGGCAGGGGCGATGGGATAGTGTATCTTTATACGGACGCAAGCAAGATAGAAACCAATAACATTCCATGGTTTATGTTCTATAACGCTCTCTCACTTTCAAATATTTCTGCGCTATCTAGTTGGGATACTTCGGGGGCGGGAACTATGGCTCGCATGTTTTATAATACTAGCTCTCTTTCAAATATTTCTGCGCTTTCAAGTTGGAACACTTCGAACGTATGGGATATTAGTTATATGTTCGACGGCGCTAGCTCGCTAACGGACATTTCTGCGCTTTCGAGTTGGGATACTTCGAAGGTGCAGAATATGAAATGGATGTTCCATGGCGCTAGCTCACTCTCGAACATCTCCGCGTTGTCTAGCTGGAACACTTCGAGCGTGACGAGCGCATCTGCGATGTTTGCGGGCACGAAGATTGCTAATGTGAATGCGCTTGAGACTAAACAGTATGCCGGGAATGCCTATATGAGTTGGGATACCTCGAGTATGACGGATATGAGCTATATGTTCGATAATTGTGCTTTGCTTTCGGATATCTCCGCGCTTTCAAGTTGGAATACTTCGAACGTGACGGATATGAGTTATATGCCCGGGAATACGAAGATTACCAATGTGAACGCGCTCGAAACAAAACGATATGCTGGCAAGGACTATGTAAGCTGGGATACCTCAAACGTATTGGATATGAGCTGGGTATTCTCTGCCGATAAGTATCTAACGGATATCTCCGCGCTTTCAAGCTGGAATACCTCAAGTGTTACGAAGATGGATTGCATGTTCTATAGCGCTAGCTCGCTCTCGAATGTCTCCGCGCTGTCTAGTTGGAACACTTCGAATGTGGAGGATATGCACTCTATGTTTAATGGAGCCGATTCTCTTACAGATGTCTCTGCTCTTGCCGATTGGGATGTTTCGAGTGTAACAGATATGAGCTACATGTTCTCTAATGTTCCGGCTCGTCCGCTCCCATCCTGGTATCACGAATAAAAACCGCCCTTCGGGGCGGATTTTTGTTGAACAAATTCTTTAAGGGAAGCGGGTCGGTGCGACCAAGTGCATGATGAAGTAGAGAATCAGTGTGTGAAGGTTACTGATAAAGACCATGCCGACGATGCAGGCGACGATGCCGGCGATCTTAATTTTTTCGTAGCTCGTGACGCCGCCGGCCATATTGTCGCCGATCCAGCGGTGGTATTTGAGCACCAAAAGCCCGGCCACTAAGACGAAGATACCGAGTAAAAACCAGCCCCAACTAAATTCCCATTGCATAAGAATATAATAGCACGAATTTTAAGCATAAGGGGCTTGACTTTTCCTCGGTTTTGGCTTAAAATAACGGCAAGACTAGGTCAAAACAAAAAATAGTCGAAACAAACATAAATACAAAAACAAGAGTATGTGGAAGAAAATTTTTGCAGCTAGTGCTGTAGCAGTTGGCATAGCAGGGATTCTCGGAGCAGGGGATGCTTTTGCAGCTATTACGACCGATTCCTATACTCCCGGTCAAGAAATTTCACTATCAACGAATTACGATGTTTGCGTCCAGAAGAATGGCGGTTATGGCGGTGGTTTAATAATTGCAGACATTCGTGGCATTAACTATGAAAAACAGATTGTATTTGATAGTTTCGCGACAAACTGGCGTTGCGTGTCGGTAGAAAACATTCCGTCTGGCAGTAAAATAAAGTTTGTAACCCCGATGGGCATCGGTGACATGATGTATACCCAGTCTGGTAGTAATACTCAGCATACAGTTACTCTCGTCTTAGATAGCGCGACTGACGTGGATGGCTATCTGCGTTCTTACGGGATGACGGCAACGAAAATAGCAAAAACGATGGCGACGATAAGCTTTGACGCTAATGGTGGCGCCGGTGCGATACCAGCAATTACTGGCGCCACGATTGGTTCGAGCGTGACCTTACCGAGAAATACACTGACGCGTAATGGCTATAGGTTTACGGGGTGGAACACGAAGGCGGATGGCACCGGGGAGCATTATAATAATGCCGAAACGATTACGCTCGGAGATGACACGACTGGAGAGATAGTGCTTTATGCGGAGTGGGTGGTCGATGAGGCGGTTTTAGATGCTGGCCGCACTGTGAACGTGAAACTTAAGCAGCAGGCTGGGACTGCGGCGTCAAGTTATGATTACGTCGATACGAGGATTAAGGCAATAAGGAGGGCAGATGCGCTCCCGGGTGGTTTTGACGTAAATGATTCAGATAATATCATATCTTCTGACGATTCCGCGAATAAGATTTATTCTTGGTTCGATGATTCTGATAGGGATAATGACGGAGAGGGTGACGGTACTATTTATTATTACTCCGAGGCCAGTAATATTAAGGGCGGTTACGATATGGTCGGTATTTTCGGATGGATGCAAGAGCTCGCAGACATATCCGGCGTGACTAATCTAGATGTTTCCGGAACGGGATATATGCATTCTTTGTTCCATAATGATAGTAAGCTTGCCGATATTAGTCCATTGTCCGGATGGGATACCTCTAGTTGCGTGTCGCTGAATGGCGTGTTCTCTGGGGCTTCGTTACTTGAGGATATCGCCCCGATTGCTTACTGGAACACTTCAAAAGTTAAAGACTTGAGTGGGCTGTTTCGTAAAACGTCAATAACGAGCGTTGATGCACTCGAGACTAAGCGACACCCAGGGAAAGACTATATTAGCTGGGATACGTCCAATGTAGAGCTTTTGACTGATATTTTTTCCTTTGATAGATCGCTCGTGGATATTTCTGCGGTGGCCAGTTGGGATACATCAAAGGTGAAAGGGATGAGCGATGCATTTATGGGTGCTTCCGCCCTTTCGGATATATCCGCTCTAGCTAATTGGGATACGTCTATGGTCGAAGACATGCAAAGCGTCTTTGCGTATGCGTCGGCTATTGCTGATTATTCTCCGCTTTCGAGCTGGAATACTTCTAGCGTGATTTATATGGGTCATATGTTTATATCTGGTGCGCTCACTAACCTTGATGCATTTGAAACTAAACAATACCCTGGGAAGGATTATGTAAGTTGGGATGTTTCAAACGTTAAGAGTATGCTGAAAGTGTTCTCTGGCAACCGCAATCTCGAGGACATATCTGCATTGGCTAGTTGGAATACGGCAAGTCTGGAAAATATGTCTTATCTTGTTGCGGGATCGCTCATCACTAATGTTGATGCACTCGAGACTAAGCAGTATCCAGGAAGAGACTATGTAAGCTGGAATGTTTCAAACGTAAAAGACATGTCTGCTGTGTTCGACGAGTGCTCGCGCCTATCCGATATTTCGAAGCTATCGACTTGGGACGTTTCGAGCGCGACAGATATGACTCGCTTGTTCTATCGGGACTACTCATTGTCTAGTTTGGCGCCAATTTTTGGTTGGATGTCTGATTCGTCTGCCGTCACGATGACTGAGATATTCGATGGAGTCCCTGTTGCGGTAGCTCGCCCGGATTGGTACCACGAATAAAACTTATACTTGCATCGGCCGCTGAAATAGAGTAGAATAATTCTGGTAAGGGGATATAGCTCAGCTGGTTAGAGCGCGTCACTGATAATGACGAGGTCTGTGGTTCAAGTCCACATATCCCCACCATTTTTTATTCATGGGGTGTGCGAAGGCTTCGGTCTTTGCCACTCCACCATTTTTTTCTGAAGCCCGGCGGGGCAATTTTTTGTTTCGTATCTTAAAATGCCTATGCTTTTCTTTGTTATGCAATAATGCTTGCTATTTGTCAATTACTGTGCTAGATTTGAAAAAAGTAAGGGAGATTTTATGAGGAATCGAACATTATTGTGGGGCTTAGGTTTAGCCTCCATCTTCACAATCTTCTGCGGTGCGAGCGCAAATGCTTTGACGGTTACAGAAGATTACACACTAACTGAGGATATTGCGGAGCAGGTCTACGTGACTGGCGACGGTAATATCTCTATTAATATGAACGGCCACAGCATCGTGGCGCCTGCTTATGACGCGCTATATATTAAGGGGGCAAAGGTGACGTTGACTGGCACTGGCGCGATTGAGAGCAAGAAGCGCAACGGTGTTTCCATTGTTAATGGCGGCTCCTTGACGATGGGCGACGGTATCAGCATAAAGTCGCAGGAGTTTGGCGTTTTTACGGCAGACAATGCAACCTTTACGATGAATGGCGGTACGATTGAGACCGTAGATAACTGCGGTGTTGGCGGTAACGGCTCGGCTAATTATAAGGGCTACACCATCAATATTAACGGCGGTACAATTAATGCAAATATTACCTCTGGTGGCTATGTATCCTGCGGCGTTTATCATCCGAATGCTGGTACGGTAAACATGGCCGGCGGCACGATTAATTCTTCGAATGGTGCTGGTATCGTCCAGCGCGCTGGCGTGCTTATCATTACTGGTGGTACGATCAATGCGCATGGTACTTCTACCGGTAAGGTCGGTGACTCTCGCGTCGCCGTTAAGGCTGCTGCTGTAGTTGTCGATAAGGAAGCTAACTATCCAGAAGTCGCAACTCTTTCTTCGAAGGTATCTAGCGAGGCGGTCTTGAATGGCGATTATGCTCCAGTTCAGTCGCTCGGTGATGCGACCGTTGAGCTTACTGGTGGTATTTATAATGATGAGCCTGCCGAGGGTACGATTCCGGAAGGCTATGCGGCTTATCAGGTTATTAACGGCGATGATTCCGGCAAATGGATTGTCGTCAAGGAATCTACGCTTAAGTTGAAGGTGATTGCTGACCTCATGGGCGAGAGCGATGTCGAAGAAGCGGATCGCGCCTTGATTGAGGAAGCAATTAAAGACAAGTATACTTTGGCTGGCTACTATAATATCTTGCTTGCTAAGGTGACCGAAGATGGCCAGATTGTTGGCTTTGTCGAAGAGGCTGATTCTGATATGCTGGTCGAGGTCAAGCTTCCTGGCGATTTGGCTGGTCCAGAGGACGGCTACGAAAGAAAGTTTGTTATCGTGAGGGTTCACGGCGGTAAGGCTGATCTTATCGAGGATGTGACTGACGGAACGAACGGCGCCAAGTCTTTCAAATCGAATCTTTTCTCGACTTACGCATTAGCATATGTTGACACGAAGAAAGCCACCCCGGCAGCTGGCGACACTGATGATAGCAACACCCCGGCAGCTGGCGACACTGATGATAGCAACACCTCGGAGGGAAATACTACGCCTGCGGCGACTACCGATCCAAAGACGAACGGTAAGACTCCGGAAACGCCGAAGACCGCTAAGGCAAACAAGAACAATGTCGCAAATCCTAATACTGGTGACAAAATTAGTGAGTACTATATCATGATGCTTTTGAGCTTGTTTGGTCTCGGCTACGTATTCGCATTTAAGAAGGCATACGGCCAACAGGCGTAGGTTTCTACCCCTGTTCGAGCCATTTAGAGGCTCTAGAAGGCCCGTCTCGTAAATGAGACGGGTCTTTTTGCGTCTTTTTCCAATAATTCGAACTAAGGAAGCACGGGATCTATAGGGGTTGTTCGGTTATTACAACATATTTTTAAGCAAAAACATATTGACAAAACGGAAGCATTATGCTAAAATAGGCATAAGCACCTGCGAAGGTGACTACTTTTAAGTTGTTCTTCGCATAAAAAGGGTGGCGATATTATTTAATTTGGTGGGCAGAAGTGGAGCTAGAAATGGCTGGAACTAAGGCTGGCGGTCAGAAGGCTGCCTCTACGAATAAAACCAAGTACGGTAAGGATTTCTACGCAGAAATCGGCCGTAAAGGTGGTAAGAATGGTCACACTGGCGGTTTTGCTGCTAACCCAGAGCTTGCGAAGATCGCGGGCGCAAAGGGTGGCCGCATCTCGAAGCGCGGCAAAGCAAAAAAGAACGCTTAATTAAGTTGATCTCAAAAAGTCCCTCTTAGTGGGGGACTTTTTTGTTGCGCCAGGTGGCGCCGCAGAGTGGGCAGTGGTAGGCGCCAGCGTCATCTTGGTAGCCGGCGAGCTGGCAGTTTTTGCAGAGAGAAGCGTAGTGGAGGTAATTGCGGTAGCTGTCGAGGCGGTCTTCGGCGAAATCTTCGTCGTATTTGACGCCATATTTGGCGCAGAGTTCCTTTGCTTTAGCCCAGGCGCGCGCTTCGATTTCGAGGAGCTCGATATCTGTATGGTAGTCGTCCTCGCCGATCAGATAGTGGCCGAGCTCGTGGAGAAAGAGGAGCTTGGCTTCGGCGTCGGTATATTCGGTGTCTGTGGCGTAAAAAAGCGTGCTCGGCGGGGTGAATTGGAAGCGGCTGCCCTCGGTAATGGTGAGGTCGGGATAGTCACTAGCGAGCTTTTTGATGAGATTTTGCATAGAGGTAGCAACCTTGGATTACAGAGAAGGAGCCGTGGCGGGCCTTGGTGAAGCGGGGCATAGCGACGTTTTTCGGGAGTTGGTCTTTGACGATTTTGCGAAGGTTGCGGCGATAACGGGGGAGAAGAAGGCCGAGCGGGCCGCCAAAAATGACGCAATCGGGCTTGAGGCGCGCGGTGAGCGGAGCGAGGCCGAGAGCAATGCGCTCGGCGATTTCGCGCCAGATGGCCTTGTCCTTGATATCTGAGGCGCGCTCGGAGCCGTAGATGCGGTTGATGGCGCTTGCGGCGGCAAGGTCCTCCCATTCGGCGGTTTCGCCATGATAAGTGTATTTGTTGTGGCCAGGCTCGAGGTCGTGGTAGGTCTTGGTGAGTTTGCCGCCCGTCACGACGCCGCCACCGATGCCAGTGCTAAAGGTGAAGTAAACGCAGCGGTGATAACCATGGCGTACTTCGGCGAGCGCGGCGAGGTTGCCGTCGTTTTCGATGTAAGCGGGTTTAGCAAAATCTTTCGTGAGTTTCTTGGCGAGGTCGAAGTTTTTCCAGGGGAGATTGCCAAGCCAAGTGCATTTGTTGTCTTTGATGATGCCCGGCATCGCGATGCCAAAAGCAATCACTTCGTCGAGGACGAAATTGACGCGAATCTGTTGCGAGAGGTAATCATAGAAGGCGTTCTGATCGGCGCTGGTCGGGAATTTGACGGAATGCAGGATTTTGCCCTTGCTGTTTACGAGGGCAATGAGGGTTTTGGTGCCGCCAATGTCGATACAGAGATACATGGTTTTATTATAGCAGATGTGCGACAAGGATAATGCTATTGCAAAAAATCGAAAAGTGTGATATAATATGCTTAAGTTTAGTTTAGGAGTTATTAAATGACTGAAAATGAAGGAAAATATCGTCGTTGGGCCTGGGGCGCAGTGCTCGGTCTCGCGGCTGTGATTATTATCGCGGGTATCGTGGTAGCAGTTTCGCTATCTTCGACGCCAAAGCCAAGCACGGCCAAGAAGGAGCCGCAGACGACCAATGAGCAGCCAAAGACGGTTGCGACGGAAACCAAGAAGGAAGAAAAGACCGAAACCAAGACTGAGACCAAGAAAGAGACTCAGGACGAGGTAATTAAGAATCATATCAATCCGGATCATAGCGCTACTTCGACTACGAATTCGACTTCAAAGAGTAGCGCTAGCGCGGCAAGCAACATGCCAAAGACTGGTCCAGAGGATGCGGCTTTGCCGATCTTCGCGCTTGCAATTAGTGGTGCGCTCGTCGCCTACAATGTGACGCTCGCAAAGAAAAGCGCTTAACCTTTACAACAGGGTAAAAATAGATTAGAATAGTGGGTAGCATGAGGCTACTCACTATTTTTTGTGAGTGCACGAGAGATAATGAGTAGTCTCAGCGGAAGGAAAAACAATTAATGGCTACAAAAGCTAAATTGACAATGGACGAGCTCCTCGCTAGCGAGGATAGCAAGGCTATTGTACTCGGTGACACCATCGAAGGTAAGGTGTTGTCGGTTAAGAAGCACGAGATCTTGATTGATCTCGGTGCGCGCGGTGTTGGTCTCGTACCACGTCGTGAGGTTGCCTTTGGGCGCACGCTCAAGGAAGGCGACGAGGTTTCTGCCTCTGTGGTAGATACCGAAATGGAAGATGGCATGGTATTGCTTTCTCTCCGCAAAGCCGTCAAAGAGAAGGGCTGGGACGAAATATCCAGCAAGCTCGAGGCAGGCGAAATTATCGAGGTTCAACCATTCGACGCCAACCGTGGCGGTCTCTTGGTCGAATACGAAGGTATTCGCGGCTTCTTGCCGGTTTCTCAGCTTTCGGCTGAACATTACCCACGTGTCGGTGGCTCTGACAAGGATGAAATCCTCCAGCGCCTCAATAGCCTCGTTGGTAAGCCAATTCGCGTTCGCATCCTCGATGCCGATCGCAAAACCAACAAGCTCATTCTCTCTGAGAAGGAAGCTATCAAGGACGGTCTCGCAGAGCGCTTCTCGAAGCTCGCTGTCGGTGACGTCGTTAAGGGTGTAGTGACCGGTGTGGTCGACTTCGGTATCTTCGTCAACGTCGACGGTATTGAAGGCCTCGTACACATTTCCGAGATTTCTTGGGAACGCGTCAATAACCCAGCTGACTATGTCAAGGTCGGCGAAACAGTCGAAGCAAAGATTATTGCAATCGACAAAGACCGCCTCAGCCTCTCCATGAAGCAGCTCCAAGAGGACCCATGGCTCTCTGAGATCGCTAACTTCAAGAAGGGCGACAAGGTCGAAGGTACGATTACTCGTATCACCCCATTTGGCGCATTCGTTCAGATTTCGCCAGCTGTCGAAGCTTTGGTCCACGTGTCCGAGCTCGGCGAGGGTAGCGATGTTGACCCAGAGAAGATCTTTACGCTCAACGAGCGCAAGGAATTCAAGGTCCTCGACATCGATAAGGAAGGCCGCAAGATTTCTCTCAGCTTTGCTGAAAAGAAAGCCAAGAAATAAAGCGCTTTTCAGGAAAAACCACCTTTCGGGGTGGTTTTTTCGTGCTTGTGCTAAAATAGAGACGTGAATCAGCAAATCTTGAGAGTAGAGAATGGATATTCGTCGGTGGACTGGTATTTTTCGCAGCTTCACAACGGACGAAAGATTCGCAAGATTATGCTTGTGAGCGATTTGCCGCTCGAGGCTTTTGAGATTACGCGCTATTTTACAAAAGATTTGCCGGAGAGATTAGGGGTAGGGCTTGTAGTTTTTGACCGGTTTAAGCCGAACCCAGATTATGAGTCGGTAGTTGAAGGCGTGCGCGTTTTTAAGGAGAGCGGCTGTGACGCGGTCGTGGCGGTTGGCGGAGGTTCGTCGATGGATGTTGCAAAGTGCATCAAGATGTTCGCGACACTCGACGAGAGCCAAAATTATCTTGAGCAAACGATTGTCCCGAACGGTATCCCATTTTTGGCGGTGCCGACGACGGCGGGGACGGGCTCGGAGGCGACACGTTTCGCAATCGTGTACTACCAGGGGAAGAAGCATTCTGTGACTGACGACAGCTGCATCCCCGATGCGGTTGTGATGGACCCAAATGTGCTCAAATCTTTGCCGGATTACCAGAGGAAGGCGACAATGCTTGACGCTTTGTGTCATGCGATTGAGTCGTACTGGGCAGTCGCTAGCGCCGAAGAGAGTCGGCGCTATAGTTCGGAGGCGATTCGATTGATTTTTGGTAATGTATTTGGCTATCTTGCGAACAACCCAGAGCAAAACGAGCAGATGCTCCGTGCGGCGAATCTGGCGGGCAAGGCGATTAATATCACGCGAACGACCGCGCCACATGCTTTTGGATACAACTTGACCGCTGTTTATGGTGTGGCACATGGACATGCGGTGGCGCTCTGTATGAAGCGGTTATTCTCGCTTACGGTCGAGCGCGCGACGGACGCTTGCAATGATCCGCGAGGGGTGACCTATCTCGAGGGCGTGCTCAGGGAAATCGCAAGGCTAATGGGCTGCAACTCGGCTGAGGCAGCAGCGAAGAAGTTTGTCGAATTCGTTGATGGCCTGGAACTAGAAAAGCCGCAGCTTTCAGAAGGGGATTTTGATAAGTTTACAAATACCGTGAACCCAGAGCGGCTCGCCAACCATCCGGTAAAGATTGATGCGGACGAAATAGACGATATTTACCGCCAGATTTTGGCCTAGGATTAGCGTTTTTACCACTTTTATGCTACAATTATGAAAGTATTTTCCAAGGGTGGATTTTTTATTAGTGCTTAAAGAGAAAGGAGCTAGAAAATGGAAGAAAAAGTGATACAGGTTTCTGGCTCGATTACGGTTGACGAGCTAGCGAACGCCCTTGGCGTATCTGTCACGCATTTGATTGGCGAGTTGTTCAAGAACGGCATTATGGCGACGATTAATCAGCGCCTTGATGTTGAGACGGCTCAGATTATGACCGAGGAGCTTGGTTTTGAGAATGTACGCTTTGAGCGCAAAGAAAATTCGTCGAAGCTTCCTGGCGCAAAACGCGAGCTTTCGAAGGACGCGAAGCTTCGCCCACCAGTGGTAGCGGTGATGGGCCACGTTGACCATGGTAAAACTACACTTCTCGATACGCTTCTCAAGAAGAAGACGGTTGAAGGTGAGGCTGGTGGTATTACCCAGCATATTTCCGCTTACCAGATGGAATATAAGGATCGCAAGATTACCTTCCTCGATACGCCGGGTCACGAAGCCTTTGCGGCGATTCGCCAGCATGGCGCGATGCTTCCTGATATCGTGGTGATTGTGGTGGCTGCCGATGATGGTGTTAAGCCACAGACTGCAGAGGCAATTAAGTTTGCTGAGGCAGCAAATGCGAAGATTATTGTTGCAATTAATAAGATTGATAAGGAAGGCGCGAACATCGACCGCACGAAGGCGCAGCTCGCAACCGATTTCAATCTTAACCCAGAGGAATGGGGCGGCGATACGATTATGGTGCCGATTTCGGCAAAAACTGGTCAAAATGTCGAGCAGCTTCTCGATATGATTCTTTTGACTGCAGATATTGATGAACTCAAGGCTGACGAAAATATCCCAGCCGAGGGCCTCGTGATTGAGAGCCACATGGAAGTCGGCAAGGGTTCGGTCGTGAACCTCCTCGTCACCGGCGGTGAACTCAAGGTTGGCGAATTTATCGTTGCAGGTAAAACCTACGCTAAGATTCGCACGATGCTCGACTGGAAGAATAAGCCAAAGGGCAAGGCGACGCCTTCGACCCCTGTCGTTGTAACTGGCTTTAAGGAACTTCCGAATTTCGGTGATAAGTTTGAAGAGGTGGCGGATGAAAAGACCGCACGCCGCATGGCGCTCCTCAACGCTCAGGCTGAGGCAAACGAAACCGCAAACGCGAACGTTACCTCGAGCGACCTTCTTCGCATGATGAATACCGCAGATAATACCAAGACCTTTAACGTGCTCGTGAAGGGTGATGTTCAGGGTTCGGTGACCTCTGTAGTTGACTCGCTCCGCATGATTGATACGCAGGGTGAAATTACGCTCAATATCGTTTCGACTGGTGTTGGCGCAATCAACGAAAATGATATTTACATGGCCTCTGCTGGCAATACGGTGATTTATGGCTTCAACGTGACAGTGCCAAATGCAATTGCTAAGATGGCAGAACGCAACGGCGTGCCAGTACGTGTTTACCGTGTGATTTATGAGCTTCTTGATGACGCAAAGCACGAGATGGAAAACATGCTCGAGGCCGAGATGGTTGAAACGCCAACCGGCGAACTCGAGGTGAAGGGTGTCTTCCGCACTGAGAAAACTGAGATTATTGCTGGTGGTATGGTTAAGAGTGGCCGCGTGGCGCCAACGATGCTTGGCCGCGCTTATCGCAAGAAAGATTTGCTTGGCGAAGTTGAAGTTATTAACGTCCAAGAGGGTAAGGTTGACGTGCCTTCGCTTGCTGAAGGTGAGCTTGGCGGTATGTCGCTCAAGACTTCAAAGAAGATCCAGCTTGAGATTGGCGACCGCATTGAATTCTTTACGCGCGAGTATCGTCGTAAGAAAATTGCTTAATTCTGTATCGCTTAAGCTTTTTTATGCTACAATGGGGGAAATAGGAGAAAACTATGTATAAGTTTGACGATCGGTTCCTAGAAGAGGTGGGACTAGCAAATATGCCAGCCGAACAGAAGCAGAGTTTCTTGGATTATGCCCAGGATCAGCTCGAGGTCAGGATTGGCGAGAAGATGAGCGAGGGGCTAACGGAAGGTCAAATCGCAGAGTTCGAAAAGATCATTGACGGCGACAAGCAGACGGTCGATGGTTTGCTCGCAGGCTATGGCGACTACCAGAACGACGAGATTTATCAGCGTTTGCTCCAGAACGGTAGCGATGAAGCTGAAGCGATTAATGATTTTGTGACGGCGAAGTGGCTCAACCAGAATTGCCCACAGTATACTCAGATCATCCAGGATTCCTTGGATGGTTTGAAGGCGGAAATTAGCGCCAACAAAGACGCGATTCTAGCAGGTGAATAAAAAGAAATCCCCTTGGTAAATTAGCGAGGGGATTTTTTGTGGCCGTTAATAAAGCCGGCGGCGTCCATTTCCTTGGAGTTTTCCGGGATGAGGCGGTCGATGACGAGGTAGTTATCGTCGGCGCATTTGAGGTCGATTTCAGAGGTAGCAGTAGGGGAGACGTGAGCCTTCGTGATGACGCATGGGATGCCCCAAATTGTCGTCTTGGACTTCGGAAAACCGACAAAAGCGCGAATCTCGTTTGAGAGCGTCTCAGCCGATTTGAGGGCCGGTTGGAGTTGAGACTGTTCCTTGCTAAGTTGAGCGGTAAAAGTGGCTTCTAGGCCGTTCTGGGCTCTCTCAGGGGCAGTTTTTGCAACGACTCCAGGTAAAACACGCAAAAGTTGCTGCGCACCGGTCGTGGCGAGTTTTTCATAGAGCGATTGCTTGTCGTCATCTGCGGTGATTTCGATAGTTTCCTGAGCGAGAATTGGGCCGGCATCCATGGCTTTAGTGAGGCGCATAACAGATACGCCGGTTTCTTTATCGCCACTCAAAAGCGCGCTCTCGATTGGCGTGGTGCCGCGATATTTTGGCAAGAGAGATGGGTGAATGTTGATGATGCCACAAGGGAAGGCGCCGATGACGCTATCTGGGATAATCTTACCGAAAGAGGCCAAAACAGCGACTTCGGCATCGTATTTTGCGATTATTTCGAGGATTTCGGCGGAATTTTTACTGAAATAAACTGGGATGCCGGCAGCTTTGGCGGCTTTTTCAATCTGGTAAGGCTTGCGTGGGTTCGGGTTCGTAAGGAGTAAAGCCTGGATCTCGAACTGGTCAGAGTTTACGAGGGCATCGAAAATGGGGGTTTTAGCCTTGATACCTTGCGCGAGTTGCTCGTTGCCAAAGAAAAGAATCTTAGTCTTCATCTGGGAAAAGCTCTTTATTGTTGGCGATTTCTTTGTCGTAATCGACTGGCTCGAGATCGCCCTTATCGTTTAGGCGATAGAAGGCATCTTTGACGCCCTTAATGTGGTCGATAAAGAGAATGCCATTGAGGTGATCGATTTCATGAAGAAGAGTGCGGGCGAGAAAGCCGTCAGCTTTAATGCGGACCTCTTGACCATCGATAGTCTGGGCCTTGATGCGGGCTTTGGCTGGGCGTGGAACCTTGCCATAGATGCTTGGAACAGAGAGACAGCCTTCGTAATCATAGAGGGTTTTGCCTTCGGTTTTGATAACTTCTGGATTAAGTAGGGCGATGAAGTTGGCGTTATCTTTGTTGCCCATATCTTCGCGGACGACAATGATACGCTTGTTGTAGCCAAGCTGTGGGGCAGCCATGGCAGCAGAAAGCTCGAATTCGTGCTCGTTTTCCCAATCGATACAAGAATCAATCATCTCTTTGATGATTTTTGGGACATCTTCGTCAGTGGCCTTAACCTTAGTAGATTTTTTACGTAGGCGTGGGTCTGGGGTAGTGATGACTGTGAGCTTCTTTTTATTCATATGATGTATTTTATCATTTTACTCTTAAAATTGCCACAGCTCTGGGAGAGGCAGTTACTTTTCTGGCCCGTCTTTACGGGCAGAAAAAGTAACGGCTAGCACTAGCAAGTTCGCCAGCCTCTCCCAGGGCTGCGGCAATTCCAAGAGTAATAAGGTAAAAAATAGG
>JAEEGJ010020924.1_pt1 | contig 14149 bp, 14 predicted proteins | sample 8958761 | NCBI WGS metagenome assembly JAEEGJ01 (sample SAMN16246546, study PRJNA631951) | gut metagenome | biome: gut microbiome; feature: rumen; material: RS-attached | host: Bos | place: Iran: Karaj | collected 2018-10 | reverse complement strand
ATCCGTTAATTCCGGAGGGCAGTGACACCTGACAAGAACATAAGGGTAATGGTGGTATGCGGAGGTACCTCCACCGAGCGTGAGGTCTCCCTTCGCAGCGGAAAGGCTATCTACGAAGCCCTCAGGCGCCGCGGATATGCCAATGCCACCCTTTTTGACCTGAATGACAGCAATATAGCGGAGATTATCCGGCTCCGCCCCGATATCGTCTTCCTCGGCCTTCACGGAAAGGGCGGGGAGGACGGTACTATTCAGGGTATGCTCGATCTGGCCGGGATTCCCTACACCGGTCCCGGAGTGGTCTGCAGCGCAGTCTGCATGAACAAGGTATTCACCAAGAGGGTGCTTCGCGACGCGGGGCTGCCCACCTCGCCCTTTTACGTGATGAGGCAGGATGAATGCTTTGATATCGAGCAGGTTACCAGGACTCTGAAGGAGCGCATAGGCTTCCCTATGGTGCTCAAGTCGCCCTGCCAGGGCTCCAGTATCGGAGTTGTCATCGTAAAGAGGGAGGAGGAGATTCCCGCCGCCCTCGAGGAGGTGTTCCGCTATGGTGACCATCTGCTTGCGGAGCAGTTTCTCGACGGCACCGAGGTTACCCTTCCCGTACTTGGAAACGATGAGCCGATGGCGCTCCCCATCATCGAGATTACCTCGGAGAGGGAGTTCTACGACTATACCGCCAAGTACACCTCCGGCCTTTGCCATCACATCATTCCCGCCCGCATCAGCGACGCCGACGCCCGTCTGGTGGCCGAAATCGGCCGCAGGGCCTATCGCGTGCTGGAGTGCCGCGGTCTCTCAAGGGTGGACTTCATCATCGACCGCCAGCGCGGCCCGATGATAATTGAGGTCAACACTTTGCCTGGAATGACCGATATGAGCCTCTTCCCGGACGCAGCCCGGGAGGTGGGAATGTCATACGAAGATCTGGTGGAGAAAATCCTGGAATACGGACTCGAGGCTCCTGCGGAACTCGGTTAGCCGAATACCTTGATCATCAACGAATCGAACGCGCGCGCGGGGAGCAATGCTTTCAGCGCGCGTGTTGCGTGTGAGCCCAGTCCCATCCTGTAGCTCAGGCGGGGACGGGCCGCCGTCGCGGCCTTGAAGATGGCCTTCGAGACTTTTTCGGGGGAGGAGGCGAAGTGGCTGTAGGCCCAGCGGAAAAGCTTGGCCTGCCTGCGGGCTCCGGCCTCATAAGCAGTACCTTCGGTAACCGCTTCCATATTGTTCATAGCTATGGTGCTCCACTCGCTGCGGATGGCGCCCGGTTCGATCAGCACCACCTTCACTCCGAAATCGCGGACCTCCATACGAAGGCATTCGCTGAGGCCTACGACTGCATATTTGGTGGCGTGGTACCAGTCTCCGCGGGGTTCGCAGAAGTGCCCGGCCATCGATGCCACATTGATTATACGCCCTTCGCCCTGCCTGCGCATAGCGGGGAGGACCAGCTGACAGAGGCTGGCGAGTCCGAATACGTTTACGTCGAACTGCCTGCGTGCCTCCTCGCGGGGGACGGTCTCCAGCGGACCGAAGAAGCCGTATCCGGCGTTGTTTACAAGTACGTCGATGCGCCCCTGTTCATCGAGAATGCGGGCGACGGCCTCCTCGAGAGCGGCTTCGTCGGTGACATCGAGGGGTAAAAGAATGGCGCCCGCATCCTTGAGCGCCGTCATGCGTTCAATACGGCGGGCTGCGGCATATACAGTATGACCCGCAGCCAGCAGCCTGAACGCCGCACTCATACCGATGCCCGATGAGGCGCCGGTTATGAGTATTACCTTATGACTTTCCATTGTCCTGCCTTATGGCCGGATTATCAGAGTTCCTCGAACTTTACGTCCGAAAAATTGTCGCGGGGAACCGCCTCTACGACGGGGCAGCGCTCCTTGATATAATTTACCACTTCCTGCAGTCCGTCGGCGAATTTTTCGAAATCCTCCTTGTAGAGGAAAATCTTGTGCTTGTCATAGACAAACCTTCCGTCGCGTTCCTGCCTGCGCTTGCTCTCGGTGATGGTCAGGTAATAATCATTTCCCTTTGTCGCCTTGACATCAAAGAAATAGGTGCGCTTTCCCGCTCTTACGGGCTTGGAATATACATCGTCGCCCGTGTGCTCCTGCTGACCACCATTGTCGTAATCCTCAAAGTACATATCTCACATTTTTTGGTAAAACTTTAACAAAGATAAACTTTATTTTGGTTTGAAAGGTTATCTTTGTGCAATAATTGTAAAAATTGATATGCTGAACCGTCGTCTGATACGCATCAAGGCCTTCAAGACCTTGTTTTCATACGAGAATTCCGGATCCGAGAATCCGGACCGCGCATTGAAGGAACTGCTGGAATCCTGCGAGAAGAGCCGCGACCTCTATTTCTTCCTGCTCAATATCGTCGGACCTCTCACCGAGGTGGCGCGGGAGAAAATTGAAACGGGCCTGCGTAAGTTCCATCCCACCGAGGAGGAGGCCAATCCCAATTATAAATTCGTCAACAACCGCTTTGCCGCGCTTATCCTGGACGATCCCGAAGTGGGACGCATATGTCAGAAGAAGCATCTGGTCTGGAATGAGTACGATGTATTCATCAAAAAGTTGTTCGCCTCGATCCAGGCTTCCGATTACTATAAGGAATATATGGCCTCCGGTGAGGACTCTTTCGAGGAGGACTGCCGCCTGTGGCAGCACATTTTCGAGGAGGAGTTCGAGGATAACGAAATGCTGGAGCCCCTGCTCGAGGATCTCTCGGTCTATTGGGTGGACGACGTGGCTTTCGTGCTCAATGTCGTCATCCGCAATATCGACGATACAGTCCGCACGCACCGCATTGTCAAACCCGAAGTTTTCCAGAAGGAGGACGACCGCGAATTCGCTGTCAAACTGCTTCAGGAGAGCATCGCCGGGTACGACGAATATGTGGAACTGATCTCCGCCAACCTCTCCAACTGGGAACCTGACCGCCTGGTTTCCACCGACATTGCCCTTATAGTTATGGGCCTCGCCGAGGCGGTGACTTTCTCCAGCATACCGGTGAAGGTAACCATCAACGAATATGTGGAGATTTCCAAGTTCTACTCCACTCCCAAGAGCCGCTCCTTCGTGAACGGCATCCTGGACCGTCTGATCAAAGAAAGCGCCGCCGAAGGCCGTGTCCAAAAGACGGGCAAAGGACTGCTTTAGCAAACTTAAAGAAAACCGAATATGAAGACTCTTTTCCTTCTTCTCCAGGCCCAGGCCCCCGCACAGCAGGGCGCCGGCGCCTCCATGTGGATCTTCCTGCTGCTGATGTTCGTCGTCATGTATTTCTTCATGATCCGGCCGCAGCGCAAGCAGCAGAAAGAACTTGAGGCTTTTCAGAACTCGCTCCAGAAGGGTGACAAGGTGATCATCGGCAACAGCGGCATCTTCGGCGAAATCGTCGAGGTGAATGAGCGCACCGCCCTTGTCCGCGTGGACGGTGACGTCAAGCTCCGCGTGGCCAAGCAGGTCCTGACGAAAGATTCCACCGGCGGAGCGCAGTAATCCCGCCTTCCTTCCGTGAAACGGAAAATCCGGCTGCCGTTGCGTGGCAGGGAGGGGCTGCTGTTCGCCACCTCCCTGCTGCTTGCCATGCTCATCTGGTTTCTCAGCAACATGTCCCGGTCCTATTCGGGCATGCTGGGCGTTCCCATCATCGCGGAATGCAACCTGCGGGGATACAGCAACATCTCCTCCAATTCGGCGATTCTGTCCGCCCGCTGCCGGGCCGAAGGCTTCCGGCTCTTGCGGGAGGGGACGCGCCAGTCGCGCCGTCCGGTCCGCATCGTATTCGACCGGGCCGACATGCGCCACGACGCGGGCGAGCGTTTCTACGTCACCGGCAATGTGATGAACAACTACCTGCGCCAGGTTTTCGGGGACAAAGTGGACGTGGAGGCCATTTCCACGGATACGCTGTTTTTTCTTTTTTCCGCGGAAAACAACAAGCGGGTCCCCGTCAATTTCGCCGGTGACTTCACCTACCGTCCCCAGTACATGGCTTCCGGCCCGCTCCGGCTGGTTCCGGATTCGGTGACCGTATACGGCGAGCAGGCGCGGCTGGACCTCGTGGACCATGTGTCCACGAACGCCGTGTTCCTGGACGACGTCCATGAAGCGCAGCACGGCGTCCTCCGGATCCGGCGCATCAAGGGCGTGCGCCTCTCCGACGAAGAAGTGTCCTATGACCTTCCGGTCTCCCGGTATGTCGAAGTGCGTTCCGAACTGCCTGTTTCGGTGCGAAACGTTCCCGGCGGGCGGCATCTGGACGTGTTCCCCTCCCGGGCGACTGTCATCCTTCACTGCATCTTCCCGGTGGGCCGCGACCCGTTTGAATCCTTCGAACTGTACATCGACTACGCCGACTTCGCCTCGTCCCTGTCCGGCCGCTGCGTGGCCCGCGTGTCGGAACTGCCTCACGCCGTGCTCGACTACCGGATTGAACCGGCCGTGTTCGACTGCATAGAGACCGACTGATCCCATGAAGACGGTCATCCTCACCGGGGGAATCGGAAGCGGAAAGTCCGCCGTCTGCGCCTGCCTCAGGGCGCGGGGCGTCCCCGTCTATGATTCCGACTCCCGGACCAAGTCCCTGTATGACCGCGATCCCGCCCTGGTCGGCCGGCTGGAATCGGTGCTGGGCACCGGCCTCCGGACGGAGGAAGGGTGTCTGGACCGCCGCAGACTGGCGGAACTCATCTTCTCCGATCCGGGCCGGAAGGCCGCCGTCGAGGCGGTCGTCCATCCGGCCGTCCTGGCGGATTTCCGCCGCTGGAAGCGCTGGCAGCGTCCGAAGGGATGGACCTACGGCCCCGTCCCCTTCGTGGTCCTGGAATCGGCCATCATCCTGTCCTGCCCGGTTTTCGACGGCGTGGGAGACAGGGTGGTCCTGGTGGATGCGGACGAGGATGTGCGGCTCCGCAGGGCCGTTGAACGGGACGGATCGGATCCCGAAACCGTCCTGAAGCGGCTCCGCGCGCAGCGGTTCGACCTGTCCCGCGTGGACGCCGTCCTCCGGAACGACGGCCCCCTGGAAGCGCTGCCCGCGGCGACGGACCGTGTTTTTCTGAATTTATTCCTATCTTTGTAAATCTTTAAACGTCTATACGAACATGAAAACCGACCTTGCCAAAATCCTTTCCGTCCGCGGTCAGCGCGGACTGTTCTCCTATATCGCCCAGTCCCGCAGCGGCGCCATCGCCGAGTCTCTCCGGGACCACAAGCGCACGAATTTCACGGCGAACAGCGGCATCACCACCCTGGCGGACATCTCCATTTATACGATGGAAGGTGAATTGAAGCTGAAGGAAGTCTTCCTCAAGCTCCAGTCCGTCCTTGGCGACGCCGACGCCCCCACCTCCAAGGCTTCCCCCGACGAGCTCAAGGCCCTGTTCGAGAAAGCCGTTCCGGATTATGACGGCGACCGCTTCTACGTTTCCCACATGAAGAAGGTGGTCGACTGGTACAATGAACTGAAGAATTTCGCCTCCCTCGATTTCGTGGAGGAGGAAGAGGCCGAAACCCCTGAATCCGAGGCATAATGCCCACCCTGCAGGTCGTCACCCTGGGATGCTCCAAGAACACCGTGGACACGGAGCATCTCCTGTATCAGGTACGGGACTCCTATGAGATCGTGCCGGAAGGGGATGCGCGCCCGGTCGATGTCCAGCTCATCAACACCTGCGGTTTCATCGGTGACGCCAAAGAGCAGTCCGTCCAGGCCATCCTGGCTTCCGTCCAGCGCAAAAAGGAAGGAGGCATCGGCCGCCTGCTGGTGTTCGGGTGCCTGTCGCAGCGCTATCCGCGCGAGCTTCCGGACCTGATTCCGGAGGTGGACGGATGGTTCGGCGCCCGGGACCTGGCCCCCGTGGTCAGGGCGCTCGGCTGCCGGCCCGATCCGGCCTCGGCCCATCACCGGATTCGCACGGACGGCCTGCATCCCTACGCATACCTGAAAATCTCGGAAGGATGTGACCGGCGCTGCTCCTACTGCGCCATTCCGTTCATCCGCGGGCCGCATCGTTCCGTGCCGATGGAAACGCTGGTGCGTGAAGCGGAGGAACTGGCCGCCCAGGGCGTCCGGGAGCTGGTGATCATCGCTCAGGACACGACCTATTACGGGCTGGACCTGTATAAGAAGCGCTCCCTGGCGGAACTGCTGCGCCGGTTGTCCGCCGTGGACGGCATCGAGTGGCTCCGCATCCATTACTCCTACCCGGCCGACTTCCCGGAGGACGTCCTTGACGAAATGGCCTCCAATCCCAAGGTGTGCCGGTATATGGACATCCCGCTCCAGCACATCGCCGATCCGGTCCTGGACAAGATGCACCGTCACGTGGACGGGGCCTGGACGCGGGAGCTCATCCGCAGGATGCGGGAAAGGGTTCCGGGCGTGGTTCTCCGCACGACGATGATCGTCGGTCATCCGGGAGAGACGCCCTATGCCTTCCGGCAGCTGCTGAAATTCGTCGAGGAAGCCCGCTTCGAGCGGCTCGGCGCCTTCGCCTATTCCGAGGAGGAGGGCACGTACGGCGCCGGCCATTTCGAGGACGCGGTTTCCCCGCGGACGAAGAAAATGCGCCTGTCCCGCCTGATGGAGCTTCAGCGTGGCATTTCTCTTGCATACAATCTTTCTCGCGTGGGGACGGAAGTCCGTGTCCTGGCGGACGATTTCGTGGACGGCATCCTCGTGTGCCGCAGCGAGTTCGAAAGCCCGGAGGTGGACGGTGAAATCCTGGTGAAGTACGACGCGGACCTTTTTGACGGGGTGGAGCCCTGGTCGCTGGTCGGTCACTTCTTCCGGGTGAAGATCGTCTCCGCCGATGAATACGATTTGACCGCAGAACTTGTCGAATTATGAGAAGATTCACCCTGACCTTGGGGCTCGCCGCCCTGGCGCTGGCCGCCTGTTCGCCCCAGACCCTGACGTTGAACGTCGACATGCGCCATCCGTCCAAGTCCGGCATCGACCTGGGCCGGAAGACGATGTCCGTCGTCTACATGGATGACGGCGTCCAGGACACCGATTTCAGCAACGGCGTGGCCTCCAGCCTCGCCCGCAGCCTGGAGGAGGATTACTTCGCCGGCCGCGAGGCCATCGGCGTTTACAAGATTCCCGCGGACTCCGTGTCCCTGGACCTGATGCACCGGCTGGTGATCGACACGGGAGACGACGTCGTCTTCCTGCTCGGTCCGCCCGCTTTCGGCGAGGTCTCCCTTTCTGAGAACGTCTCCGTGAGACAGCCGAAGAACGTCGATTCCGCCTACGTCTCCCAGGCCCAGATTCCGTACAACGCGAAACTGTTCGTCTATGACAGCATGGACAAGCAGGACAGGCTCCAGATTTTCCGCGGGAGCAGCATCCTCCGTACCCAGGTGTACAACAACGGGGTGACTGCGAAGGAGTACCTGAAGGAACAGGCGTTGAAAAACAAGGCGGAAGGCGCCGACCTGGTAGGCAAGCAGATCAGCAACCGCTTCGTCCCCACCTGGAAGACGGAGGGCTATTCCCTCTATTATTTCGAGGGCTGGGATGAAGACTGGGTGAACGCCGCGATCCTGGCTTATGACATGAACTGGAAGAAGGCGGCGGACATCTGGATGAAGAAGGTCGGCGACAACAGCTACACCAAGCGCGCCTGCGCCTGCTACAACACGGCCCTGGCCTTCTACATGATGGGCGACCTGAATCTGGCCACCAAGTGGCTGGACCGCGCCGACCAGTACGGCACGCCCGAACTCTCTCCGGGACTCCGCAAGCGGATCGAGGCCCGGAAATAATCCATGCAGTCCGAGAACGCGTATATGTTTCCGACCTCCGTGAAGGAGGTGCAGGCGCTGGGGTGGGATTACATCGACGTAATCATGGTGACCGGCGACGCGTTCGTGGACCATCCGTCCTTCGGGACGGCGGTGATCGCGCGGTGGCTCCAGAAATGGGGCTACCGCGTCGCCGTCGTGCCCCAGCCGAACTGGAGGGACGACCTCCGCGACTTCCGCAAGCTCGGGGCGCCGCGGCTCTATTTCGGGGTCAATTCCGGGGCGATGGACTCGATGGTGAACCATTACACCGCCTCCAAACGCCTCCGGCATGACGACGCTTACACCCCCGACGGCAAGGCGGGCGCCCGTCCGGACTACGCCGTCACGGTCTACACGAAAATCCTGAAGGACCTCTATCCGGACGTCCCTGTCATCATCGGCGGCATCGAGGCCTCCCTCCGCCGTCTCACGCACTACGACTATTGGAAGGACTGCCTGATGCCCTCCATCCTCGTCACATCCGGCGCCGACTACCTCTGCTACGGCATGGGCGAACGCCCGATGCTGGCGTTGACCAAGGGAATCGAGAACCGATGGAACCGCCACAAGATGGAGTCCATCCCCCAGATCGCTTTCTATCATACGGGGAAATACAAGTGTCCGGAGGGGGACTCCCTTTCCTCCGTGTCGCTTCGCGACCCTGTCCGGGCAAATGCTCCGGAAAGGGAGTCCCCATCCGGCGTGTTAGTGCTCCACTCTTTTGAAGAGTGCCGGAAAGACAAGTTCAAGTTCGCGGAGAATTTCCATTGGATCGAGCAGCATGCGAACATGATGCATCCGGATACGATCATCGAGCCCGTAGGGGAGGGGTATGTGCAGATCAACCCGCCCTATCCGACGGCGACGGAGGCGGAGATGGATTCGTTCTGGGACCTGCCCTTCACGAAGCTGCCGCATCCGAGGTACAAAGGGAAGCGGATTCCGGCCTATGACATGATCAAGTTCTCGGTCAACACGCACCGGGGCTGCTTCGGCGGGTGCAATTTCTGCACGATCGCGGCGCATCAGGGCAAGTTCATCTCCTCCCGCAGCGAAGCGTCCATCCTGAAGGAGGTCCGCGCGCTGAACAACCTGCCGGACTTCGCCGGCAACATCTCCGACGTGGGCGCCCCGACGGCCAATATGTACGGGATGCACGGGAAGAACCGGGAGATTTGCGCGAAGTGCAGGCGGCGTTCCTGTCTTTTCCCGGCCCGCTGCCCGAATCTGAACTGCGACCACACGCGCCTGCTGGACCTGTACCACAAGATTGACGGGACCAAGGGAATCCGTCACTCCTATATCGGCAGCGGCATCCGCTATGACCTGTTCCTGACCGAGGACGGCTTTGTCGACGACAGCTCGAAGCCGTACTTGAAGGAGCTGATTCTGGACCATACTTCGGGCCGCTTGAAGGTGGCGCCGGAACATACCGAGGACCACGTGCTCCAGAAGATGGGAAAGCCCTCCTTCCGCCTGTTCGAGCGGCTCCGGAAGGAGTTCGACCGGGTCAACCGGGAGGCGGGGACCCATGTCGGACTGGTGCCGTATTTCATATCGTCGCATCCCGGATGCACGCTGAAAGACATGGAAAGGCTGGCGAACCATCCGGCCCTGAAGGGGATCTGGATGGACCAGGTGCAGGATTTCACGCCTACGCCGATGACCACTTCCTCCGTGATGTTCTGGTCGGGATACGACCCCCGCGACCTCAAGCCCGTTTTCACCGAACGGGACATGGAACGGAAACGGGCGCAGAAATCTTTCTTTTTCAGGAATTCGTCAAAAAAAAGTCGGGAGGGTATTGCCAAATCAAAAAAAGGGAATTAATATTGCATCCGTAAACTTAAACCCGACTACAGATGGCAGACAATAAGAAAAGACACGTCGTAAGCTATGAGAAGATGCCTTTGAATCCCGAACTTGCGGCCGCATTCGCCGAGAAGTACCCCCGTGGATTCACCGACTACCTGACCGACCTCGTGAAATATCCGAAACCGGACGGGACCTCGTTCTACGCCGTGACTGTGGAGATTCCCGACGCCATCTACCTGGTGAAGATCAACGTCAAGACCGATGACCTCGAGGATGTCGAGCGCTGGCTGGAAGGCGAGGAAGACGCCGAGAACGAGGCCGTGGCCGGCGGCAGCGCCGACGCCTCCGACGCGGCCGGCGAAACCCTGCCCGACGACAACATCGCCCAGTACGGCAGCGGTTCCGACGACGAATAGGCCATGGAAAACAATGGCGTGAGATATTTCTGGGGCCCGCTACGGGCCCTTTTGCATAAATTGCCGGAGAGGAGCCGCATCCCCCTCCTTTCCGTCGTCACCGGCATCCTGTGCGGCCTGGCGGCCGTCCTGCTGAAGGTGACCATCCGCGCCATCCATCACGGACTCGACTCCCTGGTCGGGGACGCCCACTGGCTCTTTCTGATTCTCCCGGGCGTGGGAATGCTCCTGAGCCTCCTCATCGTCCGGTATATCGTCCGCGACAACATCGGACACGGCGTGACGAAGGTCCTCCAGGCGGTGTCCAAGAACGAGTCCAAAATCAAGCGGCACAATCTCTTCTCCTCCCTGGTGACGAGCGCCCTCACGATCGGCTTCGGCGGATCGGTCGGCGCCGAGGCCCCGATCGTTTACACCGGGGCCGCCATCGGTTCCAACCTGGGCCGGTACATGGGCCTTTCCTACCGGGGGATGACGCTTCTGCTGGGCTGCGGCGCGGCCGGCGCGGTGGCGGGCATCTTCAACGCTCCGCTCGCCGGCGTTCTTTTCACGCTGGAAATCCTCCTGTTCAACCTGTCGATGAGCTCCCTCCTGCCGCTGCTCCTTTCCTCGGCGTCGGCGACGGTGGTGTCCTATCTCATCCTGGGCCGTGAGACCCAGTTCGCCTGCACCCTGGTGGAGTTTTCGCTCCGGAACATCCCGTTCTACCTCCTGCTGGGCGCATTCTGCGGCTTCTGCTCCCTGTATTTCATCAAGATGACGCTCCGGCTGGAGGACGTTTTCGGCAAGATGAAAAACCTCTGGCTCCGTTGGGCGCTGTGCGCGGCCGGGCTGGGCCTGCTGATCTTCCTGTTCCCGCCGCTCTACGGCGAAGGATATGAGGATGTGGGCCGTCTGCTGAACGGGCACGCGGACGGGGCCGTATGGTTCTTCGCCCTCATCCTGCTGCTGAAAGTTTTCGCGATGACATTCACCAACGCCGGCGGCGGTGTGGGCGGTACTTTCGGCCCGACGCTGTTCGTGGGCGCCATGGCGGGATACGTCCTGGCCTCCTCCCTGAACCTCATCCGTCCCGGTCTGGTGCCGGTGCCGAACTTCGTGCTGGTGGGCATGGCGGGGCTGATGGCGGGCGTGATGCAGGCGCCGATGACGGCCATCTTCCTGATCGCGGAGGTGTCGGGCGGTTACGAACTCCTGACGCCGCTCATCCTGACGGCCGCCTTCTCCTATGGAACCACCCGCATCTTCGAAAAATACTCCATCTATACGAAGCGCATCGCCCAGACGGGCGAACTGCTCACCCACGATTCCGACCAGGCCGTCCTGACGCTCCTGAAGACGGAATCCCTGGTGGAGAAGGATTTCGTCCCCGTCCGCATCGACGACAGCCTGCAGGCCCTCGTCGACGCCGTAGCGGTCTCCAGCCGCAACATCTTCCCGGTCGTGGACGCCCGGAAGCGTTTCCAGGGCTATGTGGACCTGGCCTCCATCCGCAGGGACATGTTCCGGACCGACCTGTACGAGACGGCTAAGGTCTACAACTACATGCGCTCCGCACCGGAGTATGTCCATCCGGACGAACCCATGGACAGCGTCATGCGGAAGTTCGAGAAGACGGGCGCCTGGAACCTGCCGGTGGTGGACGACGAACGCCGGTACATCGGCTTCGTGTCCAAGTCCAAAATTTTCAACGCCTACCGCGAGGAATTACGGGATTTTTCCCACGATTGACGCACCAGACTTCCTGGAATTCATTATCTTTGTAACATGTGTCATTCTTACAAAGATATCTCATGAAAAAATTTGCCGCCATCGTCCCGCTGCTCGCCCTTCTCCTGGGCGGCGTCCGGGCGCAGGCCCAGGTCGCCGAGTCGGCCGAATGGGCGTCCCGAATCAAGGCCGAAGGCCTGGGCCTTTCCCAGGTCGAAGAACTCGCCCAGTTCATGACCGACTATGTCGGTTCCCGGCTGACGGCCTCCCTGCAGAAGCGCCGCGCCGATTCGCTCATGCTCGTGAAACTCGCGGAAATCGGCCTTTCCAACCCCCGTTCGGCCTATGCCACGGAGTTCACCCGCGGCGGCTGGGACGTCGTCAAGACCTATGCGGCGATGACCGCCCCTTACTACTGCGCCTTCACGGTCAATCCCCGCGCCTGGTCAGGCAGCACCGACGGCCTGGTCAAGGGCGAATGCATCGTGTTCGACGTCCAGACCAAGGAAGACCTGGAGAATTATCGGGGAAAGGTCGCCGGCAAGATTCTCCTCGTCCCTTCCACGCGGACGGTGGAGATCAATTTCGAGCCGCTGGCCTCGCGTTATACGGAAAAAGAGCTGGAGGCGATGACGGAGGACAGCCGGGCCGATGTGCGCCCGCGCGGCGCCCGCGGCGGCCGGATGAATTATGACTACCGTGCCATGATGGAACTCCGGCAGCTCATGGCCGATTTCTACCGGACGGAGAAACCGCTCTGCATCGTGAACGGCAGCGGCACCTTCAACGTGCCCAGCGGTTCCGGCGTCAGCTATAACGCGGGCGATCCCGAGCCGCTTCCCGAAATCGCGATGCCCCTGGAGGACCACGGCCGTATGATCCGTCTGATTCAGCACGGCCACAAAGTCGAGATGGAGCTGGAGCTCATCAACCGCTTCACCGACGACCGCGAAGTCCATAACCTCTATGCCGAAATCCCCGGCACCGACCCTAAGCTGAAGGATGAAATCGTCCTCGTCGGCGCCCACTACGATTCCTGGCACGGCGGAACCGGCGCCGCTGACAACGCCTCCGGCTGCATCGTGATGGTCGAGGCCATGCGCATCCTGAAGGAATTGGGATTCAAGCCCAAACGGACCATCCGCCTGGCTTTGTGGGGCGGGGAGGAGCAGGGCCTCTACGGCTCGAGAGGCTACCTGGACCAGTATCTGTACAAGGACGGCAAGAAGCTGCCCGGCTTTGACAAGTTCGCCCTCTATCTGAACATGGACAACGGCTCCGGCCGTTTCCGCGGCATCTATCTGGAACGCAACGACGCGGCGTTCCCGTTCTTCGAGGCCTGGATGAAGAGCATCGAGTCCCTGGGATTCAATTACCTGTCCCCCCGGACGACCGGCAGCACCGACCATGTCACCTTCAACCGGCTGGGTCTCCCTTCCTATCAGTTCATCCAGGACGAGCTGGAATACGGCCGTACCTACCACACCATCATGGACACCTATGAGCGTCTCTCCCTGGGTGACCTGAGAGTCAACGCCACCATCGTCGCCTGGCTGGCCGCCTGCGCCGCCAACGATCCGGGCCGGATTCCGGTCTATCCCGCGGCCAACGCACAGTCCAGACCGTTCTAATCGAATCAATCTATGAATCTGAAGTCTTTCGCTCTCGCGGCCTTGCTGCCGCTCCTGCTTCTCTCCGGCCAGTCCTGCCGGAAAACGGAACCTTTGTCCGTCATGTCCTTCAATGTCCGCTACGGGACGGCCAAGGACGGTGACTTTGTCTGGGAGAACCGCAAGGACGCCGCCTGCGCCATGATCATGGACCGGCATCCCGCCGTCTTCGGCGTGCAGGAGGCGCTGGATTTCCAGCTCGCCTATTTCGAAGAACATTGTCCGGGCTACAAGTATGTGGGCGTGGGACGCGAGGACGGAATCCACGAAGGGGAGCACATGGCCGTTTTCTATGACTCCGAACGCATCGAACTGAAGGAGTGGGGAACTTACTGGCTCTCCGAGACGCCTTTCCAGCCTTCCTTGGGCTGGGACGCCGCCTGTCGCCGAACGGCCACCTGGACGCTGCTGAAGGACAAGGCGGCGGACCGTCCGTTCTATTTCGTGAACACGCATTTGGACCATGTGGGCAAGGAAGCCCGCCGGAAGGGCCTGCTGCTCCTGGTGGAGCGCATCGGCGCGATGAATCCGGAGGGGTATCCGATGATTCTCACGGGCGACATGAACGTCTATCCGGACGATCCCTGTCTGAACGAACTCCGCACCCTGATGCAGGATGCCCGTCAGACGGCCAAGGTCACGGACAACGACCAGACCTGGCACGACTGGGGCAAGGTGACCGGCAACCCGCCCATCGACTATGTCTTTTATGCCG
>JAEEGJ010020923.1_pt1 | contig 14150 bp, 6 predicted proteins | sample 8958761 | NCBI WGS metagenome assembly JAEEGJ01 (sample SAMN16246546, study PRJNA631951) | gut metagenome | biome: gut microbiome; feature: rumen; material: RS-attached | host: Bos | place: Iran: Karaj | collected 2018-10 | reverse complement strand
ACAAAAGCAGGAAAGCAGACAACCTAATCAGAGAGATAAGTCAACAAAATCAGTATAATAAACAGTAATTAACAAAACAGTAACAAATCAAGGCTCTGAGGGAGTCAACACTATACAGGGAAAGACAACATTCACAAATTAACAAATTAACAAATTCACAAAACGTAGTGAATATTCGGAAAAGAATCGAAATGTATTCACAATAATTATATAATATATTTATATATTATAATATATAAATATATTATATAATTTAATAGAGTAAATTATTGTTAGTTCCGCCACTCTATCTGGAAGTACAATGGTTTACTAATTGCGTTTGTGAATTTGTGAATTTGTGAATCTCTATACATCGACATGCGCCACTGGGACCAGCTGCACCAAGAGGGCAGCAACTGGACGGGCACATACGAAGTGGACGATACGGATTGGCGCCTCTGCGAACTGATAGCCCGCATCCAATATGCTATGCAGCAGCACTTCTTCGGCACCCTGGCAGAAAAGTATTTCGACGACATGAACAACGACGTGCAGTTCTCAGGGAAGCGACACCAGTCAAAAAGCATTGAGGGGTACAACCGTCTGCCGGAAGTGTTTACGAAGGATGATGTGATAAAAGCTTTCGGTTACGATAAGCCCAAAGCTGCAGCAAAGAAATTGGAAAGACTGATGGCAGGTAACTATATTGTGAAAATCGAAGAAGAAAAGGAAGTGACAACATATCGAAAAATGCGTGCGATGATAGCGTAGTGGCGACAAAGCGACAAAGCGACAAATATAAAATTAAAATAGAATCATAATGGTAGAAATTAATAAGAACGCACAACTCTCCCAGCATTTCACGCTGGGGGAGCTCTGCAAAACGAGTGTGAAAACGGCGGATGGGAACATCCCGAGTCATGTACATATTGAGAATCTCCGTAGGCTTTGCCGATGGCTGGAGCGGTTGCGCCAAAGGTGGAACGAACGCTACGGAAGCCTCACCCCTAACCCCTCTCCAAAGGGCGAGGGGAACTCTGATGACCCCATAGTCATCAACAGCGGTTACCGCTCAGAGGCCGTAAACAAAGCCGTGGGTGGTGCACCGAATTCGAACCACCTGACGGGGTGTGCGGTGGATATCCGATGCGCAGGCATTGAACAGGCGCTGAGGTACGCCACTACCCTACTCGACATCAGCGATGAGTCTGGTGAGGACTTCGACGAGTTGCTGATAGAAAAGAGTGCGAAGAGCATCTGGGTACACTTTGCTGTCCGTCCTGAGGGTAACAGAATGAAGATTCGGTTTATCCAGACGTGAATCAGTCAAGTATATCAAATGGATGCTCGGCAAAGAGTTGCTCTACCAGAGAAGAAGGTGCATATTGGCTTTCTATGACCTAAAAGTTCTCCCAGCCACCGAACTCGTAGGCCTTCTCTACCCAGTCGAACTCGAATTCAGGGGCCTCGGGTTCTGCATTGTTACCACCGCCATATCCGGGGTCACTGACAGTCAGCAGATACTGATCCGTCTTGAGGTCTACCACCTCCATCACGGGCTGAATATATTCTTTCTTCATTTCAGTACCTCCTTTTTGCCATGATGTATATATATTCCTTTCTGTGTCGGCTTGCCGTTCAGTCGGCGACCCTGCAGGTCGTAGAAAGAATTCTCAATTCTCCTATTCTCAGTTCTCAATTCCCCTACTCCTGTTGTCTCTCCGAAGTCTATCACCAGATTGGGCGCTCCGCTTGCCGTCGGCACATCGCTCGTCAGTTCGAAGTATGCACGGAAGGGCTTGACAGTCACACTGCCCGTGGGATAGTACAGCATATTGTTGGACAGGAACAGCCTCGTCTTGTCGTCTTTCGCCAATGCTACGGGCGCGTAGTTGCCCTTGAAGGTGGCATCGCCTGCCGTAATGCCTTGCAAAGCAGCGTTGCTAATGGTGACGCCAGAGAATTGCGGATTCACCATGTCGTCAGCGCCACTGGGCAGCATCACGATGTAAGGTTTGCCAGCCTCTATCGTAGCGGCATCAGTAAAGGAGATGGTGACAGTCGTGCCGTCGTTCGTATAACCGCTCAACGTCTTCACCTTCACTCCCGTGCCGAAGACTGTTGTGGGGTCGCTGATGTCGAAGGGTACGCACAGCGTGTTCCACTTATCCTTGTTCAGCGTGCGGCCGCTCAGTTCCACCTTGGCGTTCATCAGGCCGTCAAAAGCTGTTATGATACTGCTATTGTCGATATTATTACCTAATCTGATGATGCTGTTCCTCTCTGTCAGGTAACCAGGATAGTTGGTTGCATCGATGTGAGCATAGTCCACATTATATCCATTACACGTACTGAGAGTAGATCCTTGACTGCCACGGAGATTTGAGCAGCTTTTAAACATATTGTCACCATTTGTACCTGAGACTTTATCGGTTGTCCAACCTCTGCTGACGTAGATGGTCTCCAGTTTTGTACAGCCTGAGAACATACTATTCATATCGGTCACGTTTGAGGTATTGAACGAACTGAGGTCAAGCGACGTCAGTTCCGGACAACCTTCAAACATAAAGCGCATGCTCTCTACACTGTTTGTGTTCAGATTGGTGAGGCCGGTAATCGTCGTCAGATTGGGGAATTGCCAGAAAAGGTATTGCAGCGCCGTGCCATCGTAGTTGGCGCAGGAGCCATCGACAATAACGTTGACGATATTACTAATGACCTCATTAGCAACGTCTTTCCAGCTGTCTGTATTCTGATATATCTTAGCCCCATCAGGTGCTGTGTCGCTGCATTTCAGCGTCATGGTTTCATTGGAACCATTGTTGTCAGTATCACTGAATTCTGCATAGAGCACCTTGGTGGGGCCTGCGCTCACATTCGTGAACAGCAGTAGCCCCAACAAGGTGAAAAACATCTTTTTTGCTTTCATATTACTCTAATCTCAATAGTTTCTCCACACGACTCTGTCCGTTGGTGTAGATAATATGCTGATAATAGACACCAGGCATCAGCGCCTTCAGGTCTGCCTTGGTGTAGGGCTTGTCGCCGCTGCGCACCAGACGACCGCTACCGTCGTAGAGCATGACATGCTTCACGGCCAGCGTGTTGACATCGATGATGTCGTTGAGTTGCAGTACGTAAGGATGCTGCATAGAGCCCAGCTGCGCATTGGCGTTGAACAAGCCGTTGCCTGCCAACTGGTGGTTGGTGCCGTCAGCCGTGGTCACTTCAAAGGTCAGCATTTCTGCCTGGCTGTTACCGCCGATGGTCAGGAAGTGCTTGCCGTCCAATACTGCCGCTGTCGAGCGTCCGCGCAGTTCGCTACCGGCAAAGACGCTCACCTGGGCATCGTCCACCAGTTGTTCACCATCCATCACCACGGCAATCATGGTCATGTTGTTCTGTGTGGTAAGCTTCAGAACGTCAGAAGTTGAAGCCACGGCACCTCTGCGGTTGGTCATAGCCGGCGTCGGGTAGTGGAACGTCTTATCCTTCGAGTCGGTCGACTGGTACATATAGCCTTCTCCAGGTACCAGCGCTGTCAGCGTACCTATCCAGTCGCCTCCCGTATAGAGCGAGAAGCCCGACTGACTCTTCACCTGGTCGCCCTCCTGCGGGTCGGCATCAGCAAAGGCGGCACTCAGGGAGTTCGATGCCTGTACAGGATAGCCTATCCAGTTCCAGCCCTTAGAGAGCTTAATGTCTACCGTATCAGGATTTATCGTGGCACCCGTTATCGGTTGGCTGAAGGCCCCATTGGCATACACTTTGTACATCTGGTCGTATTGGAAGCTTGATAGGCTATTAGCCCTAGGAGTCCAGGTCTGTTCTCTGCCGACAATCGTATTGACAGCTTTTTTATTAATTGCATACGCGAATACTTCATCCGGCGTAATCCCCTCCGGTTGTGCATAAAGCGAGAACCACTTCCAAGAATCACCCTCCACTGCAATAACCTGTTCAATCTTATCCTGAGGCGTCATGATGACCGGATTGCTTGATGTACCAACAGTTCTGTCAGGAACAAACTTGTTGGCAAGCTCATCAGACGGACTGACGGACGAATAAACCGTGCCCGTGCTGGCATCGTATGCCTTATAAGTCAGATTATATGAGTCATCGCCATAGATATTCATCAGCACAAAGTAGCTGTCGTAGCGGCTGAAGTACATCGGGCTGGCCACACCCACACACTCTGTGCCACGGAAGGCGGCCAGCATGTCCTTCGGGTCGGTGCTCAGCACGCCGTCAATCTCCAGCTGGGCCAGGACGGTCATCGTGTTCTTATCTGTCTTAGCCACCCAGTTAGGCACGTCGCCCTCGCTGGTCACATTGACAAACAGCGGGTCGTTGATGTTCTGCATACCAGTGAGGTAGATGGTAGTTTCGTAGTTGCCGATAGGCAGGCCGTCAGCAACGGTGAAGGTCAGCGTCTGCTTGCCTAATGGCTGCAGTGTGCCAGCCTCGGTGCTGGCGGTGAGCCATGTGGGCAGACCGCTCAGACTCCATACCTCGGTCTCTGAGCCCTTGTTCTCGATGGTAGCGGTGAAGGTCTGCTCGTTGCCTCCCTGCTTGCTCACATCAATGGCGTCGTCCTGCCACTTCAGGTTGTTCTGCTGTACATAGACACCCCAGGTGATGGGCTGCGACAGGTTGCCGTTCAGGTCTGACACTTCCCTGGCTGTGATGTAGATGTTACATCCTTCAATCTTGTAGGGCTGTTCGGTCAGCAACACGGTAATCTGGCGATCGCTGGCCACGAACTCAAACTGCACGTTCTCCGCACTTGGCGCCATCTTCAGGGCAGCCGTGTTGTCCTTGCTGGCTGCAGGAGCCGTTATCTCGTCACCGTAATCGGAATAGAATGCTACCGATGACTGATTTTTCACAACATCGCTGATGTTGGCGGTCGTCACCACCTGGTTATACTCGTCGAGAGCGAGGCGCTCCATTGGGTAGTAAGCCGCCAGTCCCGGCTCATCGGCCTTTACGCGCTCGAACATCTTTTTCTTGATGACGTCGGCGGTGCGGCGTCCCTTCCAGATGCGCACCTCGTCGATGGCACCCTTGAGCCGTTCGTTGCTGAATATGCCCAGAGCTGCCGGATCCATAATACGGTGGTTTCCCAGCATCATTTTCGCACCGTAGAGTTCAGGCATGGCCGTTGCGGCAATCAGTTTGCGCTGCTGTCCGTCCAGATAGACAACGCCACCTCCGTTAGTGCTCTTCAGCACGTTCACAGCCACATGGTGCCACTGGTCGTCGCGCAGGTCTTCATTTGTCACATTGGCAACAGTCGTATCCTGAGCTGACACCAGTTCGATTTCCATCCTGCCCTTGGCATCGAGTCGCAGGTCCATCTTCTGAGTGCTCAGCACCGATGCCACGCCCGCCTGCGTCTTGTCGGCACGGAACCACGCCTCCACGAGGTAGTCCTCTGAGCCGGTGGTGTTCAGTGCTCCAATATCGACAGCAGCAGTACTATTGCCATCGAGCACGAGTGCGTAGTTATCACCGTCTATCCACCAGGCGTTCTGTCCGGCCAGTGTCAGGTTGCGGCTGCGGGCACAGTCGGCAGCCACTTCGCCACGTCCCTCGTTCAGCTGCCAGTAGCCCAGCAGTCCGTTGGTGTACTGGCTCTTCGTGGTGTACATATCGCCCTGGGCCTCAGCCATCGAGCGTGCCGTATTCCAGATGGCCACCTCCTGCATCTTGGCGGTCAGGCCATTGCCGCCCAGGAAGATAGGGCCGTTGCCTTCGTAACTGCCAATACTCTTTCTATCAAGCAGGATTTCGGTTCCTGCGTCCAATGCATAGCCGGCACTAATCGTCTTTGTAATGGTGTCGAGACTCACGTTCAGGTACATCCACTTGCCGGTAGGCAACGTCTTATCCGAGGTGACTTTCGTGGTGTCCACATTGACAGCCAGCTTGCCGCCCTCAATGCCGAGCGTGAAGCCGTTGCCTTCTACTCCATGTCGCAGCAGTGTGCCGTCGGATGTATAGTTCAGCCACATACTCATAGAGAACGGTTTCTTTTTCAGGTCCATCGTAGCCTCGGTCTTAGCCGTAGCAGCACTGCCGCTTACGCTGAGCGCCACGTCGTGGGCCACGCGGCTTTCGTTCATCACACCCTCCACGTGGAAGTTCTGTGGTTTCGTGAGCATACCCTTCAGGATGTCCTCGTTGAAAGTCAGCGTGAGGTCGGAGCTGCTGGTCAGGATGCCGCTCGAAGGCGACGGCTGGGCGATGAGCTGCGGTCGCTGCATGTCCTTCGTCAATGGTAGTTCGTCGCTGTAGCGATAGACCTCGCTGGCGCCATACGTGGCTACAGAGACCACACGGAACAGGTATTCGCCGTCGGTATACTGGTACATATCCAAATCGTAGCTGATGTTGGCACGTTCAGGCAGCATACTGCTGTTGGCGGTCGAGTCGGCCTTGTTGAGCACATACTGATGCAGCAGTGTCCAGTCGGTACTGCCCTGTTTCCTGTATTGCAGGCGGAAGGCCTTCAGGTTCTTGTAGTTGCGGTCGAAGTCCGAGAAGGTCAGCGTCAGCTTTGAACCTGTCTGCGTGTTCATGAGGTTGTTCGACATGGCCAGGTTGACTGACGATGACGAAGGCACGAAGTGGGCCGATACCCACACCGTATCGGCAATCACATCCATATTGTCAGTGGGGTCGTACTGATTGACTGACGCCAGGACGATGGCAATACGGTCATAGTCGAGAATGCTGATGTCACTCTGCTTGAGTTGCATAGACTTATACAACGTCTCACCGTATGGAACTTTTATCTTTCGATTACCGGAAGATAGCGACATACCGTCAACGGTGATTTGTGCACCGTGAGGATTGGTTTCTTCGGGCACCATGAGCAGATAATACAGTTCTTCTCCAATCTGCGACTGGTTCGCCAGTCCCAGCGTAAAGTTGGCTGCACTGCCAGCAGGTATGTTGTTCACAATGGGCTTGTCTACGCTGATTTTGGGTACATCCACCTGCATGGTGGCTTCCATGATAGTAGTGCCCGGCTCATAGTACTTGGTCTTCACCTCACCCTCGTATGGGTTGCTGGTCTGTCCGGCACGGGTGCGGAAAATAGGACCAAATGCGTCAACATTATATACATCTACGCTGATGGCATCTTTCACATCGTTGTCTTTCAGAGTATAACTGAACGTGGTGACTTCGTTTGTAGAGTGTTCCTTTATCCTTTTATAACCTCCACCCAAATCATTCTTGAATTCCCACATCATACCCGTACCTAAAGCTTTCCATCCATGTGCTCCACCAATTTGCAATCTTACCGACATTTCATACTCAAGTTTTGTTCCTTCGATTGTCTCATCCTTGTATGTATCGGTGATGGTCGAACCTGCATCAAAGGAGTAGTTTTTGGCATGTTTGTCCTTTTCCAATTCAGTACGATTTTCGAAGGCCTTCACTTTAGCCTCTTCGTTTAGGCTTAGGTACTTCTCCCAGGCAGCTATTTGATTGTTGAAATATTGTATAGTATCTTGCCCCGTAAAGTTATCAGGACTCACCATTCTATATGTATCCTGACTGCCAAATTCTGGGTTGTCAGGCAATTTGTCGGTCACATATACAGGCATGTTAGCTCCTGCCGGCAGCACATAGTTAGCGGTGTCGTTTGTATAAGTGAGGCATGAATTACGCAGTTTTAACAAATTGGGTAGCAAGTCATGCTCAATATAATGGCGAGTATATGCAAAATTCGTCGTAAACGAAAGATTTGCATCAATGGCGTTGTCCAACTTTATGACAGCATTGGTTGCGTCGTTCGGGTCGCGACTGAGGTGCAGCAGTCGGGAGTCGCCGAAGATGATATTGGTGCCACATCCGATAAAGATATCTGCGTCAGCTCCATCATATTCGGGACTATCGCTTGTTGAGATTGCTTTAGTAGCGGTCACCGTTCGGCCCACGGTGTTGGCATCCCATCCTTTGGCCTCTGCATGAACCCCAATTAAAAATTCTGATTCAGCCTCAATCTCAGAGATCACAAATGCTCCAACTCCTGTTCCAGTTATAGCTTTCACGCCACACGCTATAGTAGTCAAAAAATTATTATCGTCTGTCCATGTGCCTCCTTCCATTATTATGGAGCTGGTTATTGATCCTTTTTCCCATGTCGCAAACGACTGTGAGCCTGGTGGGTCGCGCAGTATCATATCCAGATTGTCGGGGCCGGCGGTGACAAAGTTGTTGCCTGTAGGCAGATTACCCAGGACGATGCCCTCCATAGGATTGCCTTTCCAGTCGTAGTTACGCCCGTCTATCTCGTAATAGATATTAATGTTACGCGTATAAGGATATGTTATGTTCGGCAGACCGGCCCTCCACCGGATAGTACCCTGTCCTTTTTCGTCGAGTTGAAGCTGGTTGCTCTCGAGTTTAGCTACGCTACCAGCCTCCGGGTGCTCGGCTCCATATACCTCCTGCTCGGCCGACAACTCGTTGTCAATGGTCACTACTACATCCTTCAGCGGCACCCTGTCTATCAAAGCAGTTGAGCCATCCTCATTAACATACTCCTCATAGCCATCTAACCAGAATTCGTAGAAGTCACCCATCTGGAACAGCGGATAACCATAGTTGTAGGTTACCTGTCCCTGGCTATCTGTGCTGATGACGTCCACATCGAACTCTCCCAAGACGTCTTTCACCTTATACGTTGAGATACCGAAAGCACCATCCGTGCGATCGGTCTGCTTGACGGTGAAGGTTGGCTCGCTGTGATAGACGGTGTTCAGTTTGGTATGGTACTTGTAGAGTTCCCAAGACGTCTTATCTGCATCCAGATACAAGGTATCATAGTTCTCCACCCTCGGATTCGACAGGTCGACGGTGCTTGGCTGACCTACTACCAGTCCGCTCTTCTTCAGCTTGATGCTCTCTATCTTGTACTCCAGCGGGGGCAGCAAGGCGGAGAACTCGCCCGTCAGGGAGTCGGTGTGGATATAGAACTTCCTGCAGAAGTCGGCAGTGGCACCACGGAAAGAATTACTCTTGATGGAAGTGGTGTCCGACAGTACCGGCAACACCTCGTCGTTGGTGTCGAGACTGGAGGTGGTGGCCGTGACATGCTTCACCACATTCATGCGGTAGAGCTCGTTTTGCGGCGAGAGCACCATTTCGGCTATGCCGATGTTGTTTGTCGTCTTCTGGAAGCCCACAATGGAGTCGGCCTGAATATTGCCGCCAATGACACGACCGGTGAAGTTGACAAGTGTCTCGTCGATGAACTCCAGCCCGCTGATGTCTCTGTCGAAGGTGTGGCGGAGACCCTCGCTGTCGGTGTCTGCCGGATAGCGCCCTGCGCTGGCAAAGACGTGTCCGTCTTTCTTGATTTGCACGAAGTGGTCGCCAATGGGTACACTGACGGTGAACTCTCCGTTGCTGTTGGTGGTTATCATCTCACCGTCCTTGGATGACGGAGTTCCGTCAACATAGACCATACAGCCTTCCACCGGATAGTCGGTGTTGGCATAGCGCACGGTGCCGCTGACCTTGAACGACGACACGTCCTCGAAGTCCACACCGCTGTGGTTCTGCGAACTCATGCTGAAAAAGCGCGTCTCAACGCGAGGGTTGAACTGGTGTACGCCCAAGGTCGGGGTGATGGTATAGCTGACGCCATCGCCCCAGAAGGGTATGCCGCTTAGTATGTAGTTACCCTTGGCATCAGTATAGGTCATCAGGCTCAGTTGCTCGTCGCTGGGCACAATGTAGGGCTGTCCCTTCGACGGCACGTTAGCCCTGGCGTGACGGTCATTGTTCACTCCGCTCCTCTTACTGAAGTCGTAGGCGACGTTCTGTGCTGCCAGTCCCTCGTCAAACGGGTAATAGACCTGCAACCCATCCTCCGTTCCGCTCAGCATGTGGCAATAGTTCCTCAGAATGTCTGTTTCAGTCAGACACTTGTTGAAGATGCGGAACTCATCGATGCAGCCGCCAAATCTTGCCTTATCGTTGCGTCCGATACTGTTGCCAATGACGAAAGCGTTTTTGTTACTATCTATATTATTAATATTCGCATTCACCGATATCTCCCCGTGTCTTTTGATGCTATCGCCGTACTGAATGGTATAGCGGTGTAGTTTCTTGGCGGTGGCATCGTAGGCAAACGTCAGATGACTCCACTCTTCAGCAGGAATGAGGTCGTCGTCCTTTTTATAATCTTGGTTGTTGACAAAGGGGTGGACAAGATAGTATGTCTGGTTATCCTTTACCTCCTTCGTGAGGCGGATGGTCAGGAAAGACGAATAGTCGAACACGATGTTTTTCAGGTCATTATCCATATTTTCTTGATGCGGATTCAGCCACATCTGGACGGTGAAGTCCTTCTTAAAGATGTTCTTCAATTCGTTTTCAGCGGTCTCACATTTCATACCTTGACCTTTGTCGCCATTGAAGTACAACGCATAGTTGTTAAACAGGGTGTCGGCTTGGGTTTCGTTGGGCTTGAGCGTGATCTTGGCACCCTCAACGGCTGTGCCCGAGTCATAGGTGATTTGACCACTCACCAGTCCTGAAGCCCGGCAGAAGCCGTCGGAGATCATGGGAGTGCCCTCGTATGTATTACCTTCGTAATCTTCGGAGATATTTACCCTGTATTCGTAGTAACAGCCCGCTTGAGCAGTATTGTCCGTCCAGGTGTATCTTGTCGAATTGCCTTTGACGGTGCCGAGAACATTCGACCATTCGGCATCGCTTGTGCTGCCTAATGGCCGGCGGTAAATGCTGAAAGTTGACTCGTTACTGCTCACTAACTTAACATCCCACGTCAGCACCACACTATTGCTGTAGTCGCCGCGCGAAACGGTGAGATTCGTTATCTTGTTTCCGTTGGTCAGCGTGGCTTCTGCTCCCGAACTGATGGCGTCTATTTCCTCCACGTTGTCAACCTTTACGCGATATTTGTACTTACGATGAGCCACCAATTCATGGTTAGTGCTTGCTTTGTCTGTATAACTGCCACTGGTGGTTTCGGGACTGGTAATTTTCATGGTGGTCAGGTCTTCCCACTGACTCCCGCCGTTATCACTGCGTTGCACATGGAGCGTATAGGGATGACTTGCACTAGCATCCTGAATGGAGGTGTTACTCCATGAGTAGGTAATGTCACCGTCACCATCCTTAGCTTTCTCGTTGGATATACTGAAGGAACGCGCGAACCTGTATCGTGCCCACTGGTACAGTCCGTATGCAGTTCCATCGTCCGCATAATCTATGGTCCAGCCCTTGGGGCGGTAGCAGACGGAATAGGTGTATTGTGTGCCGTACACCTGATCGTGCTTTTTATCCGTGAGCGAGAATTTTGTTTGATTGCGATTATCAGCTATTTTAGCTATTTCCTCCTGTGTTGACTCATCTGCACCTTTCACCTTGCGGAACAGCACCCACTCGCCATCGGAGCGTGTCGTGTTATCATAGGCTTCGCGTTCCCACTCCCAGGTAATCTCCTTGCTAAAGGAATTGAATGATTTAACATTGAAGGTATTCTCTTTCGGTCGCGGCAGACCAGGAATGGTGATGGCTCCATAGTCTTTGTCGAAACGAATCGTTTTCGTCACGTCACAGTCGCTGGCTGGCGAGGGTTTGGTATCCTTATACAGTTCAAAGCGCGGATAGACGGTTACGGGGGTATAGTTGTCGCTGACACTGAACTCACCGGTACTGGTCAGCACGCCATAAGAATACCTGGCCTTGGTAGGGTCCTTATACTCGTTGGTGCAGTCCTGCTTATACATCATGGCCTTTGTACTCCAGCCGGAGTAGTTCGTAGTGGGTAAGGTGAACTTTATCTTATTGTTGCTCGACCTGCTGAAAGGAAAACTACTCGATTGGAGATTCTTTTCAATTGTGGGCATGGTCACCGTAGGCTTGGTGGTAGTGAAAAGCACCTTATCGACTTCTTCATATTTGTATTTAGCGTAAGCGTCAAACCAGTGACCAACCCATTTGATGGTCCATTGCTTATCGGTATAGTTGCGCTCAAAGGTCAGGTCGATAGTAATCCAGTGGTCGCAACCGAAATTGTGACCCGGCTGGTCGTGGCGCTCGTCACGTACGGAGACATAGACGAGGGTACCTGGGATGCTGTATTCCTTCGTAAGGAGATATTTCTTGCCCTCACATTTTGCGTGGAAGTCGCTGATTGTGTAGCCTGCCTCTGGATAACGCTTATGGGGTTGATACCAGTCAGAAAGCAGGTCACTGAACTTGAAGAGCCGCGTGCCATCGACATAGAGACCGGTACTTGCACCCCAGAAATAGCCTTCCTTTTCATGGTCGTAATAGAGGAGATCAAACGAATAGTGGAGATTTCCGGTGATATCGATTGATGTTGTGAAATTTTCAATATAAGGGCCCCAAACTTCGCCTGCGTAAAAATCAGCAGCAGCAGCCCTCTGGCTCACCATGAGCAACATCGCTGCCACGAGCCATGTATGGATTCTAATCATCTTTTTCATAATGTGTTGCTATTTAAGGATGTTCAGTTTGAAAGGCTCGTCCAGGCCAATCAGTTTATTCGTCTCGAAGTCAACGGTGATGTCAGGCACATCAGCGATGACGGGGTTGGCAAAGTCGTTGCCATAGATTACCTTGAAGTGGAACTTGTGGCCTTCGGTGCCCATGATGGTCAGCACGGCACAGTCGTCCTGATCGGCCACGCTGCGGTTGCAGTGGCGCAACTGGTTGTCCTGGTCATAGACGGCCACCTCGTAGTTGCTCAACCTGCGGTCGCCCTGATAGACCTGACATACCATCACCATGTTGTTGGCCCAGTCGTGGGGCTGGCTCCAGTCAGGAAAATAGGTAGGACGGTTGTAGAACACGTCATACTTCTGTGTAGGTGTGGGTGGAGTCGGCTCTGGGGTGTTCTCAGCGTCATCGCCACACGAGCATAGTGTCGTTGCTGTCAGCAAGACAATCAGGCTTATGCACAGCCTTGTTGTTAGTAATTGTTTTGTTAGTTTCATATAATATTTATGTTAGTTATTGCATAAAAAGCGTGGCACTGTTACGTTCCATATCTTCTGTTGAAGGCCCTAGGAAAACCCATAATCCAAGATATAGTAATAGCAGTCCACGCAAAGCATGGGGCTGATTACGCTGTCGTCTGGATTAACGTGTGAAAGTTTCCTAGGCTTTACAACAGTCAGACAAGCATAACGCTCCGTGATTCCCACAATGTCGAGAAGAGCAACAAAGTTGCAATTCTGTGGGCAAATATAGGAAAAAATGCGCGGACTGCCAAGTTTTTTGTTCATTTTCTCAATCTTTTGTAGCATTATTTTGATTTCTTGTGGCAAAAGTACGAAAAACCGCCCATAGGTTTGTTCTCGTGGCGCACAATTTTGTTCTCGTGACGCACAAACTGCATTTTGCGGCGTTTTGTTTGGCAGAATTGAGATTTTTGTGTTATCTTTGTGCCCGCATTACAACAATGAATATGAAAAGAATTATCTACACCTTTGCAACACTGATGGTGCTGTGTGCTTGTCAGGAAAAGAGTCGGCCAACAGCCGCTATGGTATCGGATGCCGACAGCATCTACACCGATCAGTATATCATGATGCACTTCGTGAAGGAGCCGGAACGCTGCCTGGGACTCATCGACACTGCCGAGATGAAGGGTATGATGACTGTCGATAGCTGTAACATGATGCGCGGCTACGTGTACAACACGGGGTTGCTAGACCACAAGCAGGGCAGGCTCTATATGAGAAAGGTATTGGACCGCGAAGGAATTGACAAGACGAGTGACGTCTACCTGTCGACACTCGACGGCTACACCACGATCTGTATGTCGGAAGGGAAGGCGGAAGAGACACTGAACGCAGCACTGGAAGGCATAGAACTGGCACGCCAGCGCGGTTTAAAGCGACAGGAGGCATCCTTCTACGCTACAGCAGGCTCGGCCATGGAGCTGCAGCGCCCTGGTTCGGGTGAGGCATATTTGAGGAAAGCCATCGACATCATCAGAAGTATGGACGATGCAGGTGCCCAGCCCAAGGCTTCGTACTATATGAGTCTGCTGGCCCAAAGGCTTGGCGAGAACAAGAAATACGCCGAAGGGGCACAGGTATGCCGCGAGCGGCTGGCCTTCATCGACGAGATGGAGCAGAAGGGTATCA